>Ga0102945_1000007_pt1 | contig 125421 bp, 157 predicted proteins | sample SalPonred_H2O_MG_FD_78207 | JGI IMG/M metagenome (GOLD analysis project Ga0102945, IMG submission 78207) | Salt pond water microbial communities from South San Francisco under conditions of wetland restoration - Salt Pond MetaG R2_restored_H2O_MG ...
GGTAACAACGATTATAAATCATTCAAGTCAGGCTTACATCCGAACGCTTCTGATGAACACGCTAAGAAGTTATACAATGCCACTCGTAGTGGCATGAGTCTGAAAGAAGGACAAACTAGATTATCATTTGGAGCATTCTTAAATGAACAGAGAAGCAGTATACGAACAGCTTAAAAGAGACGAGGGTGTCAAATATGAAATTTACAACGACCACCTCGGTTTACCCACCTTTGGAGTCGGTCATCTTATCCTCGAAAGTGACGAGGAATTCGGAAAACCAGTTGGAACACCAGTTGACGAAGAAAGAGTCAGAGAATGTTTCGACAGAGACCTTGACATTGCCATCGGAGAGTGTGGAGTTCTATACGGAGAAGGGACATTTGGAAGTTTACCAGATGAAGTCCAGCAGATCCTGGTTAATATGATGTTTAACATGGGACGTCCTCGTCTCAGTGGTTTTAAGAAATTCAACGCTGCAATTGAAGCAGGTGATTGGAACGAAGCTGCGAAGGAAGGCAGAGACAGTCGTTGGTACGATCAAGTAACCAATCGTGCTGAAAGATTAATGGTTAGATTAGAAAACTTAGCAAGTTTAGATAGATAATAATTGGAGAATAATAATGGCAAAATTTAATAGACTACTAGACGCAGACTTTCAACCCCCAAGAACTTGGACTCTTGATTTGTCTTTAGCGTTTGACTCAGACGTTTTGAATGAAACTGAAGCCGCTGCACTCAAAGCAGTAGGTGCTAAGATAAACAAGAACATGAAGATTACTGTACCCAAAGGATTCAAGACTGACTTAGCGTCTGTTCCTCGTGGCATCTGGTGGTTCATTGCTCCTTTTGATGTAGCTCGTGCAGGTGTTGTACATGATTACCTATACTGGTGTATCAGAGGCTATCGTGCAGAATTCGGCGCAGAACAAGACGAAGTTCTTGTAAAAGAAGCTAAAAAAGCAGCAGATAAGGTATTCAAAGAAGCTATGACTTTAAGTGAGCACGTTTCTGGTCTTAAGCAATGGTGTGCATGGAAAGCTGTTGACCTGTTTGGTTACGCATCTATTGTACCGAGAGACGAACTTTACTAGTGTATTTACTATTAATCAGGGCAGCAATCAGCGGTGTGTTTGGTTCTGCCTTTGGTAAATGGTTTCTCTCTACACGCATGGGAATCTGGTTTCAGAAGAAGCTAGATGCTTTCATGGAATATCTTTCAGTTAAGTATGATATAAATATAGCAAAGAAAGAAGCTAAGTGGAAATCAGATTATCCACTTCTTGCAGAACGCATAGCTCAATTAGAATCATGGTCACACCCTCCTGTTGAGAAGGGTGGTGCTACAGAACTACTACAGGCGATTAAAGATTTGCAAGCAGAAGTTGATGCACTCAAACCTGCTAAAACAAAAAGGACTCCTAGGAAAAAATAATGAAATATTATATATATTCACCTATAGGAAGAACAGGAAGTAAAAGAATTTTTGTTCCACTCACTACAGCTATAAAAGATGAAGTTGAAGATTCTGCACACTTTGCTATTCCTTTCGACAGCAATGTATGCACTCTTATGCGTGGCGGTCAACCAAACGAAGAACATGATTCTGATGCTCTAGACAATTGGGAAAATTCAGTTGCCGTGCATAGCCATAGTCATAATTGTTTGCCTTCATCTTCTTCAGATTGGACATTTGTTCTCTCTTCTAGAAAAAGAAAAGTAGATGCAGCACTTAGTAAACTTGTTGCTCAAGAAAGTAACGTATACCACCCTGCTTCTGTTGCTAAACAAAAAGAAGGATTTGCTCCTTTTGAGGCTTCTCAAGAAGATGTTAATACTTTAATAGAAGCGCACATTGCAGGAGAAAATGCATTCATAGAAAAGGTAACAGCATTAGGTGGTACTCCTGTTGTTATTTACATGGAAGACTCTTTTGCAACGGTACAAGAAAAATTAGGCAGAGATTTTAAAGACGATGCAGATGTGCATGATACACACACTATCAGTAATTTAAAAGCAGTCGATTACGTTACTAACTATGCAGAAATTCAAGCAGCATATGATGCTAACTTGACAGACTATCAAGCAAGATTTTTTTCGGATACAGAATAATGAAATCATTCAAAGAATTTTTAGAAGAAGCAAGGGGCGAAGATTCAAAAGGACACTATAGATCCACTGAGTCTGGTGCTGGAATGACACGCAAGGGTGCTAAAGCAGCCGGCGTTAAAACCGCAGTCACAACTCCTCCTAGTAAATTAAAGAAAGGCGGCAAGGCTGCAGCCAGACGAAAATCATTTTGTGCTAGAATGGGAGGAATGAAAGGTCCCATGAAAGACGAGAAGGGTCGTCCAACTCGTAAAGCAATGTCACTACGTAGGTGGAACTGCTAATGGCTAAAATACTTATAGTAATGTTGCTCACTTTTGGCGGAATAGGCTATTGGTATTACAACGACACTCAAGCTACAATAGCCACTCTAAGAAGCAATAATGCCAAGTTAGCAATTGCCGCAGAAACCAGTAAAGAAACTATTGGCAAATTGCAAGCAGATGCAGCACAATTTGAAAAGTCTAATCAAGAATTGAGAACGCAGCTAAATGAAGCTGAAGAATATTCTGACGAATTAGCTGGCAAGCTAAGAAGACACAATCTAACGGTTTTAACTTTACAAAAACCAGGACTCATTGAAGGAAGAGTAAACAATGCAACAGCGAAACTATTTGATGAAATGGAAGTTCTTACGGGCAAGCCTGTTCCTGCTACTGCTGAGTAGTTTTACTGCATGCAGTATGTTCAAGCCGGAAGAAGTAGTAGTCACTCAGGTAGAGTATGTAGATAGAACTATACCTATACAAGCAAGGCCTAAGCCAGTCAATCTATATGACATTGAGTTTTATGCTGTCACTGATGAAAATATAGAAGAGTTTTTAGAAAGATTCGAAAAAGACAACGGGGATGTTGTCTTCTTTGCTATCAGTGTTCCTGACTATGAGAACATTGCACTGAACATGGGCGAATTGCGAAGATTCATACAATCGCAAACTGCAATCATTGTGTATTACGAAGAAAATGCAAATCCAAAGAAAGATGAAGAAGACACTGAATGAAATCATTTAAGACTTATATGCTAGATGAAGACCTTCGCAAGTGGTTTGGCAAAGGCAAAGAAGGCGATTGGGTTAGGGTAGGCACAGACGGAGAGATTAAAGGTCAGTGTGCTAGAGAACCTGGTGAGGGCAAGCCTAAGTGTATGCCAAGAAGCCGAGCGCATGGCATGGACAAAGACGATAGAGCAAAATCTGCTAAAAGAAAGCGCAGAAAAGATCCTGTTGCAGATAGAAAAGGTAAAGGTGGTAAACCGATCATGGTCAACACAGAAGAAAAGACTCTTGAAGAGAAAAAACGTGGTCTGTGGGATAATATCAGAGCTAAGAGAGCCAGGGGCGAAAAGCCAGCGAAAAAAGGCAGTAAAGATTATCCCGACGAATTAGAAAAAATTCGTGAGGAAGAACTACACAAAAAAAATGTACCTACAAAAGCTGATCTTTATAAAGCATATAGCCAAGGAATGAAGATGACTTCTGGTACTGCTGCACATAAAGCTCACTTAGAAAAAATTAAAAAAATGAGAAAAGATTTGGGTATGAATGAAGAAAATCTTCATGAGAAAAATGTACCTACAAAGCCAGCTCTGTGGTCTAAGTACAAAGCACAAGCAAAGGCAAAGTTTGATGTGTATCCTTCTGCATACGCTAACGGTTGGGCTGCTAAGATGTATAAGAAAGCAGGCGGCGGTTGGAAATCAGTGTCAGAATCTTTAGAGTCGAGCATTGCAGAGGCTTGTTGGTCTGGTTATAAGAAAAAAGGCATGAAGAAGAAAGGCAATAAAGTTGTGCCTAACTGTGTACCAGAAGGCAAAGAGCATTCTTGGAAGTCAGAAGGTCACTACACAAAAGACGGAAAAGAGTGGAAAGGCGATCAACACGCTCACAACGGTCAAGTGATGACAGGCAAGAAGCACACGGCTGATAGTCAAGACCTGTATCACTATAAAGAATTGTCACCTGAAGTCAGAAAGAAAGTAGCAAAGACTATCGAAGAAAAGTTGAGTGCAGACAAAGATAGTATTGGCACATATGTCAAAGACTTTAAGAAGTCTGATGCACCCCAGTTTAAAGGCAAAAGTTCTAGCAAACGTAGATCAATGGCTATTGCTGCTTATCTCAAGTCAAAGAGAAGAGACGGCGAACGATCATTAGGTGAGTCCATCAAGTATAACTCAGACATGGGTGCTATGGATTGGGGAACACCTGCCGGCACTGATTACATGAAAGACAATACTCCTGGTCAGAAGAATCCTAAAGAAGCTCCTGTCAAGCCGCTAGAACAGTCAACGCTAAGACGATTGAATGTCCAAGACAAATATGTCAAAGAGTCTGGTCCTGCACACGAAACGAAAGCAGAATACAAAAAAGACAACGCAGAAGATGCTCCTGAACTCGGCGACTACGCTCTGACAAAGCAAGACATTGCTGAATTAGAACACGAAGCAGACAACATCACATACGAAAAGGCACTTGAGTACGGTGCGTTTGACGATGAAGATAACGAAGAACCAGAAGTAAATATCACTGAAGTTCTGTCTGTTCAAGGCAGACTCAAGCGAAAGTTTGCTGCAAGAAAGAACAAACAAAAACTCAAAGTTGCTCGTGGCATTGCACTTAGGCGTGGTTCATCTCCAGATCGCTTGAAGAAGCGAGCAACTCGTGGTGCTCGTGGTGCAGTCTATAAGCGTCTATTGAAGGGCAGAGACAAGTCAAAGCTACCACCAGCAGAGAAAGGACGATTAGAAAAACTGATTGGCATGTATGCTCCTCTTGTATCAAGATTAGCTACAAGAATGCTTCCTGGAATGCGTAAGATGGAAATCAGCCGCATGAAGAATAGAAAAGGCGGCGCACAGAAAGCTAAGAAGTATAAAGCAGCCAAGCCAGTAGCAAAGACACAAAAGGCAAAAAAGTATAAAATTAAAAGATAGTCAAAGTTTGTTTTGTTATAAATACTTGTATGCAAAGACAAAACAAACAGCGATTAGAACAGTTGGTGCGGCAGGGTCTTATCCCTAGCCGCAAACTTCCCATCCTCATGCAAGCCATGGGCAGCCTACACATGGGCAAGCAACTCACTCCCAATGAACGAGACACACTGTCAAAATATATGTTTAACATGACAGATATCATGTTGAAGGATGATACTGTGTTTAATCGTGCCAAATTACACACGCAAAAAACAAAATATCAAACGGAGGAAGCTACCGTGGACTTGGATGAAAAAATGGTTGATGGCGTTGAGGTAGTTGACGGACCAGAAGCTGAAGAGAAAATGAAAAACAAAAAACTTAAAAAGAAAGACCAGATAGATGATATGAAAGAAAATATGGATCCTGAAGAAGAAGAACGAGTGCGCAGAAAGGACGAAAATAAAGCAAGACGCCTTTCTGTAAAAAGTCGTCAAAAATTCAGGATGCTTCCAAAAGAATTACGAAAGCAAAAAGAAAAAGCAGGATTAGATGAAGAGATTACTAAGATGAATGAAGACTACAAAGCTATGTTCGAAGCTGTTCTTGAAGAATATGGCGTAGAAAACATCCGTGACATTCCTGCTGATCAAAAGAAAGAATTCTTTGCGGTTGTAGATGCAGCACTAGAAGAAGCTAAGATGGCTAAGAAAGACCATGACGGTGACGGCAAAGTTGAAAGCGGCACTGACGAGTACATGGGTTCTAGAGACAAGGCAATCAAAAAAGCAATCAAGCTCAAAGGCTTTGGTAAAGATTCAGGCAAAAGCAACATGAGCAATCCTGCTGCTAGAGCTTCTTTGATGAAGAAAGAAGAAGTAGAACAGATTGATGAATACGGCAACCCTGCTGCTACACCTGACAGACTTGCTATGATCAGAAAAGCGGCTGACAGAGTACAGAGCGGACAAGCTGCTAAAGACGCTGAGAAACGTGCAAAAGCTGACATGAAGCAGAAAGGTGCTCAGAAAGGCATGGCTCCTACTAAGAAAGATGTACAAGAGCAAATCGCAGCTATCAGAAAAACAATTAAAGAAGGCTCAGCCAAAGAAAAGATTGAAGCCTATAAAGAACTTAACACAATTATAGAACAATTTAAAACAACGGGAGAACTATAATGTCCGGATGGGGCCTAACAGATGCTTTAGCATCACAACCAAAATATATTGCTAAGAAAGTAGTATTTGATGCCACAGATACAGACATTGTATCTACTGAGAATAACACTATTGTTGTCCGTGGTTTCGGATTCAAGACTGGTGATGCTCTTGTTTACACAAGTGCTGGCACTGCCATTGGCGGTCTCACTTCTGGTACTACTTACTACGCCATTCGTGTTGACAGCTTCACATACAAATTAGCAGCTTCACTTGTAAATGCTAATGCAGGTACTGCTATTTCACTGACTGCTGTTGGTGACGATGCCGCAGATACTTTGCAACTAGTAGATCCTACTTTGTTTGGTGTTGATCAAAACGAAATTCAAGCAAACAAAGACACTGGTGCAGCTACTCACGGTTGGGTAAAAACTGCTACAGTAGGATCAAGAAAGAAGTCGGAAACTCTTGTTGCTATGTCAAGCAAAGGTGGTATTACTACTGATGCAGAAGACGTAGAATACGAAGACTTCCTCATCAGCATTACTACACAGCCTGCTGACGATGAATCAGCAACTGGTGAAGCAGTAACATTTGGTGTTGTAGCTGCTATCACAGGTACTGGCGGCACACTGACTTATCAGTGGCAGCTAGACAGCGGTTCAGGTTTCGGTGATATCACTGACGGCGGTGTTTACAGTGATGCAACAACTGCTACTCTTGCAATCAGTGACAACACTGGTCTAGACGGAAACGAATATCGTTGTGTAGTTAGTGCAACTGGCGCTGATGATGTGAATTCAGCCGCAGCTACACTCACTGAAGCAGCCTAATAAATACTTTTTATTTAAGGAGTATTTAATATGGCAGATGCGAAACTTTCAGAACTCACGGCGGCCACTTCGGCCGCTGCAACTGATGTATTTTATGCAGTTCAGGGTAGCAGCAGCACTCAAATGTCTGTTGCTACCTTGTTTGCCGATGTGGCCACGCCTGTAAGTTTTAGTGATAAAATTGCTATTACTGACAGCAATACAATGACAAGTGTGGGTGAAATTATTACCACTACTAATATCACACTTATCAATAATCCAGATTCAGCAGGAAACTTTACAATAGGCGATGGAGTAGACGGTCAAATAAAAATCATAATCATGACTTCAAACTCTGGTGGCCACACATGTACCTTACAAGGTTCATCTCTTGCCCAAGATATAACACTTGACGCAGGTGGCAAGACTGCAACCCTTCTATATACTAATAGCAAATGGTATTTCATCGGAGGTACCGCTACAGTATCATAGGAAAATATAATGCTACAATTGAACAATGATAATTTTTTGTTGTATGCTATAAAAAATTATTACAATCCCGGATCAATGGGAATGTCAGAGTTAGAAGATGATTTAAAAAGATTTAAATACATCAAAAGACTTCTAAATCGTCATAGAACATCAGGTGAAATTAATGAAAGATTAGTTTTGAATCACTTGGTAGTTTTATATAATGTTTTTGGTGAAGCTACGACCGATATGTTATTTTATAAAATAGAAAAAGAATATTGGTCAGATCTAAAAACATATTTAGTGTATTTACACAGAATGCCATTAGAGACAGTAGTTTCTCCTGGTATAAAAGAAACAGATATACCATTGAACTCTGAACTCATTAAGGTATTACGGAATCTATAATGGCTAGAATGGCAGACGCATACGTAACGTATAGAATTCTTAGACTTCTTGCGACTCCTATTGAAAAGAGTGATGCTTACAAACTCGGCATCATCAATAGTGACGGCAAGAAAATTAAGAATCCTAAAACGCCCACTGAGAAAGATGCTTATTCTTTGCTCCAGAGATTCGTATTCAAGGTTCAACGAGCACTGATGAAGTCTCCTGACAGAAATGCAAAGAGACTATTGACAGTAGCAGCAGCTCTTAGTATACTAAGAGAACATGATGAAAAAGATATAGCCTCTTACACCGACAGCGACATTGAAGCGATGTTGGACATGTACGAGACTGATGAGAAAGTGATTCAAGAATCCACACTACTAGAACATAACACTATTTCATTCAAAGCCTTTCGAGAAGAAGTCGCAGCAAATGCTGCAGGCGGCGGTGGAATAGACGGTATTGGTATAGGACCTAAAGGCGAGCCAGGCAGAGATCCTGTCATGATGCCAATGGTACGCAGAAAGAAGAAGAAGAAAGATGGCAACAGTTAAATCACTAGAAACAGAGATAGCTCTTGTCAAAAGCGATGTAAGTCAGATAGGACAGTTATTCACTAAACTTGAAACTGCCCTAGACAAGATTACAGATGTATCCAATAACATTGGACAAATTCTTGCCGTTCACGAACAGCGTTTGAATAGTGGCGAAGAACACATAGACGAGCTTAAAAAAGATATGGACGATGCTGAAAGTAAGTTTGACAATGAAGTAAAAGAACTACACTCTAGATTAACTACTAATACAAGAGAGATAGAGCAGAAAATGTCAAACGAAGTAGATAAAGTATTAGACGCCATCAAAGACCTCAAGTCACATATGGTAGACAAGCACGATAAACTAGAGACTAGACTTGCGGCGCTTGAACGTTGGCGTTGGATTCTCTTGGGTGCATTTATAGCGGGCGCAGTACTCGTTGGTAATGGAGTAACTTTTAAGAGTCTTTTTTCAATGTAATGGTTGACATTACATCTTTACTGTAATATAATAAGCCTATACTAAATGTGTGGGCTTTTTTATGTCTCTTTATATTGACCTTAAATACATCAACATGATATCTAATCGTTTGCCTATGTTCGCAAGGAAAGACGATTACTTGTTTAATTGTCGGTGCATAATTTGTGGCGACTCTGCTGAAAAAAAGAATAAAGCACGAGGTTATTTCTACAAAAAAGAAAACAACATGTTTTACCGTTGTCACAACTGTGAGTATGGTACTACTGTAGGAAAGTTTATTGAACATCTTGATCCTATTTTGTATAAAGAATACGTGCTTGAAAAATTTGTCAAAAAAAATGAACAGCCTGAACCTAAAAAAGAAACAGATCTTAGAGACATATTCGACTACACTCCCAAGTTTCATAAACCGTTGAGTATCATTGATGGTCTAATGGACAGATTGGACACTCTGCCTGATGATCATGAAGCAGTAAAATATGTAAAGCAAAGAATGATACCCGAAGACCAATACAATCGACTTTATTATGTTGATGACATTCGTGACCTGTCTCAGTTAAATACGAAATACACAAAAGCACTAAATATAAAGCAGCCGAGAATTGCGATCCCTTTCATCCGTGAAGACGGACAGCTTTCTGGTTTGACATTACGAGGCATTCGTGGCGAAAATCTTAGATACATTGTGCTCAAGATCAAAGAAGAAGATCCTACAATCTTCGGGCTAGACGTTATAGATAGAAGTAAAGAAGTGTATATTGTAGAGGGTCCTATTGACAGTCTGTTTCTTGAAAATTCTATCGCAGCAGCAGGATCTTCATTTCAAAAAATAGATAAAATTGGTCTAACTCATTTTACTGTGATATTTGACAATCAGCCTCGCAACAAAGAAATATGCAGTCTGATACACAAACAGATTAAGGCAGGAAACAAAGTTTGTCTATGGCCATCTGATATTGAAGAGAAAGATATTAACGAAATGATCATGTCCGGCTTGACAAAAGACGACATTCAGTATATTATAGATAATAATACATATGAAGGGCTTGAAGCCGAACTTGAATTTACAGCATGGAGAAAATGTTAATGAGTGCATCACTAGTAGGTATGACACAACCCTCAGCATCAACAGGGTGCCATACTGCAAACGAACTAATTGCGTATGCAGCGAGAGTAAGTAACCCGGGTAACCAAAACAACCCCAAAACTGCATCAAAACTGCTCGGATACCTCATAAAACATGAACATTGGAGCCCATTTGAGATGGTTTCTGTCACAATGGAGATTACGACTACTCGTGACATCTCTAGGCAGATTATTAGACACCGTAGCTTTAGTTTTCAGGAATTCTCACAAAGATATGCAGAGTCAACGAACTTCGAAACGAGGGAATGTCGTCTTCAAGACGAAAAGAATCGTCAGAACAGCATTGAAACAGAAGACCGTGAACTGGCAGAGAGTTGGAACATGGCCCAAAAAACAGTCATCAATGCAGCGAACGATGCCTACCAGTGGGCGCTAGAAAACGGAATAGCAAAAGAACAAGCAAGAGCAGTACTACCAGAAGGTAATACTGAAACAACACTTTATATGTCAGGCACTCTTAGGTCGTGGGTACATTACTGCAAACTAAGAATGGCAAACGGCACACAAAAAGAACATATAGAAATAGCCGATCAATGTTGGGAAGTTATCAAGCATCATTTCCCTGACGTTGCAAAGGCAGTAGAGGAACTATAGATGGCGAAGAAAGAATACATGGGAATACAGATTGACTACGGACGAGACGCACTGTTTGACAAGCTAGGTCTTGCTCGTTTGAGAGAAAGTTACATGCGAGAGGACGAAGAATCTCCTCAAGAAAGATTCGCACATGTGAGCAGCAAATTCGCAAGCAATCCAGAACACGCACAGAGATTGTATGATTACAGTAGCAAGCATTGGCTTTCCTATTCTACTCCTATTCTCTCTTTTGGTCGTTCAAAGAAAGGCATGCCTATCTCATGCTTTCTAAACTATATCAATGACACGGCGGAGGGTCTCGTTGAAAACCTTTCTGAAACAAATTGGCTTAGTATGCTTGGCGGTGGTGTTGGGATTGGTTTTGGCATCCGTTCCTCTGATGATAAGTCTGTTGGTGTTATGCCTCATCTCAAGACTTACGATGCATCGTGCCTCGCATATCGCCAAGGCAGGACTAGACGTGGCTCTTATGCTACTTATCTGGACATATCTCACCCAGATGTGATGATGTATCTTGAGATGCGAAAGCCGACAGGTGATCCGAATGTTCGTTGTTTGAATCTGCATCACGGCATCAACATCTCTGACCGTTTCATGGAGCTGATTGAACGCAGCATGACAGATCCAGATTCTGATGACGGCTGGAATCTCATTGATCCGCACTCAGGTGAGATTCGTGAAACTGTATCTGCTAGAAAACTGTGGCAGAAAGTGCTTGAGCTTCGTATGGAAACAGGCGAGCCTTACATTCACTTTGTTGACACTAGCAACAGAATGATGCCACAATTTCAGAAGGACTTAGGTCTAAAGATTCATCAGTCTAATCTGTGTTCAGAAATCATTCTGCCTACAAACAAAGATCGAACAGCAGTGTGCTGTTTGTCATCAGTGAATCTTGAGCACTACGATTCGTGGAGCAAGAACCCACTGTTCCTGAAAGACATGGCAGAGATGCTTGATAATGTCCTTCAGTTCTTTATTGACAATGCGCCTGACGAAGTAGCACGAGCTAAGTTCTCTGCAACTCGTGAGAGAAGTATTGGTATTGGTGCATTAGGTTTTCACGCCTACTTGCAAAAGAGCAACCTGCCATGGGAAAGCGCAATGGCTAAGGGTGCTAACTTACGAATGTTTAAACACATCAGGAGTAAACTTGATGAAGCGAATATTGAACTCGGTGAGGCTAGAGGTGAAGCACCTGACGCAAAGGGTACAGGAAGACGGTTTAGTCATGTCATGGCTATTGCTCCTAATGCGTCCTCTTCTATTATCATGGGTAACACTAGCCCATCTATTGAGCCGTTTAGGGCGAATGCTTACAGGCAAGATACTCTTTCTGGAGCGTTTCTCAATAAAAATAAGTATCTTGTGGACGTTATTAAAGATAAGATTGAAACTGGAAAGACGAAACAGGCAGAAGACGAAATCTGGTCATCAATAATTTCCAATGACGGCTCGGTGCAGCATCTCACATTCCTAGACGAGTGGGAGAAAGATGTATTCAAGACCTCAATGGAGATTGATCAGCGTTGGGTTATTGAACACGCTGCTGACAGACAAGAGTTTATTGATCAGGCACAGTCACTCAATACATTCTTCCGTCCTGACTCTAACATCAAGTATCTGCATGCTATTCACTACATGGCATGGAAGCAAGGCTTGAAGACACTTTACTATTGCCGTTCAGAGAAACTAGGCAAAGCGGACAAAGTATCTAATCGCATTGAACGTCAAATCATCAAAGAGATTGATATGACAGCACTAGTGAACAATGACGAATGTTTGTCATGTGAGGGATAATGAACTGGGTAATAGCAACTCCTGGTAGAACTGGATCAAATCTCATAGCCCATCATTTAGTTGATATGGGCTATGAGAAGTGTGAAAGAAATACCAAAGAAGATAATTCTAGTATAATAGAGAAGAGCAAGAATCATCCAGTTGTTGTTCATGATCATGGAATGATTTCTCTTAAACCAGATGGAGATTCTTCTCTGTGTGTGAGTCTACGAAAAGATGTATTTCAGCAGACTTGTAGTGGTTTGATCTCAGTCAAGACAAACGAATTTAATGCTAGACAATATAACACCAGACCGCTGTCATTTCACGTGGATCTAGATCAATTTGATTCTATGATAACCCTTCTAATGACTACTGGAATTTTTCAAGCGAGTCAAGTAGGACAAGACAAATGGAAAAATAGTTTTATTGTGTTTTATGAAGACTTAATTGAAATGGGTATAATTGAATTTGCTAAAAAATATAATATGCCATACAAAGACTCTTCAGTGTGGAAAGATAAAAAAAGTCCTAGACGTCCAGAAAATACTATAACGAACTATGAAGAACTTTTAGAATATTATAATGATAAATACACTGCCAAAGTGAGAAAATATCTATTGGACGTCACTAAATGATAGAGAGAATAGTTGAGAGAGTAACAAGTAGATATCCTATTGAAAAATTGCTGCCGTTTTGCGAAGAAGCAAAAAATGATGAAAGACCAGCAGCAATAAACATGAGGATTGATAACTGGGAAAATTGTCCCAACTCTTTATTATATTGCATCTATAAAGAAAAAAGATATGATGACAGAGCTGGTTATTATATCTATCGTGAGAATGGTAAAATAGTCGCAGGACATGGTTACTATCCTTTTGATGAAGATCCCAACATGTATGTCCAATCCAGAGTATACAGCATTCCTTCTCATGCCAAAAGATTAGGCAGAGACAGAATGACCACATCAAATCAATTAGGTTCACTTATAGCAGATAAAGCGTTGACAGAAGGCTATATTGGTGGTATAATAAGTCTTGAAGAATATAATTCAACACTTGCAGACAAAATTGTTAGAATTACTCAACCAAGTAGATATCCTAATTATTATTATGATACACAATTAATACATGGTAGGGTATGTAAGCCACGACATTATAAAGATTATGGCCTTAGAACTCAGCCTATGCAGAAATATGGTACCTGCATTATAAAGGGTACAAGACAGATAGTATTATATCATTTGTTTGATGAATCATATAAAACACAACTTTTCGATAAACTAGATAAGATAAGAGCAGAATAAATGGCGACAAAACTAAAACTGACGGACGAAAGAAGTTATTTCAAACCTTTCAACTACGCATGGGCATATGATGCGTGGCTCAAGCACGAACAGAGTCATTGGCTGCATACAGAAGTGCCGATGAATGAAGACGTAAAGGATTGGAAATCAAAGCTCAATGATTCTGAAAAGGCTTTTCTAACTAACATCTTTCGTTTCTTCACACAGGGAGATATCGATGTGGCGGGTGGTTATATTAATAACTACCTTCCTAACTTCCCTCAACCAGAAGTTCGCATGATGCTTGCTGGCTTTGCTGCACGAGAAGCATTACACGTTGCTGCGTATTCACATCTCATTGAAACACTCGGTATGCCTGAGTCTACTTACAATGAGTTCCTAGAATACGAAGCGATGAAAGACAAGCATGACTATCTGCAAGAACTTTCAATGGAGACGCAAGATCAAAAGACGATAGCAACAAACATTGCAGCCTTCTCAGCATTCACTGAAGGCATGCAATTGTTCTCGTCTTTCATCATGCTACTTAACTTCCCACGCCATGGCAAGATGAAAGGCATGGGTCAGATTGTTACTTGGTCAATTGTTGATGAAACAATGCATGCCGAGTCTATGATCAAACTGTTCCGTGAGTATGTAAACGAAAACATTGAACTGTGGAACGACAGTCTCAAAGGCAAGATTTACACGATTGCAGAGAAGATGGTAGAGCTTGAAGACAAGTTTATCGATCTAGCTTTTGCAATGGGTGCAATGGAAGGCCTGACATCAGAAGAAGTGAAGAAGTACATTCGCTACATCTGTGACCGTAGACTGATCAGCCTAGGACTGAAGGGCATCTTCAAAGTGAAGAAGAATCCTCTGCCGTGGGTTGAAGAAATGATCAATGCACCTACACACACGAATTTTTTCGAGAACCGTGCTACTGATTACGCTAGAGGCGCTCTCACAGGCGATTGGGGTGACGTTTGGGCGTAAAATGGTTACAGTACTACGCTAGAATTGCTGATGAAACAGCAAAGCTATCCACAGCACTGAAACTGCAAGTAGGATGTGTCATTGTAAAAGACAATCGTATTCTGTCTGTCGGTTACAATGGCACGCCTTCGGGCTGGGACAATGCGTGTGAAGATGTTATCAAGTGGCCTAACGGTGATGTAAAGTTTCTCACCACTAAGCCAGAGACACTCCACGCAGAAGCCAACGCTTTGATGAAACTGTGTAAGTCTACTGAATCAAGCGATGGAGCTTCTGTGTTTGTCACGCACTTTCCCTGTATCGAGTGTGCTAAACTTATCTATCAGGCAGGCATCAAAGAGGTGTACTATATAAATGAGTACAACGCTTCAAAGGGAAGCGGCGACAAGTTTTTAGAACAAGCAGGAATCGAAGTATGTCAAATTTAGATAATGGATGGGAAGGATTAACAACAGAAAGACTTGTTGAGCTTGCTGGAGGAAACAGAGAAGAATCACTGAAATCATTGGAATCCAGAATAGAAAAATTATACGAGCTATCTTATACTTCTACGCTATTTAAAACAGACATCGTAGCTGATTTTGGAAGTGGATTTGGCTTTGGTGCGAAAAGTCTAGCAAAATCTGCCAAAAAAGTATATTGTTTTGATGTTAGTAAATCTTTTCTTGACAAGTGTACAGAAAATACCGCAGAAATTGATAATATTTCCTGTTTGCATATAAAAAGAAATGATATTTCTGAAATGTATGATAAAGGTATCAATAAGATAGTATCAAATTCAGTTTTTTGTCATTTCAATATATCAGAAATTGCATATTACTTAAAAGAATTTTATGAATTGTTACCAACAGCAGGTCAAGTTATATTTTCTTTTCGAGACGCTGATATTTTGAATATTAATGATAATTTATTTAAAGAACATCAAAAATTAACAATGAACAATAGAGAATTTATAAGCAGAAGCATTTCATATGTGTCCAGATCTACTTTGGTTGATGTTTGTGAGCAAATTGGTTATAAAACATATATAGATGAAGGCGATCAAGAATATAAAACAGTAGTATTAGTAAAGGTATAAAAATGACAAGTATCATAATCAAAAAAACTATAGAATGCGAGGCTTGCGAAGCTGAATATAAAGTGAAGCACGATATGTCAGATAGACACTATGTAGTTACCTTTTGTTCTTTTTGTGGTACAGAGTTGGAAATCGAAGCATCATTAGATGACTTCATAGACGAAGATGAAATAGAGGAAGACTGGTAATGACAAAATGGCATGGGGGCAAGGGGTCAGGACGCCGTAAGGGTGCTGACGATAAAAAGTTCGCCGACAATTGGGATGCAATTTTTGGTAAGAAGAACGACACCGATCTAAAATTCACGACTGCCGAAGACTTTATAAATAGTGTTTCTGATGATGAGGAAACACTTGATGGTAGCGAGAAAGAAAAAGAAACCTAAAGAAAAACAGGTTCACCGAGTTTATTGCACATACTTTCCTGACGGCACATATTACATAGGCTACTCAGGCAAGACGCAAAAACTGTATGAAAAATACTATGGTAGTTCTAGGTATGTCCTTGAATACGAAGGACAGCTTGAGAAAGAAACTATTGCAGAGTTCGACAAAAAGTCGTGGGCTAAAATGCAAGAGTTTCTCCTACAGTGGCAACAACGACACGATCCCAAGTGTTTAAATTCCATGCTCAATATTCGTCTCAACAAGGAACCGTTGGCTGATTTTGAGCCCATAGAGTGGACACCAAAATGTTCTTTATAGCACTTCTTGCATTCTCAGCACTTGCTGTATCAGCAGTTGCTGGTTATTTTTCAATCGTGGGATTGACAGCAATATTCCCCGCAGTTTTTGCTCCCATTGTGGCTATGGGAGTTGTCTTAGAGGTAGCTAAACTCGTCACAGCTTCTTGGCTTTATCGATACTGGAACAAAACAGCACTCGCAATGAAGTCATACTTTACGATTGCTGTCATTATTTTGTCCATTATCACATCGATGGGCATCTTTGGCTTTCTCAGTAAAGCACACCTTGAACACAGTGTGTCTACCGGCGACAATAGTTTACAGATTGCTAGACTCGACAGGCGCATTGAAACAGAGCAGAGGCGTATAGCAGACGCAGAGACAGTACTAGCACAACTTGACACTACAGTGCAAACTCTGATAGACTATGATAGAATCAGAGGAGATGATGGTGCTATTGCGACAAGAGAACGGCAGTCAGATGAAAGAGATCAACTCAACTCCTCCATTGACAGTGCCATAGCCTCCATTGATGATTTATCCGAAGAGAAACTAGTACTAGAAACAGAACAGCTTCTCATTGAGGTAGAAGTAGGACCTCTATTATATGTCGCCGAAATGATATATGGCGATACAGACAAAGAAACACTTGACAAGACTGTCAGATTTGTTATAATATTATTAATACTTGTGTTTGACCCGTTAGCTATCTTGCTTGTTGTTGCGGCAAACATGAGTTTAAAAGAAAGACGAGGTGAGACTATCACTTTTATATCTGAAAAAGATGTAGAACCAGATGGCGAAGACTTCGGTATAGCAACTGAAGACTTTTGTGAAGAACAAGAAGTTTCTCAAGACGACTCTGTAGAAATCACCGAAGACGATATGCAACATGTACAGCGGCTCGATAGAAGAGTTCGCAAAAAACTTGAATGGCTAATTGATAAGAAAGGAAAGTAATTATGAATTTTCACCCTGAAAGAAATAACGAAGCATGGCAAGGCAAAGTGGTAGACTATCTAACACGCTATGAGTGCCACGTACAATTTGAAAAGACGGACGGAACTGTTCGTGACATGCAATGTACACTACAAGAATCTATTGTTCCAGAAACTAAAGGTACAAGTAAAAGCAAGCCGGCTGGCGTTCTCACTGTGTTTGACACAGAAAAGCAAGGTTGGCGCACTGTCAAGTTTGATAAAGTGATTGACTTTAAAGTACAAAATGAGTATGTCCGCTCCTCGAATTAATAGAGAACTATTAGATGTGGGAGTACGATAGTGTAAGGCAGGTGAACATAGAAATATCTAGTCTGTGCAATTCCATTTGTGCTTGGTGTCCTAGATATGAAAATATGTCACCTGTTCTTAACAAAGAACTCACTCCTCAATATGTGACTCTTGAACAATTCAAAGAATGGTTTCCCAGAGACTTTGCTAAAAACATTTTGCAATGGACTTACTCTGGTGATTATGGCGATGCTGGCACTAATCCTGATCTAATTGAAATTTTTCGATACACATTCGAATGTAATCCAAATGCAAGTGTTCAAGTAAATACCAATGGCGGTATGAAATCTCCCTCGTTTTGGAAAGAATTAGGAGAAGTTTTCTCTGGCTTCCCAGAAAGAAAGGTTATTTTTTCAATAGACGGCTTAGAAGATACCAATCACATTTACAGAAGAAATGTTAAATGGGAAAAGGTAATTGCTAATGCCAAAGCCTATTTGAGTACAGGCGCAGTTGCTACATGGGATGCTTTGGTGTTTAAGTATAATGAACATCAACTGGAAGACATGAAAAATCTTTCAGACTCTATGGGATTCTCTGACATAACATTTAAAACTCCGCAGGGGTTTGAGCGTGGTCCAATGAAAGTCAGAGACAAGAATCAAATAGTTTTATATGAGATACATCCTACAGACGAGTCACAGATAAAAAATAATTATCCAGTACTCAATGGAAAATTAGCATCAGATTTTGACTATGAAAATATAAAGAATCAAGTAGAGAGTAAATATTTTTTTGCTAAAGGAGAAACTAAATGTTTCTCCATGAGAAATGGTCAAGACTCTACTGAAATTCGTGTGACCTCATGGGGAGATGTTTATCCTTGCTGTCACTTTGGACATCTTTCTTTGTATCAGAGAGAAAACCAACAGATACAACGAGCACAGATGTTAGACATATTTAAGGATAAAAAAATATCACTAAAGAAACATAGCCTCCGTGAGATACTAGAATCTGATCCTTTTTCCGATGTTTATGGCAAATGGGAGAAGAAATCATGCGTCACTTGCTGGTTGAATTGTGGAATATCCGAAAATAAACCCTCTACCATGCAAAAAATCTTCAATAATCCCGAAAATCCGTATGGAAGTGCTTGACACAGTGACTCCTTGGTGTTATAATTACTATTGTAATGTAAATAAGGAGTCCTTTAATGGCAAAACGACAACGCAGTACTTATGTTCTCCCAGAACCTAAATGGCGAGAATACAAGGAGTACACATCCGAAGAGGACCGCTCTAAGGCATTCAGTGATTGTGAATACTTCACTCACTACGAAGTTGCTGACAAGAGCGGTGTACCTCACATCAAGAAGTGGATGAAGGCAAACTATGATGCAGCAGATGTAGCTGACATTCTAAAGTTGCCTGACTCCACATTCTATTCTATCGCTAAGTATGGTTACATCTGGTCTAAGCTAGGTTACATGCCTCAGACGCACATTGATTACCTGTTCAAGATCAAAGATGATATGGTTCAGAAAGGTAAGGCGTATGTGACTGAGAAAGAAGAAGCGCCTAAGGTAGTAGCTATCCGAAAGAACCTCGATAACTTTCTCGATGGTGTAGAAGATGCACAGGCTACAATCGTACAAGGTGGTACAGTCAAGGTAGAATCTTTTGTTGAGAGTTACAAACTCAATGCAGCAGAGATATCTACGGCTTACACTAAACTCGATGAGTTGTCACTAGAGTGGCGTGAGCTTTTAGCACTTCGCAACATGGATAACTTAGGTGAATGGGACAAGCAATTGATTGAGGGTTACAAGCACCTCAAGCAGTCGCTACTCAAGAAACTGATTGAGTTCTACAAAGACCTACAGACAGGCTTGCTCGAAACTAAACAGTCAAAGAAGATTGTTCGTATTCGCCGCAAGAAGCCTACTGACAAGAACAAGCTAGTCCGTCGCCTTAAGTATCTCAAGGAATATCCTGAGCTTAAGTTGAAGTCGCTTGACCCTGTAGACATTATAGGCGCAAGTGAAGTGTGGGTGTATGACACTGCTCGCAAAAAGATAGGCGTGTATGCTTCAGAGTATGAAGGTACGCTCAGTGTCAAAGGTACTACTATTGATAATTATTCTGATGCAAAGTCCTATGAAAAGACAATGCGTAAGCCTAATGATCAAGTGCCTGCATTCATGGCAGCACGTAAGAACGGACTGCACAAATTTGTTGATACTATTCGTGGCAAGAAACTCGCAGTGAAGAAGCGACTACAGCCTACAATGGTTATCGTGAGGATCATTTAATATGATGGTAATAGATTATAATCAAGTAGCGATCGCAGCTTTTATGGGCGAAATGGGTGGTCGTGGTAATAAAGATATAGAAGTAAACGTGCCTCTTTTACGACACATGATACTAAACACAATTCGTTCTTACAAGAATAAATTTTCTGATGAGTTCGGTGATGAAGTAGTTATTGCATGCGATAATCGTAGGTATTGGCGCAGAGATATATTTCCATATTATAAAGCAGGTCGCAAGAAGTCAAGAGAGGACAGTGATTATGATTGGTCTGCAATTTTCGAAGCGTTACACTGTATTCGCAATGAGCTAGACGAGTTCTTTCCTTATCCTGTGATTGATGTCGATGGGGCAGAAGCTGATGATGTGATAGGTGCTCTCGCTGAATACTCACAGACAGCAGGAGAAGGTGGTGGCTTGTTTGATGAAGGCTCACAGATTCCCTTTCTCGTACTGTCAGGCGACCATGACTTTAATCAGTTGCAAAAGTGGAGCAATGTAAAGCAGTATTCTCCTTCACAAAAGAAGTGGATCAAGATCAAAGAACCTGCTTCTTCTGTTTTGATGGAGCATATAATTACTGGTGATAAGGGTGACGGTGTGCCTAACATGCTGTCTCCTGATAACTGTTTTGTTGAAGGCATTCGACAGAAGTCTATTCGTAAAAATCTTCTTGCAGAGTGGAAAGTTACTCCGCCAGAAAAGTGGATCACTTCTGATATGTCGCATGGATATAATCGCAATCAAATGCTCGTTGACTTATCAAAGACTCCACAAGACATCAAAAATGAGATTATAAGTAGTTATGAAAAACAGCAAGGCGGTGACCGTAGTCAACTGCTAAATTATTTTATAAAGCACAAGATGAAAGGAATGATTGAAGTGATAGGAGACTTTTAATATGATTGTTACGAAAAAAGAATATCACCAAATGACTAGCACATTGACGTATGATGTTCCAGAAGACGCCATCATAGAAATCTTTGGCAGTATGGAATCTTTTACAGAGAATTGTAACGAAGAGTCTGATCTGTTCTGGGGCTTCATGTGTGACTTTGATTACGACCGTGAAGATGATCTGTGGACAGATCGCAAAGGTGGCTATGATGTTGAATGGGAGTTAGAAGATGCAGAGTAATTTTAGACAAGTAAACGAAGGCTTCAAATGGGTATTCGAAGCTGCAAAGCCAGATGAACAGGTGCAACGCTTAAAAACATGGGCATCTAAGAATCAAACAGTTGTGCCTTTGATTAGGCTAGGCGTAGGCGCAGAAAAAGCTGACTGGAGACTTCCAGAAGGTATGCCAGAGACAGCTAAAATTCTAGACGATATTCCTGAAGGCATGGGAGAAACTACACTCATGCTCGAATGGAGAAGAGTTAAGCAGTTTATTGATCCCAAAAGCAACATGAATAATCTACCTGATTGGAAACGTGAGCAGCAGTGGATTAATATCTTAGAAGCTATTCAAGTAGAAGAAGCAAAGATCCTTACTGCGGTAAAAGATGGAGAACTATTGAAACTCTATCCTAAACTAGAGAAGTGTCTGCCTATTCTTGGTATAGAGGAGTATAATAAACCGCCTCGAAAAAGTACCAAAAAGAAAACGGCTAAGACTACTACTAAAAAGCCTCGTGCCAAGAAAGAAAAGTCGACCGCAGACGAAGTGGTTGTCTGATAAGAAATACAGAGAATTTATTTTGAGGTCTAACTCTTAGAATTTATTGTAGATCATCTGGTTTGTAGGGATCGTAAAACATACCAAGTTGATATCCATCAGGCACAGGTTCATGTTCTGGTATTTTAGTTGGGCCATCGGGCGAGCATATCCATTTATACTTGCCCCTGGCTCTTCTTTTCTCTGACATTTTTTGTCTAGTAGAGTCTCGATGCTTGTGACCATACATGGGATTATTTTCTCCCCTGCGAGTACCAGCCATTGTCTTCGATACTTTGTCACGGAACTCTTGTGATCTACCATTAATTCTTGCGGGATGCTTGTCGCCCATTTTAGCTTCTGCTATGCGCTTTCTTCCCTCTTCAGTGTGTTTGCGAGTTCTGGCTCGTGCAGTGTCGTGTGTGATCTCAATCTTCATCTTAGCAGCAGCTTTTCGTATCTGCTCAACGTTAGATCCCCGTAGAATCATTTCACGAGGCTTCGGCACAGTGTCAACCTTCGTGTTATCTACAATGAAGTATTCGTCTCGGTGCTTGAATATAAAAAAGATTGTAGCTGCCATTATATAATGCTCGTACCTCTGATGGGTTTTCCTTGCAGACGATAACTAGCCATCACATCAATTGTAGTTGGTTTAGGATTAGAAGCGGGAGCATTTAATCCTCTTGGTTGTATTCTGACTTCTAACTTTGCAGTAAGATTTGATAACTTATTAAATTCGGTCTTTGATCCAAATATGGTAGCAATTTGTGTGAGTTCTTTTTTTGTAAGAGACCCAGTACTGTCAACAATCCATATTTCTTTGCCTATCATCATAGCCAATACATTTTTTCTTATACCTGGTCTGATGTTCTTTTTAAATTTTGACTTGTAATGAGAAATAATTTTATTGCCCAGTGTATTACTGGAGATGTTAGCAACATTATAATTCTCTGTGTTGTTCGCAAAGTTTTCTGTCAATGGTCTTCTTGCAAATTTGTCAGGAACGATACTCAACATGCCACTTGATATTTCTTTTGTCTTTGCATGAAAATATTTTTTAAAATCTTTGAGAAGCCTTTTACCATTTGCAACTGCTTCTGGTGTATTATTCATCAAGGTTATCAATTCTTGTTTTGCTTCTGATTTCTTATCTGGTGTATAGAATTTACTACCATCAAAACGCCAGTCACGCATACTGCCCATCTGTGCGGTATGTGAATTTTTGTATTCGATATGGACATCAACTTTATTCTTATCGTCCAAATTAATGGTAAAGCCAAAGTCAGGAAAGCCAGCATCAGCGCCCATAGGCTCGGCAAAAGATGGATGATTTTTGCCCAGTCTCTTTTTCAGTGCCTTGAATGCGGCTATTTCATCGTCAAATGCTTTGGTATTAGCGCCCATTTTACTCTCCTAAACTGTCTTTTACTATTTATAATACTTGACATTATACGCCAAACCTGTCATAATAGTACTACAAACTGATAAAGGAGTCAAGAAATGACCAAAGATATTCTAATCGAAATGCTATTCTCAACCGAACAGGCACTGGAGAACTACTACACCACTGGAAGCAGCTATGACATAGAAGCTGCGGAACAGCAGTGTGCTGACCTTGAAAGACAGCTCGCAACGCTAAGTGATTGATTTTGTTGAAGAAATTAATTTACAAACCTCAATTAAATCAAAGACTTACGAATTTGACTTTCTTTGCTGCCTGTAGTATAATGTATGTACAAAATGAGAAAAGGAACTGAAATGATATTAATTAGTACAATAGGTGGCACAGAAAAGCAGCGTGACTTGGGTGACAGAGCAATCAGGCACTTCATCAAAGCACTCATGCCTCGTAAGCGTAAACTCACAATCGACCTGCAAATCAAGAATCTAATCAAAGATGACATTGCGGGTCTGTGTGAGCATATAGGCGGCAACGAGGTTGTGATTGAGTCACACCACAGGGGCTCTCTGTATGACTACATTAGCTTTCTAGCACATGAATCTGTACACATGAAACAATATGTTACTGGTCAGTTGAAGACAACAGACAAGGCATTGTTGTGGAATGGTGAGGACATGACAGATGTCCCTTACAAGAAACAGCCTTGGGAAGTTGAGGCATGGAATAGTCAACATAACCTAGCAAAAGATTTTATTAAAAACGAATTGGGCATGACACTCAAACTAGCAAAAGAAACGAGTCCTAGAACATTGAAAGAAATGAACTGGAATCAAGAGGCTCTCTTTCTAGATAAGGTGATCGCAGCTCAAGCAAAAAGGAAAAAGAAATGATGAGAAAAGAAAATATAATACTCACAGACATTGACGGTTGCGTCCTTGATTGGGAGTTTGCGTTTCATAGTTGGATGGAGATGCAAGGTCATGAGCTAGACACGAAAGATGTTTACTCGATGGCGATTGCATATCAAATGGCTCCTGACAAAGTAAAACGAATGATTAAGACATTCAACGAGTCAGCAGCAATCGGCTTCTTGCCTCCGCTTCGTGACGCTCAGTACTATATAAAGAAGCTACACGAGAAGAAGCAGTATCGCTTCGTTGCTATCACTAGCCTCAGTCTTGATCCTTACGCAAAACTCTTGCGTGAGCGCAATCTCAAGAAGATATTTGGACCAAACACATTCAAAGAAGTTATCTGTTTGGAGTGTGGTGCAGACAAAGACGATGCGCTTGGTCATGCAGCAGTGAAGTACCCTGGTGCAGTGTGGATCGAAGACAAAGCAGAGAACGCTGATGTTGGTGCTTCTTTGGGTCTTGATACATATCTAATGGAACATGCTCACAACATGGACTACAAAGGCAAAGCTCGTAAAGTGAAGAACTGGCAAGAACTTTACGGTCTAATACTAAGAGGCAAGCCAGTCTGGCCTTAAGGATAAACTATGTTAATTAACATCTCAATTGAAATTGATACTCAACGAGACGCAGAAGAATTGCGTACTATCATGGAATTGATTCAACAAATACAGGATAAAGAAAATGCTTAGTGATACAATCGAAACAACCTATGCAGTCACGCTAGTAGAACAAATCAAGCGTTGGCACTATGACCGCAACCTCATCGAAGGTGCAACTGACAAGGATCAGGTGTGTAAACTGATTCAAGAAGTCGGCGAACTGTCTGACAATGTGTGCAAGCAGAAGGACATTCGTGATGACATTGGTGACATCATTGTGGTACTTATAAATATCGCAGAACGCAACAACGTCAGTTTGACTGAATGTTTAGATAAAGCGTATGACGATATCAAAGACCGCAAGGGTATGATGGTAGACGGCATCTTTGTCAAAGAAGAAGATGATGTCATCAAACTCACTGCCGAATGCGCAGAAGAATGATTCTGTGCCACTGTAACAATGTCCGAACAGCCGATACGCACAAATATCACCTAATAGGAACTGAGTGTGGAAACTGCATACAACGAAAAAGCACCGATGACTTTAAAAATGATAAGACCAGACGTTCCTGTCTGGAAAATAAATAATTTTTATCTTCCTGAAGTTTCTTTTGAGAATGAAAATGCAATTGACCAAGGAAACAATCAAGACAGATACATGTCTTCAATAAAAGATTCTGATAAAGATAGTTTTAAAAAGGCTTGGCTTGAAAATATTTCAGTTATAGTACAGCACATTCAAGACCAAGCAAAAACTCAGTTAGTTTACGATATGTGGTTGAACTTTTTAAAAGATTTGAAAGTCGATAGTTTACCAGATATTTTTATTGATCGTCCAGGCTTCAATATGGGCAAACACATTGATAACAGATTTATTATAGGCACTGTCATAGTAAATTTAAAAGATAATCCAAAAAGCAGCGGCACACATTTTTGGAACAGTATCGATGAACCTATTCCCTGGTACTCTGGGCCAGTAAAAAAGCATACGGGCATTCTGATGCTAAACAATGTCAATACATTACATTCTATTAACATTAATAAAAATGAAGAAGATGTAAGACACATAGCTTACGAAAATATTTGTGTTTCTGATCTTTTTAAAGGGTATTAAAAAATGACTATGGAACTCTACTACGCTGCAACGCTATTCCTAATGATAGGTTGTGGCTACATGTCTTTTACTATTGGTCGCAGAGAAGGTGTCATGCGCTTTCTGGCTTACCTGGAAGACTTTACTGATAAGAACGGCATGGTAAAGGTACGGTTGACTGACACCACATTCGAGGTCATTAAATGAGCTCCATATGGACATTTGGTGACTCAGCGGTTGAAAGAAATATTCGTCTGCGGCCAGATATGCCAAACCATGAAACATGGACTGAAATTCTAGCTAAAAAACTTGGCATGAAATTACAGGATTATTCATGGGGTGGCAGTAGTCTTGATTTTACTTATTATCAATACAGAAATAATCTGTCTCGCTTCAATAAAGGCGATATAATTATTATTGGGTTGACTGACTTGTGTAGAGGTTGGTTTTACGAAAAGACTCCCAATCTTTCATCGCAACATAGAATAAATTCCAGTGAATATGTATCAGATGATCACAAAAAAGCCATCGACATTTATTTCAACGATTTTTTCAGAGAGGATGTAGAAACACACATACTACATAACTTTCTCGATACTTTGGTGTATCATCAAGAAAAATATGGTGTAAAAATTATCACATTCTCTACTGAAAAATACACATATGACCGAGTAAATATACCCAAGGAACTTACAGGTGCAAATGGTGTACTGTGGCAAGATGCATCGATGGGTGAAGTCATAGAAGGTAGAGAAGCATACGATAAAATATTCTACAACATCCAATATGGCAAGAAAACTGATACTAGATTAAATCATGTTTCAGAACCTAATCATGCCATATGGGCAGATAAAATGTACGAGTCTATTCACACTGGTGAGCCAATGGACTTTACCACTGGCTTTCTTAAAAACATAATGAGCGTAAAGGAATTAGAATGAGCACAATGATGAGACCTACCCGTGATGTGGTAGTATTTGGTTTTGAGAAAAAAGAAAATGTAAGTGAAGGTGGTATTGTACTTCAAGAATCAACTAAACTAGAATCAGCAATTGGTACAGTCATGGGCGTAGGTCCAGACGTGAAAGATGTTTTTCTTTCTGATAGAATTGTAGCTGATTGGTCAAAAGCGCAAGACATTGGCAACAATTTAATGGCAATTGAAGAAGAACACATTCAAATTGTCCTGGGTGAGTAATGAATAATTACATAAGAGAAAACATTCTCTTTCCTCTTACTGAAAAAGATATTAAAGTTTTTAGTGAATGTGTCGAGCATCCAAAAAATGCTCGTTTAGTGCATCATGCGATAAAGGATAAAAAAATCCTCCGAACTGATTTCACGAAGAACATGATACGCCTAGCCAAGCTGCTTGATTTAGAAGTAGCAAGTATTACAGCATTTACGGGCAGGGCAGGTGAAAATTCAGCTCCTCACATTGACGGCGAACCTGGTAAGTCTTACTCATGGCGCCTGGCTTATTATGCATCGGGAGACAACAGCTATCTGAATTGGTGGCGTGTAGGCCCTGCGTTGGAGCATGTTACACTGGATCTGAACAATCAAAGAGCCAAAGAAACAGACACTCCTACTGGTTATTCTATTATAGACACACATAAAAAAGTCTACACGCAAGAGATCAACATGGAGTCAGCCTTTGTGCGTACTGACATTCCACACTCAGTTGACATGCGAGAATCAAAAGAGGATCGTCTCACAATATCAGCTACCTTTTTTCCTCACATCTCATGGGAAGAAATTAACAAGAGACTGGACAAACTATGCTAGTAGCAATCACAGGACATGCAAAAGGTATCGGTGCAGCTATAACAGAAGCCCTCACTGAAAAGGGCCATACCGTTATGGGCTTTGATCTAGAAACTGATGATGATATACGAGATCCCGACTCAATTGTAGAACAAGCAAAAATTGCAGATGTTTTTATTAACAATGCGTATGTCCCTGGCGCACAAATTCTCATGCTACAAAAAATATTTGAAGAATGGAAAGACGATTCAACAAAAACGATTATTAACATGGGAAGCAAAGCCAAGTATTTTCCTGTAGGACATAATCAAGCTACACCTGCCATGACTCAGTACACATTATACAAAAGAATGATAACTGAAGAGTTTCAGCGTATGCAATTTTATTCAAAGAAACAATGCAGACTCATAGGTATAAATCCTGGCTTTGTTGACACTGAAATGACAAAAGATTTGCAAATTTTAAAATTGACACCAGAAGCAGTGGCTGATGCAATTGTATGGGCATTAGAGATGCCACAAGACGTAGAAATTGGCGAACTCAGCATATGGACACGAGAGCAATAACGAAGCATGAAAAAATATGCAACCATAAAAGAAGCAAAAGACAAAGAACTTAAGTTTTTACCAAAAAAATTTAAATGGTTAGGCACGGACTCTGTAGAAACTTTTATGAAGCAGAGTAAAGAGCATCAGAACCATTGGAATAATCAGCCGCCTATTGAGTATGACATTAACCACTATGGTTTTAGATCTGCCAAATTTCCCGAGATCAAAACAAGAGAGTCCATTACCTTCATTGGCTGTTCGAACACAGTGGGAATTGGAATGGATAAAGAAAGGTGTTGGACTCATCTACTCTCTCAGAAACTAGGTCTTGAAGAAATAAACCTAGGAGTAGGAGGCAGTTCAACAGACACAGCGTTTCGTGTGTACAATGAATGGCAACCAATACACAGAAGCAAAATCACTTGCTTTCTTTTGCCACCTTCAGCCAGATTGGAACTTTGTGAAGAGAATGAATGGCGAAATATTGGACACTGGTCAGAAGGAATAATTGAACCAGACTTACTGTCTAATCTTTTAGATCCCACTCTCAATGAGGTGAGAACGGACAGAAATGTAGCAGCAGTAAAACATATTGCACAAGAGACATTGTCCAGAATAATCGTGTTACCTTATCATGCTAGATTAAAAAATGATTTTGCGAGAGATAACATGCATGCTGGTGCAGAATGGCATAAAGCAATTGCTGAAGCCTTTGAGAAAAAAATATAAATAATGTTATTAATTACCCATACAGAGGCATTATGAAAAAGACCTACAGCAGTCTAACACAGCTCAAAGTAGAAATAGAAAGAGAAGGCAAGTGCGAAGTCCTAGAATTCAATGGCATGCACTTGATAGTCCAATGCGACAACAAAAAAATAAGATACGGCCTTAACAGAGGCGAAGTCATCGAAACAATCCTATTGGAGAAGAACTAATGGCCTATTCAGATAAGGTAGTTGATCATTACGAGAACCCAAGAAACGTAGGTAAATTTGATCCAGCAGAAGCAAACATCGGCACAGGCATGGTAGGAGCACCCGCTTGTGGTGATGTCATGCGACTCCAGATCGAGGTAGAGGAAGGTGTGATCACTGACGCTAAATTCAAAACCTACGGCTGTGGATCAGCAATCGCATCCTCATCCTTGCTCACGGAATGGGTCAAAGGTAGAACACTAGAACAGGCAAAAGAAATCAAGAACACAGACCTAGCAGAAGAACTAGAACTACCTCCTGTCAAAGTCCATTGTTCAGTACTAGCGGAAGACGCAATCAAAGCAGCCATCAAGGACTATCAGGACAAGCAATGACAGTCGCAGCATTCACACCACAAGCATTGATCCTGACAGAAAAAGCAAAAGAAAAAGCAAATTCTCTCAAGGAAGACAATAAACTATTAAGAGTCTACGTACACGGCGGAGGCTGTTCAGGCTTCCAATACGGATTCTCTATAGAAGAAAAGCAAGAAGACGACACCGTTATAGACAACGCAGTATTAGTAGACAGCCTATCCTATTCCTATGTAGTAGGCTCAACGCTAGACTATAAAGAAGACATCATGGGAAGCCAATTCACAGTCACAAACCCAAACGCAGTAGGCACCTGTGGTTGTGGCGTATCGTTTACGGTATAATAACCATGAAAAATACTCTCTGGACATTCGGTGATTCTTTCATCAACACTTACAGTCGTATGCCAATAGGCGAGAACTGGACTCAAATGCTTGCCAAAAAACTTGGCATGGAACTCAAAGACTTCGGGCTTTCTGGATCAAGTCTAGAATATTCTACTTTCCAATACACAGAACACTATGATGAAATAAAAGAAGGAGACATTGTAATAGTCGCACTGACAGCCTTTGGTGCAAGAAAATGGCTAAATATTAATGACATAAGAATACAAACCCCCCATAGATTAGAATCCGCCGAAGACCTAACAGAACAAGACAAACAACACTACAGCAGAGTCTTCGCCGAACACGATATCAGAACAACGGCCAGTCTCTTCACACTGTTCATGCACTCACTATCCGATCTAAAGAAACAAAAAGGAGTCAAAGTCGTTGCCCTACCCTGTTTCGAACACGGCACTCTGTATCTAGATGGACTAAGCCTTACTAATATTCCTAAAGTAAAAGGAAATCTACGACACCATATTTCTGACCATGAAGTCAAAGGATCATCTGAACAAAAACAATGCTTACAGTTTGATGACCCTAGAGTTAATCACATGGAAAAATGTAATCACATAATCCTAGCAGAAAAGGTGTATGAATCACTTATAAACGATACAGACATAGACCTAACAACAGGCTTTCACGCAGAAGTCCTCAATGCAAATGACTTCGTTTTGTACAATCGCCCGCAGAGATAAGCAGACAAAAAATGATCTATTTCCCAATCAATTTCAAACTCACAGCAAGCCAAATAAACCCCCTCCTGGCACATGATAAACTCACAGATTATTATAAACATCACGGCAAGTCAGGCTACCATAACCTAGACTTCGGAAAGGTACCAAAGGAACTAACAAAAGAAATTACAAAATTCTTTCCTAATCCAGATAAGATTACTCTAGTCGCTATAGATAAGAACAAAACAGTACCAGTCCATACAGACGGAAACTATGGAAGAAAAACAGTCATTATCTTTCCATTAACAGATAACTACGCTCCCTGTATAGCAGATAACACAGAAATACCCTATATGCATTGTTATGCGTTTAATACACAGATACCACACACAGTCATAAACAATGACACTAGAAGGATAAGCCTCCAATTATGGTACGATATTGATATAGAACAACTGTACAGAGAAATGACACAGATAGAGCATAGATAGTACCCTAAGAGAGACAACGTTTCGCTATATAGAGCAAAAGCGAGACAACGTTTCATCATTCTATACATGAAGTATGGTTCCACGATACCACCAGAAAATCCACAGATGCAAATCCACACGGGTACCGCCACTGGAACTCAGATGCGAGCGGAAATGCGGGTCGAGATGCAGATTCCGTAGCTATTCGAGATGCAGATTTATATTCTAGCACAGGTGCAGCCGAATGTCAACCCCAGATGCGAAAAAAGTACGAGCCCAGGTGCAGACTCTGGTCCACGTAGGTGCAGATTAGGGTAGGACACAGGTGCAGATGAAGGCCCAGACGCAGACCCAGACGTACACAGAGACACAGGCCCTGCCCAGATGAGCCATATAGAGCCTAATTCCTCTAGCGTATAGGGTATCCATCAGAAGGCCAGCCGGGCAGGGCCTGTGTCCCGGTAAATTCCATTGATGGCCGAAAAAATTCCATTGATGGCTTGATGGAGTTCCGGGCAGGGGCAGGGCAGGAATTCCGGGAGCTGGAGTTCCGGGAAAATCTCTGCGGCCCTGGCCACTGGAGCCCTAGATCCGCTGAGGCCTGACCATGGCCAAAACCTCAATGATATCAACTACTTAGAAAACCCTAATGAAATCAAGCACTTGGCGCCAGTGCCTTTTTTCAGGGTTGAGGGATCAGTATAGCATACGGAATTCCATTTGTCAACCCCTAATTTTGATTTTATTTGATACAAATTAATGGTTGACATTTACGGATACCTGTGTCATAATAGCTCTACAAACTGAAAAAAGGAACTGAAATGAACCAAGCCTTTAGGAATGAAATGATGACCCTAGGTACTGTACTGGAAGAGGTACACCGTAATATGCAGGCCTGTGCGGAATCCGATTCCCTTCGTATCGATGACCTTAATTCCCAGTGGGAGCTCCTACAGGAGTACGAATATGACGGTCCAGAGTCGCTCCAGCACCACGTCTATTATAGTGGTATGGATACGGAGCCACGAGAGGAGCTCCTGGAGATAGTCCTGAAACATACTGTAACAAAATAATGGTTGACATTTAGGGAAAAGCCTGTCATAATAGCCATACAAACTAAAAAGAGGAAAGAAAATATGTCAATTTACCAAGTCAACGCAGTAACCTCCATCAACGGATCATACCTATCTGCCCGTGAGCAGGCCCTGGGCATGGATCGCCATACCCTAAGCTCAGATGGTCGTCTGGAGACCATCACTAAGGAATTCCGTACAGTGGAAAAGTTTACGGAAACCACACTCGGTACGGTTCTAGTCGGACAGTCCTTCCTTAAGTATGACCTGCTCGCTAGGAATGTGGCCAAGTATGAGAAGCTGCCCCTATCGTCAAAGGTCAAGGTAGGATTCAATGGTAAACAGAAGGAAATCCACTTCGACGGCAAGCGATTTGTCCAGATTGGTACTGATTACCATGGGGAAGTGTAAAAAAGTTAAAAAAAGGGTTGACAAATAGGAAAAAGCCTGTCATAATAGCTCTACAAACTGAAAAAAACGAGGAAAATCATCATGGCATATGTATCACAAGCGGACAAAAAAGCACTGGCTCCTGAAATCAAGCGAGTCCTCAATAAGTACGGCATGAAAGGTACCCTAGCAGTCCGCAACCACATGACCCTAGTCTGTAATATCAAGTCTGGCAAGCTGGATTTCACTGAAGGCACTCACGGTGACGGCTACACTCAGGTAAATCCTTATTGGATCGACCGTACTTACACTGGTGAGAAGGAAGCCTTCCTCACTGAGCTCCTAGGAGCGATGAAAGGTCCAGACTTCTATGATCGCTCGGATGTTATGACCGATTATTTCGATATTTCCCATTATACTGATATTAATATCGGCGACTGGAACAAGCCTTACACCAAAGTTTCATAGTTTCCTCTGGGGGGAGTGGTTACCCCCCAAACTCTCGGGCAGGGTTACTCCTTTTCTCCCTGCCCACTTTATAGCCCCCGTTTTGGGGGCTTTTTTTGTCTATAAACCCTTGATTTTGAACTAAAAAACATCTTTTTTTAACTTTTTTTAAAAGGTTTTGTAAATCAAGGGGTTAGCACCAGTAAAAAAGTAGAAAAAGGTTGACAAAACCGAAAAACCATGTATAATGTAACCATAAACTGAAAAAAACGAGGAAATAACCATGATCGTATATAAAATCCCAAGTGAAACCACAGCCATCCGCTATAAAAAGGTAGTAAATGCCAGGGGCAAATATGCATTCGGTGGATTAAAGCGGGCAGGGTCGAAGGAATCCTATAACATAGATCAGGCCATCGCCATTCTGAATAGGTACTCTGGTAAGGCAATCCCACGAGAGAAGCTCCTTCAGGCCTTCTCCAAGAAGTTTAATGCCACCGAGGCATCCAAGAATATCAAGGCAGCCTATATGACCTTGTGGTTCACCAAGAACAAATTAATTAAGGAAATATAAAAAAAAGGTTGACAAATCGGATTTTTAGTGTATAATGTAACCACAAATCAGAGAAAAAGGAAATAATCATGACCAAGACTAACCACAGAGAAATGGCAGATAAGCTAATCCAAGAATTCCTAAAGAATGGCGGTACTATCACCAAGGTACCAGCTAAGCCAGTACGGGTACGCCATATTGCCGGGCTCAAGTGGGCAAGTATCGCTCACACAGGCCGTAAGCAAATCACCGTGGCCAGAATGTTATCTCAGGGAGTGTAAAAAAAGGGTTGACAAATCCAAAAAACCCTGTATAATGTAACCACAAATCAGAGAAAAAGGAAATAACCATGAAATACCTATCTATCGGTTCAAACGCTAAGACAATCAAGTCGGACAAGGGCGGCGAGTACCTAACCGCTATCATGTACATGGCTCCAGCAGATACAGTGGACGGTATCAACGTCTGCCCTACGGCTGAATTAGCTGGTTGTAAGTCTGCCTGCCTATACAAGGCTGGCATGGGCTCATTTTCGAACGTCCAGAAAGCCCGTATGGCCAAGACTATCGCATTCCGTGACAATCCAGTGGCTTTCGTGGACCAGCTGGCAGATGATATCCAAAAAGGTATCAAAAAAGCCACCAAGAAGGGTGTCCAGCTAGTCGTCCGTCTCAATGGCACCTCAGATATCGCTTGGGAGAACCAGAAAGGCTCAAATGGCCTAAACCTCATGGACACCTTCCCTGATACCCAATTCTATGACTACACCAAACTCCCTGGCCGTAAAGTGCCAGCCAACTACCACCTCACTGTATCTTACTCAGAGGCCAACCTAGCCTACGCTTCTAAGGCTAACCGTACCACTCACAACCTAGCAGTGGTATTCCGCAAGGATCTCCCAGAAGTCTTCCTAGGACGTAAGGTTATCAATGGCGACAAGGACGACCTTCGCTTCCTAGATCTGGCCAACGTGGTCGTCGGTCTAATCGCTAAGGGCCCAGCCAAGAAGGATACCTCTGGCTTCGTAATCGACGGTCACGCAAGTATCTGATTCCATTAAGGTAAATAATTACAAAAAAGGGTTGACAAATACCAAAACCCTGTGTATAATGTACTTACAAACTGAAAAAAAGAGGAAAAACCATGCAACCAATAACTAAGCAATTCGTCAAAATGTATAACGAGGCAGATATCATGGCCTCACGCTCTAATCAGATGATCGCTTGGATGATCGAAACCCTAGAGCAACAATCGGCTGAAGGCAACCTAGATCGTAACGGTCAGGTACACCTAGCCCTAGGTAAAGAGTTTAAGGAAGAGCTTGAGGCTTATCTAGCCAAGCCCATCGGAGGAGAATAAGATGATGGCAATCCTTAAGGAACTCCTAATCTGTACCGCAGTCGGCCTAGCTCTAGCTCTCCTATTAGGCTGGCAGCTCCTCCTAGCTTAGACCAGAGAGCGTCCCTAAATCCCAGAATCCGAGGTAGGGTTTTGGTACCAGGGACGCTTCTATATAACGGTATATACCCACCAGCCATGTTTCAAGGTCACAGGGTTCCTTCACAGAGATTCCCTATATAAAAAAATTGCAGAAAATTTTTCGCAGCCAAAAAAGTCGGCACAGAACTCGGCAACCAACGGCGGGCAAAAAAGAGCAAATAATGGTTGACAGCCCAGTACAACCCTGTTATAATTGGACATGTCCCCTTTAAGAATAGATCTATTGGAGTGTATTAGATCTATAATAACGCTTGACAATACCCCAAGAATTTTGTATAATGTCTATACACAATGAGAAATGGAGAACAGCAATGTCAGCAATGGCTACAGAGAATTATGAGAATCCTGAGAATCCCGATATTACGACTGTTAAGACATGGAAAAGAGGCATGAGTTCCGTTAAACTGAAAGCAGAGAAAAAGGCAACTACAACACTCACTGAGGCTATTGATGCACTTAAGCCTATGCCTAAATTCACTAAGGTTAATATGTCTATTGCTGAGTTTGTTAATGATCTGTTACCCGATACAGACTGCAACCCTATTGGACAGCGTCCCCCTATTTCTTCAGATACAGACAATGAGAAGTCGAGAGGCATTGTTGATTCTATCATGAAGAACTATGATATTGGCTTAATTACGCTTGTCGATGTAAAAGACGTAGATAAGACACCTTACAAGTGGGAGTCTGTAGACGGTGGTCATCGCAAGCGTAGTATTAGAGACTTCCTGAATAATCTTGTTAAATGGAATGGTAGATACTATTCTCAATTGTCTAAAGCAGAACAGAATCACTTTAAGTCTTATCCCTTGTCATTTACTCTTTATGAGAATATGCCTGCATACATCATAGGCGATATCTTCCGCACTACTAATAAGACTACTGATGTAAATGATCAAGAGACTTTGAACTCTTACGGCGATCACCCTGTTGCGAATGCGATTAGGGAAACAGTCCGAATGGTTGCAAGCAGCAACGGCAAGGCTACCGTGATCCATGATCTCTTTGAGGTTTCTGTTGGGGGCCGTTTCAGATGGATCAGCGGCGATAATCTGCGGCTACGCCAAGAGGAGTTTGTGGCTCGTATCTACTACTCTTTCTATGAGAAGGGCAATAATGCTACGCTAGGGTCAAGAACATCTAAGCAGATAGCGCATCTGTATAATGATCCCTCTGTTAATATAAAGCAGTTGAAGAAGAAAGTTGATAAGTGTTTGGACTTCTTGTTTGAGATGGCTAAAGTACGAAAGCAGACAGTGGGTGACGGACTGGGTAACAGCGAGAAGAATGCGTTGCTGAATCTGTACTTGTATCTGTCGGACAGCTATAACAGCGACCTAGAATGTAATGACTATGTGAGCTGGTACAAAGCGTTTTCAGTTGTCTATAACGACCTGTCTAGAGATCCAAAAGGCATTTGGTCAGAAGTGCCTGATCTAGATTTTGAGTCTAAAGATTCTACAATCTCTCAGTTGTTCAAAGACTATTGTCGCAACCATGATAACAAAGACAAGCTAACACAGTCTGTTATCTGGATGACGCAACACGAGAAGTGGTCACTTGTTAATGAATACACCTTGTTTAAAGATCGTAATCGTTCTTTTCCTAAGTGGATGAAAGAAGTCAAGCTCCAAGAACAAGGTTATGTCTGTGCGATTGACGGACTACCGTTAGACTGGAAAGACGCAGAAGCTGGACACATTATTGCTCATGTTAAGGGTGGTCCTACAGTGTACGACAATCTCGCTATGATTCGCAAGTCTCATAATCGTGACATGGGTACAATGGACGTCAATGAGTATCTTGAACACTACAACAAGACAAAGGCAGCGTAATGGAAAGAGAAACACTAGAGTTAGTGATCGGGTCGTTTGCCTTGCTGTCATTCTGTTATATGGGATTTGCTCTCACACTGTATTACAAAGCAAGTAAGCCTACAAAGCGAAGAGTGTACGATAAGCACAGTGTTAAGTATCGTGACGGGGACAATACCTAATGAATGAATATAACCCAGACAATTGGGTCGTTCTGAAAATTGTTAATGAAGGCGAGACACTCTATAAAGTGCTTGCTGGATGGAGCGGTGGCTATCTAGACGGCGATTCTTGGCGATTGAACTCAGGTATCACCGAAGTCAAAGGCGACAGTGATGGCAGCCTATTCTTCTACGGTCATTCAGGCAGTTGCTATACATGTCACCCAGAAAGATATCGCTTGACAATGGCTATTGCTGGAGTGTATAATCAGCTTAAAGAAAAGTTTGGTGATGCAATTGAAATGATGCCAGAAGACACTGATTGGAGGGAGATTGTGTGATGAGTGATAAAGAAGAGTTGTTTGAGGCACTCAGAGAGATCAGAGAATCACAACGGCAAGCAAAGGCAGAATATGAAACCAAGAACGATGCTTGGTGGAACGGTCTAACAGAAGAAGAGCGTGAAGATGCGTTCTATGCTGTGTGCAAACGTATACACAAAGCAGAGTTTGTAGATCAGGCTTCTTATCGTGGAACATTGTATGATGTGTTTGGTTTTGATGAGAGTATGTATGGTCGTGGTATAGACTGTGGGTATGGAGATATCCATAACTCTATCTTTTTACTTGAGGAGTAATTTATTATGAATTGGCATTATGCAGCAAAGAAGTTCAGTTCCGAAATTGAAGAATGGTACGGTCTTGTTGAAGTCTTTGATGAAGACATGCACACAGAGAATGAAGTCACTGTCAATGGAGCTTCTCCAGAAGAGTTAGCTATGTGGCTACGACAAGCAGCAGATGATGTTGAAAAGTATGGTGTTGTAAATGATACTGATGATGGAAAGAAAATGTGTGACAAGCCATTATTGGAGAAGTAATATGACCATGCCAACAGAAAGAACACAAGCAGTATTACGAGTGGAACGATTTCTGCTGGATCTGCGTAACCCCAAGAAATATCCCCGTATTCCCAAAGCAGTGCGTGAAGAAGCCAGTCGATTGTTGAAACACTATCCGTCACAGTACGATATGATGTACATCGATGAAAGTTTTGAGCCGTTGGAGGCAATAGATTATGAACGAGACCTTGTTGGAAGAGGTGGGCAATGAAGAAACGATTGGTTAGACACTCTTGAAACTGATGATGATTAATTCAAAGACTATAAGTATCACTAAGTGGTTAGCTACGATTCTAGTGATTACGGCGACTGCCTTTAACAGTTTGGGCTACTACCCAATAGGACCTATCATTAATGCGTTTGCTGGTCTGCTATGGTGTGCAGTATCAATAGCGTGGAACGACAAGGCATTAATGGTAACGAATTTTACGATAACTTTTGTTTGTATTGCCGGGTTGGCATTTAATTTTGGAGCATTGTGATGGAATCAGTAGTAGAGGCACTTCGTGAAAAGACAGTTGGCTTTCAGCCGCATACGTATTATCTGAACGGTGCTGGTAAGTGTGTAGCGTATAAGAAGAACGGCGAAGACAGTGTTAAGGTCTTTATCAAGCCTTTGTCGTTTAGTAAGAGTTATCGTAAGTTTGAGAAATTACCCGTTGATGAACAAGGAATAGTACTATGAGCGATGAAGATTTCAGTAAAGTAGAATTACGCCACGATGAAGGCAAGGCAGTCATGGGCGTTGTAGCTCTTTGTGTGACTATCGTAGGAACGTTTTGTTTCTTTGCACTTAAAGCTGTAGGAGTGCTATAATACTGTTAGGATGGCCAATGGCCATCCATTTACAGCTTATTCAGAATCGTTGAGCGGGTTGTCTAAGATTCGCTCAATCTTTTCCTCTATCTCGTCACGCATTTCACGTAACTCTTCGTCTAACTCTCTTAGACGGTCATTCAAAGATGTTTCCATAGCGTACACATCGTTACGCAAATCTCTCTGAGTCTCGTTTGTAGACTCATCAATAGTACGGACAAAAGTATCAACCTCATCTGCGTCTTCACGCACACGGTCTAAGTCTTCACGCATACTTTCGAGTAGAGTCGTTACAGTTTCAAACTGCTGACCAACATCTTCTTGTAGTGAAGCTACTGTTTCTGCTTGTACGGCTAACTGCTGATTGATACCAGACATGTCAGGTGCGACATATTCTGTCACTGCTTGTTCTGCATCAAGCAACCGCTGATACAATTCAAAGCCGCCCCATAAGCCGCCAATGATTGTACCGAGTAATGGAATGAGCACAAGTGCTTTACCACCTGATACTTTCATTTCTCCTATTTCTACCTCAGCCATTTATTTTCTCCTTTTATGGTCTTGCTATGAAATTAGGTACTTCTGGGTCGTACGGATCTGGTAAAACATCTAATTCAGCATTTCTAGCATCATACCAAGACTCTGGTTGGAATGTTACTGAACTTGTTTTCGTCCAACCATTGCTTCCGCTTGAATATGTAACAGTATCACCTGTAACTGAAGTGATTAGAACATCTTGTAAAAAATTATATTCAGCTACTATATCTGACTTACAGTTAGATGCAGCAGCTATAATCTCAGGCCCGTATGCAGCTATAATAGGTGCTTTATAATCCATTTCACTGGCGACTTCTAGCTCACCGTCTTCATTAAAATCTGCGTCTCTAGCTGATAAAGCGTCTATTGTGTCAGACAACGAGCCCGACCCATTAGGTACGCCATGATTAAATGTAATTGATTTAAGTTTTGTTGTTATGTCTAAACTCTGTGCAAACTCTGCCCATTTTCCTATCTTGTTCAACACTGTCAGCGCATAACCACTGTTAGTAATTATTTCTTGATTATCATTATTTAATTTATACTCCCCAACTATGTAATCCGCATCTGCTTCTGGCTGTACATCTTCTTCTACTAATGATCCTACTGAAATATTGCAATCGTATCTAGATGCTAATGTTCCGGTAACTAGTTGTGTAAACTGAGTATTGAGTTGTCCTATGATTGAGTTTGCATCAGTCCTAAGTTCATCGATTTCGTCTTGTTTAGTTTGTCTATGACTTTCAGCAGTATTGGCCTGAGATGTCGCATTACTGTAATCTGTAGCGTAATCTGGATCTAATGGATCTAAATTATCTCTATGTGTTAGCCATTCATCTCTTATATTTGCATGCGTGTCTCTTGCATCACACTGCGCTATTAATTTTGCATCTATATTGTTCTTATGTCCAACCGCAGTAGTGTATAGCGGTTTTGCCGTATATTTAATTCTTGCTATTTCATCTGCCATAGAATACATAGAGGCTTCAGAGATATCGTTGTTTGCGACAATTGTACTTTCTAGGTATACGTCTTCTAAGTTAGTTAAAAGACCCATGTTGTTTTTTAAATCTAACATCCAGTCAAGAATTTGATGTTCAAGCCTTTCTTCTACGTCATTTACATCAGCGGTAATCGGACAGTCAGCCATTATAATCTCCTAATCAATAATGTACTATTTATATTGTAAACTAATCAGTTCTTCGTGCTTGTTATCTGTGCCCATCATTCTGAGCATAGAGTTTCTGTCATTCTGTACACTGCCTCCTGGCATACCTCTGTCAGTGTAGAAGCTAACATCTTGTAACTGTCCGCTGTACTGAGAGAAGGCGCTGTTTCTGCCCATAAGAAAGACTGTCATGCTCTGATCTGTGAAACCGCCTGAGTCTTGTAACGTGTCTGCGAACTCATCAAGATTCTCTTCTAACTGTTCATCACTCATGTTGTCTGCTTGCGACTCAGCCTTAGCTGTTGTCTGTTGTTCTTGTTGACTTGGAGGCGCAACATCAAAGCGTGAGAAGTTAGGCTGCACGTTGTTAAGAACAGCCGATATACTTTGTCCTGTACTGAACGATTGATTCTGTTGACTTGCAAATCCACCACCTTGTTGTGTCGCAGATGATTCCATCTGAAAATCAGCAGTTTGTTGTTCTTCTTGTGACTGTTCAGCGACTACAACTACTGCCGGATTAACCACGGCTGAGAATGTAGCGTTCTCGAAGAAAGAATCTTGAGAATCGAATGAAAACTCGTCCTTCATGTGTAATTCTGACTGATTATTACTCATATCATCCGTACTATTGAGTAAATTGTTAGATGAATTACTCATGTTATCCTGAGGAGATGATTCATATGATTTACTTTGTGTATTATATGAAACAAATGCAGAGGTTTCTTGTGATAGTGTATTATTCATCGGTGTAGTGTTAGTTGTCAATGCATTACTGATAGAACTGGAAAAATTTTGTTCACTTAGATTTGTTGCATTGAAAGCAGAAACGCTATCAGATGATGTATAACTTTGAGTTGACTGGTAGCTTGCAGTTTGTATAGCATTGTCTTGAGCTGAAGCCGCAGTATCGAGAGCTAGACCAATCGCATCTACCCTTACCGGATTGACTCTCTCCTGTGTCAAGTTTTCGGGAGGCGATACACTTTCTTGCGGTTGAGGAATTTCTTCTGCTACAATCACTTCTTCTACAGGAGAGATTTCTTCTCGTGGTTCGATTCTTTCTTCTGCTGGAACACTTTCTTCTATCGGCTCTTCAATTTCCTGAACCGGTTCTCTTCTAGCAGGCCGTGTGTTCACAGGTTCGACATAAACTTCTTCTTGAAAGGGTTCCTGTTCAAAAACCTGTGGTTCTTCGACATATGCAGGTGGAGTCTCTTGATACATAGGCTCTGGTTCTGCAAACATCTCTGGTGCATTGTTGTCCTGATTAAATATATCTGGTGCATTGGTGTTAGGTGGAGGAGGCGGAGGAGGAAACATATTCGGGTCTTCGACTACCGGCTCATAGAAGTCTGATATATCATCACCGAATATAAAGTCTGTACCCGATGCATTCTGTACTAATATAGCGTTATCGTAACCAGGACAAGCAGGATCATAAAGTTCATCGTATGTACACTGTTGATCTAGATATGCCTGTTCGTATCCTTGACAGCCGTAATCATAAAGAGGATCACTAGAGCATTGTTGGTCGTAGTACGCTTCTTCGTAACCAGGACAGCTAGAATCATTCAGTGCGTTGCTACAATCAGGCCCGTTAGCTTGATATCCGCCATCCTGCCCGTACCAAGCCCTTCCCCCATTAAATGTTTCACTAATAAAGTCCAGTTGAAACTCGTCAATACTACCCTGTGCATACTGTAACTGATTAAGTTCACCAGCAGCTAAGTTGCCCGTGTTTCCTATAAAAACATTGTGATAAGTAATGTCTACTTCGTCATACAAAAAATCAAACGAGCCATCTGGCCACATGTTTACTTGGAATGTATTTGTGTTCGTAGTTGCATATTCAGTAATATTCTTCCAAAGAAATGACGATACTTCTTCGTTTGTTTTATAGAAGTAACCCGAGTCAGCAATACTAGTATCGTGTCTCAGATCAGTCCACAATGGAGCAATCATAAATGAATAATATCCAGACCCAGCATTTGATCCAGCCAAGTCTATACCATTGCAACACATGGAGTTGTTAGTGTTGGGATTACCGAACTGAGACACAGGATCGTACAGCATAATGACCCCATTAGAACTCATCCATGCATCAGTAAAAACTCCGCCATAATAAGGAAAATTATGCTCAAGTGGAACGTGAAAGGTGCCGTCGTCAACACCGTTCATAACTTGAGTCATACCAGCAGAGGACAGCCAATCGGACTGTCCATACACAGTACTACTGAATAATGCTAATAGTGCAAAGACTAGATTTTTCATTGAGGCATATTAGGAGATGTAGTGACTCTACCTTTCTTTACATCTCTTTCTTTTATACCAGGTATGTCAGCAAGATTCTCTTCCCACTCAGCTCCTGCTTCGTCACCGATCTTGCCTTGGAACGGACATGGAGTACCTGCCATCTTCATCGCAGTCCATACACGCTCGTCTTGACACATCAATGATACAGCAGCGACACGCATACCCATATCGTACAGAGTCTTGCTCAGTTTGATTCGCTCACAGTTAGTGTCAGTAATAGATTTACCACCTGAGATACCGAATATCTGAGTTTGAACTGCACCACTTACACCTGTTGTACACAAGTCTTGTGAAAACGAGCTACCAATACTAGGAGCGATTGCAGAAGGAGGAGGAGACTCAATCTTTTGATTGATAGTCTGATTCTGTTTGCTCTCACTGACACTTCTGTTTTCGTTTACATTGTTATTAGTATTTGTATTTGTAGACTCACTCACACTCTCAGATATATTGGTGTTTGTGTTTTCACTTACACTATTGTTGTTATTAGTGTTAGTGTTCACTGAAGTGCTGCTACTTTCCATTGTACTAATATTGGTGTTTGTGTTGTCACTAGTAGACGTATTCACATTAGTATTATTATTTGTAGCATTAATAGTAGTGTCGTTCACATTAGTATTATTATTAGTATTATTAGTAGTACTAATGCTTTCACTGTAATTATTATTTGTATTATTACTAGTTGTATTATTAGTATTTAAATTGGTATTGGTGTTATTACTAGTCGTTGTGTTTACATTGTTGTTGTTATTTGTAGAAGTACTAGTGCTAACATTATTATTGTTGTTAGTGTTCGTATTGTTTGTCCCACCGGACAGAACATTATTGTTAGTGTTCACATTAGTGCTTGTACTAGTACTAACATTTGTGTTATTATTAGTATTAGTATTATTAGTACCACCAGACAATATATTATTGTTAGTGTTGGTGTTTGTACTAGTATTCACATTAGTGTTGTTATTCGTATTCGTACTAACATTTGTGTTATTATTATTGTTAGTATTTGTAGAAGTGCTTGTGTTTGTGTTCACATTATTGTTATTGTTGGTTGCAGTCGAAGTCACAGTAGACGCCGAGTTTGTGGTCCCGTTCGTTTCTACATAGGTAGACGAATCGAAAAGACCGTCAGCATCGTTTTCGACTTGTGCATTTGCAATATAGGGAATCATCAGAAGCATAATAAAGGATCCAATTCTTTTCATTGTCGGTCCTTTAAAGGGGGGATATGTCATGTTATTTATAAGCTATTGATATTCCTCAATAAAATTATTGCTTGACATATCCGCAAAAATCTGTCATAATAGTAGTATATTTACAGTGAGGACTAGTATAATGTATATGAATCTTGGCAACTCTTTAAACTATACCACTTCTGGTCGTAAGCGGGCCAAGCTGCCAACCAAGAAGGCTGTCAAGCGTAAGTTCGAACCTTATGTGCCTTCTAAGACATATATAAGAGAGACACCTGATTATCCTAGTGTCACTACATCGCCTGCTGCTGACTCATGCAGCAAGCCTACGAGAACAGAATACACAGGCACGCTTGTTAAGGGCATCGCTACTATGCATAAGTCTAATGCAGTGCCTATCATCAACGACCAAGAAGCAAAAGATATTTCAAACATGAGGCGTGGTTCGTGAAAATAGACTTTGATCTAGTATCTAGATGGATGTATGAGATACGAGAAAATTCTAGAATGTTAGATTGCTTCTGGCCGAGTCAGTTGCAAAGCAAGAAGTGGATAATTGACACCCTAGTCAAAGAAGCATATTGGCGTGGTAGCATGGGTGACATTGTTATCTTTGGCGGCTGGTATGGCGTTCTTGCACAGATGCTACATCAAGAATTTGGCGGTAAATATATCAGTGTCGATAATGACCCTTCTTGCAAGGAAGTCTTTGATAGAATCAATACTAGCAACAAAATAGTGTTTAAAGATGGCTGTATGTCCGAATACGACTACAGTGATTCAATATTTTTAGACATGGTGATAAACACTAGTAGCGAACATGTATCTCAAGAAGTGTATTCTCAATGGTGGAACAACATTCCTAAAGGTACTAAATATGTAGTACAGGGCAATAATTTTTTTGAGACAGATGAACATGTGAGATGTACTGACACTCTTGAAGAATTTATCACTATTAATTATCTAGAAAGCGCAAAGATTAAAGAATCTTTGAATTGCGGCATGAGACCAGATGGTTCTCCTTTCTATCGTTTTATGGCAATAGGCGTTAAATAATGAAACTTAAGCACGGTGGTGAATCTAACTCTAATAACATAAGAGTTCTTGAAGACAAGCGAGACTATATTAATAATATTAGTCCTTCTTTTTGTTCTGCTAAGTGGTTGCAGACTACACTTTATTTACAGAATGGATACAATCATTCTTGTCACCACCCTTCACCTCACAAAATTCCTTTAGAAGAAGTACAGGCTAATCCTGCTGCCTTGCACAACAGTGCATTTAAAAAAGAACAGAGAGCTAAAATGCTCAAAGGCGAGAGACCAGCCGAGTGTGATTACTGTTGGAATATTGAAGATTTGGGAAAAGGTTACTTCTCAGATAGACACTACAAAACTTCTGATTATTGGGCATGGCATAGAGTAGATGAACCCGCTGAATCTGATCCGTATGATGATATCTTTCCTTCTTACTTAGAGATTTCATTTTCTAACGCTTGTAACTTCGCATGTGCATATTGTACACCCGAAGCAAGCTCTAAATGGATGAAAGACATAAAATCACATGGTGCATATCCTGTTGAGTTTGGTAGCCATTCTCTAGATAGTCTTAGAGATTTACAAAAAATTCCTTATAAAACTGATGAACATAATCCTTATGTAGAAGCATTTAACAAGTGGTTTCCAGATGCTCTTCCTCATCTCAAGGTTTTCCGCATAACTGGCGGCGAACCTACAATGAGCAAAGACTTTTGGAAATCATTAGATTATATTTTACAAAATCCGAGAGATGATTTAGAAATTTCCATTAATACAAATCTTGGTGTACCAAAAGAACTAATTGACAGGTTGATTGAGTATGCTAAAAGACTTGATACCGCATGTAAAGAGTGTGTTATATTTACAAGTTGCGAGGCATACGGTGAACAAGCAGAATATGTCAGAGACGGTTTAGACTATGATTATTGGTATGGCAATGTAAAAAGAATTCTAGAAGAGACTGAATGCAAAGTAGTTACTATGACTACTATAAATGCGTTGAGTCTTCCTTCTTTTACTCGCTGGTTAAAAGACATGATGGATCTCAGAATCGAATATAATCAGTTAGGTTTTATGAACAGAACTCCTATTAGTTTTAACTACTTGAGATTTCCTCCCCATCTGCAAGTATCAATACTTCCTGATTATATACGAGACAAATATGCTTCCGATATTGAAGAATATGTTTTGTCATGGGGAGAACTCGTTACTCCTTTGCCGAATGCAAAGTTTTACTTGGAAGAGATTGATCAGGTAAAAAGATTTTGTGACTACATGAGACAGGATACGACATCTGGTCCAAAATACAGAGAAAACTTTATGCAGTTTATACAACATTATGATCTTCGCAGAGACAAAGATTTTATTTCTACTTTCCCTGAATATGAAGATTTTTATGAAGAATGGGCAATCGAGTATGCCCCTAAACTTAAAGCAGATTATATGGATTTGATAGAAGTTATTGAAGTAAAATGAGCAAAGATTTAATAGACTATCGTAAGAGAGTTCTTGACTCAAAGTCTCCTTCTTTCTGTGGCGCAAAGTGGTACAATGCTACAACTTGGTTAGGCAGCGGCACTACTGCTTCTTGCCATCACCCAACTGCACATAAAATTCCTCTCGTTGAATTGCGAGACGATTACACTGCCATACACAACACAAAACACAAGAAAGCCACTCGCAAGATGATGCAAGAGGGTGAACGTCCTCTTGAGTGTGAATATTGTTGGCGCATGGAAGACATGGGCAAAGATGCTGTCTCAGACCGTGTTTTTAAATCTCAGATATACAGTGAAGAAGATTTGCAGTCGGCATACGACAAGTCTTGGGAAGATAGTGTAGACTTAAAAACTTTTGAGATTGCATTTGACAGAACTTGTAACCTTGCCTGTTCGTATTGTAACCCTTCGTTCTCTACTACATGGGCTAGAGACATTAAGAAGTATGGTCCTTATCAAAACTTGTTGTCAGATGGAGCAGGTGCATTTGAGCAAGACGGTTCTTGGACTGAGCCATACGGTAGAGACGAAGAGAATCCATACATCGAAGCATTCTGGAAGTGGTGGGACAATGGTCTGTCTGAAAGTCTAGAAGAGCTACGAGTTACTGGTGGTGAACCTCTTATGTCAGGCAATACTTGGAAACTGTTCGATTGGTTTGAAGAGCAAGATAGCGATATGCGCTTTTCAATTAATAGTAATCTAATTGCCAAAGACGAGATTATTGATAAACTAATTGAAAAATCTCATCGTGTTAAAAACTTTGAGCTTTACACTAGCGCAGAGTGTTTTGGTGTACATCAAGAATATTTGAGAGATGGCTTTGATTGGGAAGTCTGGCACAACAACATGCTAAGATTTGCGAAAGAAGGCAACTACAATAGTCTTAACATTATGATGACTATTACCGGATTGTCTTTGTTCAGCACTGCCGAGTTTTTAGACGAAGTTTACGAAATGAAGAAACACAGCAAATCAGGACATCATCCTGTTGTAAGTGTGAACATACTTCGCTTTCCTAGTTTTCAGAACATTCTTACATTACCAAAAGAGATTCGTGAGCATTGTAGACAAGAACTTGCTTTGTGGTTTGAAGAAAATAGAAACAAACCACAGTGGCTAGAATTCGAACTTGCAAGCATTGAAAGATTGATTGAATATCTTGCAACAGACGAAACACCACACCGTAAAGCGAGTAATCGTGATACTTTATGGCAGGACATGAAAGCCTTCTACACACAGTATGATCAGAGACGCAACAAAGATATTAATGTGTTTCCAGAAATATTTACTAAATGGTATGACACTATAAATAGTGGTTACAAGAAAGCTGAACTACACTCAGGTGACAACACTATATTTTTAGACGATGACAGATTAATAGAATTAACGGATATATTATGAGCAAACATGTAATATTAACACTACAAAATCCTCTAGATGAGAGCGACACGTTAGACATAAAATTTAATGTCATGGATACAGATATTGGCAATGATTGGTTTGATTTCGCTTCTTCTGCTCTTAAAAACAATCCTAGATTAGAAAAAAACTTTTGCTGGTTAGGTTGGCCAGATCCCAATCGTACTGTTGATTACTTAGCAAATCGTTTAGAAGAGTGTGTTGACGGTATAAATGATTTTGCAGATAACAATGTCGAACTCTGGGAAGGGTATCGTATTGATAAAAACTGGGACGATATTACTAGCGAAGATGCTTTGAACCAGTTACATCATCATTTTGAGATTCTTATGGGACAAGTGTGGGATGTCGCTAAGTACATGATACGTTCAGATGATGCTACTTCTTACAATATCAGACAGCTTAATAATCTAGTACACGAACTTGCAGCAAGAAAAGTAGCAACTACTAACAAAGGTATGACTATTGGAAGTTATTTGAATCCGGTTAGAGAACTATTCAAAGAAGATTACTACGACAATTTCTCTCTGAATAGAGATTTTGGAGATGTGTTTCTGCATTACGCTCAGACTGGTAAAACTCCAATAGAAGCATTTGAAGACAACGATGATTATGTTTTCAATAACAATATTAATGCTTTGAGATATATGTCCGGCGAATTTAATATTTGGTGGTGTAATTCAATTTCAGAAAGCGAAAATGCAAAAAGAAAAGAAGAACTGAAAAAATGGCTACAAGATAGAGATGTAATATTTCAAGAACATGATGATTTTTGTTACTATGTTGATCCAGATGAAAACAAGCAAGGCATAGGTTGGTTAGTTGTTGCTAAATTGGAAAATCAGTTTGATAGCAATTCTAAACTTGCTGAAGAAATTGCAAAAAGATTAAACATATATAGTATGTCGTGTTTTGAAAATGAAGAGTTAGTAAGTTCCTATGTTTGGGATTATAAATGGACTGATTCTGATTATATTGAAAACGAAATTAACTTTTTAAGTCCACTTTTCCCGAGAGCATAATGACAGTACACAGTTACAATTTATTAGACTTAAAAGATGTCACTGAAGAATTGAATACAGTTGGTAAAGGCTTCTGTCTTGCCAAGTGGTATCATGTCAGTATGCATCTTCATACCGGACAGAATCATAGCTGCTATCATCCAGCTCCTCACAAGATTCCTCTAGACTTAGCGAAAGAAGACGCCAATGTTCTTCACAATAGTCCTTTCAAGAAAAAAGTACGCAAAGAAATGCTTGAAGGTGGAAGACCGGCAGAGTGTAGTTACTGCTGGAATGTTGAAGACCTGGGAGACGATCAAATATCAGATAGAATGCTTCGTTCATCTGAGCCTTGGGCATTGCCATTAATTCAAGAGACTAAAGATATTGATTGGCAAGCAGATGTTTATCCTCGCTATCTAGAACTAAACTTTAGTAATCGCTGTCAACTGAAATGTAGTTACTGTGCTCCTATGGCAAGCTCTAGTTGGTTAAAAGAAACTGAGAAGTGGGGCAACTGGCCCTTAGAAAATCGTATCAATGTTAGACAATACGATAATGACACCTTCAAAAACGAAGGCTCCATTTACGGCGAAGAAGACACAAACCCATACATCAAAATCTTTTGGGAGTGGTTCCCTGATGCATATCCACACTTACACACACTAAGATTTACTGGAGGTGAGCCTTTACTTAGTCCTAACGTATTTAAGGTTCTCGACTATGTTGGCGCCAATCCTAAACCAGACTTAGAGTTTGCTGTAAACAGTAACATGATGATTCCAGAAAGAAACATTATTCGTTTTATTCAGACAGCAAATGATTTGACTGTGAACAATAAAATTAAAGGATACTCGCTGTTTACTAGTGTTGATACTTGGGGCAAACAAGCAGAATGGATTCGTAACGGACTCGAAATAAAAAAATATGAAAGTAATCTTCACTACTACATGGAACATTCTGAATCAAAGTATTTCAGTTTTATGGTGACTTTCTGTTTGCTTGCTATTCCTAACTTTACTGAGTTTTTAGACAAGGTGTTAGAGTTTAGAGAAAAATATAATGTAGATGACAGTTATCAGCGTGTTAATTTTGATACCCCGTATACTATTGAACCGCCTCATCTGACTGCTCGTATTGCTGATGATTGGATGATCGAACGATTAGAATATACTTGTAATTACTTAGAAGAAAGAGTAGACGATAGTGATATCAAAATGTTCTCATCTGTTGAACATAAGAAACTGTTACGTGTTCTTGAATGGGTAAAACAAAACAGATATGAGGGCGAAGAGCTTGCTATGAATAGAAGAGATTTCGCTAAGTTTGTAGACGAGCATGACAGAAGAAGAGGCACAGATTTCCATGCTGCCTTTCCTGAACTAAGAAATTTTTACGATATGTGTAAGGAGTCATAATGAATATAGTTATTGTAGGACCTGGAAATGATCCAAAAAGATTTGGAACACACTTTGTCAATCTTTGTGAAAGTAAAGGACATTCTGTCACTAAGTTTTCATATAGACTAGAAAATGAATCATTTGAAGATGTAGTAGAAAGATATAAAACAGAAATTTCACATCTAGACAGGGTAGATCTTTTTTTATATAACTCTATTGGTGGATTTTATCCAGGTCAAGCCTTTCACTATCACACCGGTCATGAAGTAGAATACAAGAGATGGCAAGAAGGTATTATGATAAATGGTGCAATGCCTCATGCATTATCTCTTAAGACTCTTGAAAAAATGGATGAGCAATCTTCAATAGTTTTCATGACATCTTCTGGCTCATATCTAGTCAATAGAGACAACTACTTAGAGCTTGCTGGCTACTTTGGAACAAAAGGTGCATTAAATCATCTATCAAGAGCACTCGCTGAATGTAATGATGCTGGTGCTAAAGTTTGTATCATGGCTCCTCATATTCCGTACGATGATGGTGATGATGAAATAACAGAAAGAATAATGAATATACTCACAGAAAAAATGTTAAATATTTTACCTGAAGACAACGGCAAAGTATTACAATGCTTCCCTCCAGAAGGTAGGCTACATTATTATCCGCATGGTAAACACTAATGATAAGTAAAGACAGCAAGTCGTTTTGTATTTTGCCCTTTGTGCATTCTCATCTAAACACAGAAGGAGATGTTTTCCCTTGTTGTATAAGCTGGGACGCTCAAAGGTCTACTCAAATAGGTTATTTGAAAGACAATACATTAGAAGAGCTTTTCAATAGTGATAAGATGAAACAGCTTCGTCTCGACCTTGCAGCAGGTAAGAGAAGACCTGATTTTTGTGATGCATGTTACAAACGAGAAGACAACGGTTTTGTTAGTGCAAGGCACGGAAACAATTTAGATTATCTTGATGTTGAAGATGATATTGTTGCTAGTATGCACGAAGACGGATATCTAGAACCAATCATTAAAAGTTGGGACATAAGATTTAGCAATCTGTGCAATCTAAAATGTAGAACATGTGGTAGCGTATATAGTACCACTTGGGCACAAGAAGATGCTAAATTTAATGGGTTTTCAGAGTATAAACAGATAAACTCAATACCAGAAGGGGATCCCGATCCTCTAGATAATCAATACGATAATGTTGATAAAATTTACTTTGCAGGTGGCGAACCTCTTATCATGCCTGAGCATTTTCGTGTTCTACAGAAAATAATTGATAGTGGCAGAGCACATAAAGTAAAATTATTGTATAACACAAACATGACAAAATTAAATTATAATAAGCACGATCTTATTGAATACTGGAAAGAATTTAAAGTGGTCGTTCTTGGTGCCAGCATTGATGCAATGGGTGACAGAGCGGATTACATAAGAAATGGAGTTAAGTGGTCTAATATTGAGAAAAATTTAAAAACGCTTTCTGAAGCTATTAAAAAGTATCCTAATATTAACATTCACATGGCACCTACAGTAAGTATTCTTAATGTACATTCTCTTGCGGATACTCACAGGTATTTTGTAGAGAATGAATACATACCTAGTACTTCTTCAATTGTGTTGAACATGCTTCTAGGCCCCACTTGGTTTGAAATACGCAACTTGCCAAATGTACTAAAAGAAGAAGTAAAAGAAAAATTAAGAGATCACATATCGTGGTTAATTGAAAAAGATACTCGTCAAGATGTTGTTGAAAGTTTTGAAAGCATTTTAACTTATATTGATAATGATGCTTCGGAAACAGACGTAATGAAATTTGTGCAAGAGACGAGACGAGTAGATGCAAGAAGAGATCAAAATTTTCCTGATACTTTTCCTGAGTATGCTGAATGGTGGGATTCTTTAGATAAATCTTTAATAAGCGTATCAAATATATGAGTAATAAAATAGAAGAACCTTCAAAAACTTTTTGTGTCATGCCTTGGATACATTTACACGCTTGGCCAGAAGGAAAGGCTATGTTGTGCTGTAAAGCTCATGGCGGTGAAAACGGAGGAGACGTAGGCGACTTTTCTGTAAATACATATGAAGAAATAATGAACAGCGACAAGATGAAGCAAATTCGTCTTGATATGCTTGAAGGGAAGACGGTAGAGCAATGTATTGCCTGCACTAATGATGAAAAACTAGATAAGAAAAGTTTTAGACACGACATGAATAATTCTTATCGTGATTTGATTCCCTCGCTTTTGACAGATGACAAAACTTTATCTGACGGCACACTTACTGATCCTAAGATGTATTATATGGATTTCAGATTTAGTAACTTGTGTAATTTAGGATGTCAAACATGTGGAAGTCCTCTAAGTAGTACAATTGCAAATAATCGCCCAAACAACGATAGCGAAAATGCATTCTTAAAGAAAAAAAATGTTTTGTCTGAAAGAGGCACAATTACTTCTTTTGTTTATGCTCGTCCAGATTTTTTTGAAGTCGATGTTTTGCCGCATATTGATACAGTAACTAATTTTTACTTTGCTGGTGGTGAACCCTTGATGCATCAAGAGCATCTTGATATTTTAAGATATATGGATGACAATAAACTTTACGACAAGCATATAACTTACAGTACAAACTTATCTCTATTGAAATGGAAAGGAACAGATTTTCTTGATATATGGAAAAACTTTGACAACATTTTATTTTTTTGTAGTATTGACGGTGATAATGAAAGATTAGAATATATTAGAGAATTTTCAAAACATAAAGTAATATTTAATAATTTGAAAAAACTAATACAATTAAAAAAAGAAAATCCTCTTAAAAGATTTAAAATTTGCATTTGTTATACTCATAGCATTTATAATTGTTATTACACTAAAGAGTTTTTTGCTGCATTAATAAATGAAGGTGTGATAGAAGATTTAGATCATTTAGAATTTAATTATTCTTATGGCGAAAGAAATCATCCTGCGATTTTGCCAAATTTTGCAAAAAAAGAACTTATAGAGAAGAGACACGAAGATAGATCATCAGAAGAACTTCAAAAGGCTTTTTCTTTATTTCCTGATTTGAGACATTATTTTGATAGCATCGATAATATCTTACATGAAACTATGCCTGCAAATGAGTTTGACAAATTGATCAGCCACGATCTTTTACCAAAAATAGATAAAATAAAAATTGCACTTCCTTGGTTACACAGTGTAATTGATAGACACAGGGTATTATAATGACCAGATGCGTCAACACAGATAAATCATTAAGATATACAAACAGTGGAGATGTAGCTCTTTGCTGTAAGAGTGAGTTATGGTTAAATGACGAGAACGGCAATAAGTGTAATATATCAACACATGATTTTAATGCGCCGCTCAATGGAAAACTAGCAACTGAAATTCGTAATGACCTGAACAACGGGGTCCGTCATGCAAATTGCAAAAAGTGTTGGGACGAAGAAGATGCAGGAATAGCAAGCAAAAGAATTCTTGACAACTCCAGAGCAGTAGATTACTGGGGCAAAGATTTTTTGACTGATGGCAAAATTGAGCCAGCCATTGTTGAATTGAACTTAGGAACACTGTGCAATCTTAAGTGTAGGATCTGTGGTCCATGGTCAAGCAGTAACTGGGTAAATGAGCACTATGCTGTAAACACTTCGCCCGAAAAGCAAACAAGAGAAAACAAAAAAAAGTATATGCAGCAGGTGAAGCAATGGCAAGGCAATTTTGAAGATGACAGTCCTACTTGGAAAAACATAGAAGACAGTTTGCCTCATTTGAAACAAATTGATATATATGGTGGCGAGCCATTCATGGTAGAAAAGCAATGGGAAGTATTGCAAAAAAGCATAGACAGGGGGTATAGTAAAGACCAGACCCTACACTTTAACACAAATACTACCATATACTCTGAGAAGCATGTTAAAATTTTGAAACAATTCAAAACAGTTCTTATTAGTCTTTCGTTAGATGACATAGAAGATAGATTTGAGTTTCAGCGTCATCCAGCTAAATGGGATCTGGTATCCGAAAATATACAAAAATTTTTACAGTTAAATGCAGATAATGAAAATATAACTGTTGTTGCTTGTGTAACTATCAATAACTTGAATGTATATTACTTACCTGAAATACTAGAATATTATGATAGTATTGGTTTAGGGTATTATACTAATATTTTACACGGGCCACCACATTATAATATTAAAAACATTCCGCAAAATTTAAAAGAAGTTATTACTAATAAATATAAAGAAGACATGAAGACTTCTAATGAATATAAGACGGAAAGACTGCGACAGGTAATGGAATTTATGAATTCATTTATTACTACAAATAATGAATGGACAAATTTTATAGAGTATACTAAAAAGAAAGACGAATACAGAAAAGAAAACTTCAATGAGGTTTTTCCTGAGTGGAGCGATGTAATTGAAAATAACTAAGCCGTTAGAGGGCGTAAGATATCAAAATACTACAGAAGAAATGCCTATTTGGTTTTTTGAAGGAGTAGAACTTCCAGAAATTGATTTTGATTCTTTGAACTGGAAAAATTCACATGGCAGACAGTTATACGAGGACGATAGATACAAAAAAAGAGAAGTTGCTGAATGGACTAGTAATAATAAAAATCCGGCAGCGATTGCAATTTTTAATGCAATAGAAAGTGTCGTGACAGAGATAGAAAAAAATTATCCAGCAGAAAACTTAGAATTGATTTGGCCAATTGATACATGGAAAAGATCCTCCTATGTAGATATCAAAAATGATCATGATGGATTTTGGATGGGCGAGCATCTAGATAATAGAAATGTCAAGTGGACATGTATAATGAATTTAGAAGATAATGAAGATTCTACTAGATTTCACTTAGATTATTTTAACGAAGATGCGGTTGAAGGAAGAGAAAAAGAATTCTACGCACCTACGAAGAAAGGTAGCGGAGTTTTCTATTTCAATCATCATGCTTTATTACATAGCATAGGCCCGACTTCTGGTAAAGATAGATACATAGCATTTCAGATGAATTTGGTGAAATAATGAGCAAGGATACAATCTGCACTCTTCCATGGAATGGCATTCACTTAAATGCTAATATAGGAGTTTGTTGCAACTCTCTTAGAGCACTCAATTCTAATAACGGAGAACTCAGTACGGCTGAAGACTTGTTGTCCCTAGAAGAAAACAATGATTTAATTCAGCTAAAAAAAGATTTGCTCGCAGGCGTAAAAAATCCTATTTGTGATCGATGCTGGAATATGGAACCAAGTAGTTTCAGAAAAACATTTAACCAGTCTTATCCAGAAACTTATCAGAAAATATTAACAGAATCACCTGAAAGTCTTCCTCTAGAACATATTTTCATTTCAATAGGAAATACTTGCAATCTAAATTGTAGAATGTGTGGTCCACATAGCAGCTCTATGATAACAAAAGAGTGGTCTGATCCTGAACGTCCTCATCCAGTTAGACCAAGCAATATAGGAAAATCTATTATTGCAACAGATTATGATAATACACGCTCTAGTCACTTGAGTAATCCTAATTTTATAGAATATGTAAAAAATAATTACAAAGAGCTAAAAACAATTTATATCTATGGTGGAGAGCCATTTATTATAATTGAAGAACATCTAAATTTTTTACAACTTTTAGTTGATTTAGGCGTATCTAAAAATATAAAGTTACAATATTCTACTAACGGAACTAACACAACGTTGAGAAGATTTATTGATCTTTGGAAAAATTTTAAAGAAATATCAATCTCTGTCAGTTGCGATGGTATGGAAGAAGTGTATGATTTTATTAGATGGCCTAGTACTTGGTCAAAGATGAAGAAGAGCTTAGATTATTATTATGATTTTAGTAACAAAAATGATAATATAGCATTACATGTTGCTTGCACTCTGCAAATCGCAACTTTAGAGCAAATAAAAAAATTTGAAAATTTTCTAAAAACAACTTATCCAAAATTATCTGGAAGCTATTATATACCGGTAGATTATCCTGAAGAGTTTTCTTTAAAATGTGTTCCACTGCCAGTGTTGAAGGAGTATAATAATGATCCAAACTTGTCAGAAAGAGTACAATCTATAATAAAACAAACAATTGATTCGTATAATCATGAAGAAAGTTTTAAGTACTTTGACAATTTTTTAAAAACCGCAGAGTGGCAAGACAAATACAGAAATCAGAATGTATACGATTACTTGCCTCAGATAAAAAAATGGAAAAAGATTCATGAAGACGATCAAGTATCAAAATAATGTAATCAGTTTTGATAAAATTATTGGATTTGGTTGTAGCTATACTGCAGGAACTGAATTAGTAGATCATAGTGTTCTTAATATTAGTGCAGAAAAAAGCGATGAGTTAAAAAGAAAAATGCCTATAGCAGACTACTATGGTGAAATTTCATCCAAGTTTGCAATTGGAGGGCTGTCTTCAGTTTTCGATCTACAAAAAAAATATGCATACATTGCACATCTTGCAAAAAAGTTTGAAGTGCCTTGGGAAAATTATGCATATGGCGGAAGTAGTTTAGAATATGTTTGCTGGCTTCTAACAAAAAAGATTTATAACAAAGAAATTAGAGACACCGATTTAATTGTAATAGGAGTAACTTGTCCCAATAGGGCGTTCTATGTGAAGAACAAAGAAGAAGTTATGCACTTACAACTGTCTAGAAATGTAAGATGGCCAAATGATGAATTTTTTGAAGATTATCTGATGACTTTTGGCAACGAAGATACTACAATATGGAAATATTTTCATCAATTGCAGTATCTTTCTTCTTTAAATGAAAAGCTAAATAATCGTATTGTACTGTTGCCTATGTCATTTCCTTGTCATGAATGGGTTAAAATATTATTTAATAGAAGGGATCAAGATAGAAAAAAGGAAGAACAATATTATATCGATGAATTAAAATCTATTAGGGGTATGATGACTGACGATTTAGAGCCTCTAATGTTAGGCGCATTTGAAAACCAGACGGTGGGTAGAACAATTGCACCGGAGGATTTACATGGTTATGGTCACTGTAATATGAAAATTCATGAGCAGTATGCAGAAAGATTGTATAAAAAACTTACAGGAGAATCATAATGATCAAAAAAATAAAAGATTGGTATAAAGACTGGAAAAAGAAAAAAGAAATTAAAAAGAAACTTAAAAAATTAAGAGAAGAAGACCCTTTTATATATGACTAAATTAGCTGATACTTTTTGCATTGTTCCTTGGATAGGCGCAGTAGTTGCTCCCGATAAGGAAAATTTAATTTGCTGTAGAGCTAATGATAAGCCCACTGAGTATACCTTAGATTCTGTAAATACTGAAACACATAAACATCTGAGAGATGCTTTGGGAAATGGAGTAAAGGATCCTATTTGTAAGAGATGTTGGTCTGATGAAAAATCAGGAATAGAAAGTTATAGACAAAGTTATAATAAACACTACAAAGACCTCATTGCATCCGACTCATATTCTCCCGCTAAACTTAGATTTTTAGAACTGACTCCAAGTAATGTATGTAATCTTGCATGTAGAATGTGTTCTTCTAGATATTCCTCTAAAATTGTTGCAAGGGAAAAGTATCTTTCTGAACTTAATTTATTTCATGAAAGAGAAAAAGCTCACTTTACAGATTGGAGAAACTTAGATTTATCACACTTAGAAGAGCTGAAACTAATGGGCGGTGAGCCTATGTATCTAAAAGAGCATCTTGAAATATTAGAGCACCTAGACACAATTGGTGTACTTGAAAATTTAAATTTGATGGTGATTACAAATTGCACTCATTCGATAAATGAAAAATGGAAATATTTTTTAACAAAAGCCAGACGAGTTCATATTGCTATAAGCATTGACGCAGTTGGTAAATTAAATGAATATATTAGACAATATTCAAATTGGAATGAAGTTGAAAAAAATCTGCATGAGATAAACGAATTTTCTTTGTCTTTAAAAGATGTTTGGCTCAGTGTAAACTGTACAGTTGGAATTTATAATGTAAACAAAACAAAAGAATTTGAAGATTATATGAAAAAACGAAATATTCATTATTATTTTAATCCTTTAGTGTATCCTAATTATCAAAGTTTGCATTACTTATCTGAGGATCATAAAAATTATCTTTTGAATCATGAGAATGTATCAAAAAAATTACATCATGTTTTGCAAGAAAAAGAAACACATGTTGTTAGTGCAGAAAAATTCATGGAAGAGACAACCGCAGTCGATAAATTTTATAATAAATATCTAAAGGATTACAACGAGGAGATATATAATTTATTATATATGAAAAGATTATGAGAATAACATTTCATAGAGATGACAAAGAAGTAGGGTACATTAATTTTTTGACGTATGATAATTTAGCGTTTAAATACTTCAAAGAAAATATTCTGCAAACGACAATGAAAACAAAAACTACTGGTGTTAGTTTTGAAAAATCTAAGCTAGAAATAATAAACAATTATATTGAATATAAAGATGTTATAGAAAAAATAAATCAATATGATTACAGCGAGAAGATAGAAACTGATGTCTCCAAAGACATGAGTTTACAAAAGTTGTTTGACACTCATGAATATTTTGAAGTTCTAGGTGAAGTTAGAAGAAAAGGACTTTTACCAGACACACAAGAAATGGACGATATGTTCAACTTAGCGTGTAGGATGAATACTTTGATTCATAAAATGGAAGGCTCTGCTACTTTAGAAGGCTCTCAATGGTTTCAAGCCCTTTTTGATAAGCCAACTATATACAGAACAGATTTAGATGATGCTCTATTAGCAGAAGCAGTCGAAGATTTTGAAGAACATAAAATTTATATAGGATACGGCGAAACAGGGAAAAATTTGCATCATTGTTTCCAATTCAATGAAACTGATTTAGTGCATAGAAAAATGGTACAACCTCAACGCTCAATTTTAACTGAAATATTTCTTGTGTTGAATGGAGAGATGCCTCTAAGATGGGAAAAATTTGAGGAGTGGTGTATAGAAAATGATGTAGAATCGTATGGGTATGATTATAAAAATCCAAAATATTATGGCAAGTGGGCAATAGGTGAAATAGAATCAAAATCTTTTGAGACTCTGACAGCTTTTCCAGTTTATGATGAGGTTAGAATAACTTTTAATGATTAAGTGGGGCATATCTGCCGGTACACATGATGCAGCTTTGACAGTAGTCAAGGACAATAAAATTCTTTTTTCTTCTCATGCAGAAAGATACAGTGGCATAAAAAATGACAAAGACTTGAATGCAGATTTGATTGCAGAGGCTTTATCATTTGGCACACCTGAAATTATCTTTTGGTATGAGAATCCCTATACAAAGGCAGCTAGAAAAATTTATGCTGGTCAGCCTAATGCTTGGATGAGTCCTAAGAAGTATCTAAATAAATACGGACTAGGTTGCATACCCATTGAGTATGGCAATCATCACGCTAGTCACATGGCAGCAGGTTACTACACATCTCCATTTGCGTCTGCTGCTACTCTTGTCATTGATGCAATAGGCGAGTTCAACACTGTGTCTATTTGGAAAGACAAGAAGAAAGTATGGACTGCTAACTATCCTTCATCACTAGGTCTTTTCTATTCTGCAATGACGGCACGAGTAGGACTAAAGCCTAACGAAGACGAATACATTCTCATGGGCATGGCAGCATACGGTAATCCTGATCGATTCTATTCTGACATGAAAGAACTATGTCTTGATGGCACAAACTTTCATCGAGGCTGTTCTTGGTGGAAGCCTGAACTCACAGAAGACGATTACTTTGATATAGCAGCAGCAACTCAAAAACTTTACGAGAAATACTTTGTGAGTCTTTTGCGACTCACTAAAGACATGACAGGATCAGATAATCTAGTCTTCATGGGCGGATGTGCATTGAACTGTCTCGCAAACAGAATCATACCTCAGCACTTTGAAAATCATTGGATCATGCCGAATCCTGGAGACGCAGGATCATCTCTAGGTGCTATTCTTTCGCATACTAAGCAGAAAGTGAAATTTGACAATGCATTTTTAGGTGAAGAGATAAAAGGCAAATATCCAGTTGACAAAGCACTCAAAGAACTGTTACAATGTGGTATAGTTGGAGTTGCAAGTGGTCGTGCAGAGTTTGGTCCAAGAGCATTGGGCAATCGTAGTTTATTAGCTGATCCTCGTGGTCAAGAGATGAAAGACAAAGTGAATGCAATCAAGAAGAGACAAGAGTTTAGACCTTTTGCTCCCGTGATATTGCAATCAGATGTGAATGAGTATTTCAACGTCAATAAGAGTTTTTCTTCACCCTACATGCAGCAAATAGTTAGGTGTAAGTATCCTAAAGATTATCCTGCTATTGTTCACGAAGACGGCACAAGTAGAGTACAAACAGTGACAAAAGAGTCACATCCTGGACTATTTGAGTTACTTACTGAGTGGAAGAAAGAGACAGGATGCCCTATGTTACTCAATACGAGTCTAAACATCAAAGGGAAACCTATTGTCAATAATTTACAAGATGCTAAAGATTTTCAGAATAAGTACAAGGTTAAAGTCGTAAGTTAAATAAATAACAGTATGGGACAAATCGTACAGTTTAAACAGAAAGAAAATACAGAGCCAGAAGTTAAGATTATAGGGCATCGTATTTCTTTCTATACAGAAGAAGAGCTAGACATTACGCTGATGGCGTTGAATGTGTATGGCTTTGAAGAAGTCAGATTCACTCGTAAGAATCTGAAAGACCTCGACCCACTTTACATTAAAAGATGTCTGATTAAGATGAGAGATTCTGATCTTATTTCGACACTAGGATATAGAGTGATAAATATGATTATAGAAAACATTGAAGAAGTAACGGAGAATGATTATGCCAATGAAATTTAAACCATCATCTTACACACGAGTAGGCGGCATCAAGAAAGGCAGCCACACGTATATGTCAGGCGCATCTAATGCTACGCTACAAGAAGCACTAGAATCTAGCCTATCAAAGCCAAAATTCAAAGACAAGATTCGCAAAGAACTTGTTCGCCGAGGCGTTGCATAGTGCCTACATACAACTTTGAGAATACTGAGACAGGCGAGATCACTCAACAGATCATGAAAATTTCTGAGAGAGATGCATTCCTCGAAGAAAATCCTCATATGAAAAGCATCATGTTGTCTGCGCCTGGAACAGTGAAAGCCACTGGTGACAGAACAAAAGCTCCCAATGGCTTCAAAGAAGTCTTATCAAAAATCAGTGAATCGAATCCGACAAGTGCGTTGGCGTCAGACTATGGTCACAAAGATCACAAGTCAGTCACTACTCGGAATATAGTCCAAAAACACAGAGATAAAGCAGGAGGTAATATCACAGAGTAAGTTTTATATTATGGTTCTTTAACTTTAACCAACCATAGGAATTTTCTATGCCAAAGAAGAATCTTCAGTTAGTACAAAACGAAAAAAATGAAAGACGCCCCTCAAACAGTCTCAAGATTACTCTTGACGACATGATTACGATTTCAGCAAAGACCGAAAATCAAGGCCAGTTTATGTCCCAATACAGACATAACCCGGCCTTTTTATTGCATGGCTGTGCTGGAACGGGAAAAACTTTCATTGCCTTATATCGTGCGTTAGAAGAAGTGTTAGATAAACAAAACGGTTATGGTAAAGTAGTTGTTGTGCGATCCGCAGTACCTAGCAGAGACATTGGTCACTTACCTGGAAGCGAGGAGGAGAAAACAGAAGTTTACAGTGCGCCTTATCAATCTATGTGTCAGGAATTTTTTCCCACAAAAGATAAGCCGTATCAACGATTAGTGGAGCAGAAACATTTAGAGTTTATGTGTACATCTTATGTAAGAGGCATTACATTAGACCACGCAATCGTTATTGTTGATGAGTGTCAGAACTTGAATGACATGGAACTTAATAGTATAATGACACGAGTAGGCGTTAATACAAAGATTATTTTTTGCGGAGACTTCCGACAAACAGATTTGTCTAAACGCTACGATATGTCAGGCATGCGTCAGTTTATGATTACAACCGAAGCTATGCCGTCATTCTGCTCAGTTGAGTTTGGCCCGGAAGATATTGTCAGATCCGAGCTAGTCAAAGAGTATATCTTAGCCAGAATGCAGTATGAGGACGACTATGGCGTAAGTATCTGATTTAATTGAAGTAATTAATTTAGAGTCCCTAAGGAAATCAAGTACTTAGGGACTCTTTTTTTGCTTGACATTTAGGCAAACACTTGCTATAATAGCTATACAAAATGAAAAAGGAGATTGACATGTGGAATTTAGAAGGTATGCGAGTTACAGGCACTTACCTAGACGTAGTAGAAGTCTCTGGTAAAGTCACTCACAGCCGAGTAGCATACGGTGGTGGTGTTGAGCATCATGTTAAAATTGATGAGGGATTCACCGCAGTAAATGGTCGCTTGACACGACCCGCAGGTGATGTTATAATTATTCATCACAAACACATTACGGGAGTGCGTGACTAATGATTATTTTAAGCAATGGCCAGTCACAACAATTCTTTTCTTGTTATGCAGAAATTATAGATTTCATTGGCAACAGTGAGTTCAATTCAGTGATGAGTGGTGATCATCCACAGTACACATTGTCGTATGTGTCAATAACTTAATGAAAATATTCATTCCAACAGTAAATAGACCTGACAACCAGATTACTTACAATAATCTTCCAGATTCTTTGAAGAAAAATGTAACCATGGTTGTTCAAGCATGGGAAAGAGATAAGTATAATTACGATTGTGATTATCTTGTTCTTCCAGACACTGAAGAATTTCATTTCAGTCACTACTACTGTATATCAAAAACTCGCAAATTTATTTACGAAGCGGGTAAAGATATAAAGTATGCTGTATTAGACGATGACTTGTTGTTTGGCAGAAGAAATGCAAAATACTGGACAGGCATTTCTAATATGGAAATGTCAAAAAGAAAGTCTACCGAGCAAGATGTTTTAGACATGTTTGCGATGTATGAAAAATGGTTAGATGAAGAAGAAGTCACTGTTTGTGGTTGTTCACATTCAGAAAATCCTCCTGGCAACAAAGCGTTTACTCGTAACAGTTCTTTAGGCAGTGCATTGTGGATCAATGGTAAAGACTTCAAAGATGAGTTGCCAGAACTTGATCTTACTTCTGTTAAAGTTATGGAAGATACCTACTTTTTACTTCAGTTATTGAGTAGAGGTTATGGAAATAAAGTCAGCCAAGAATTTGTATTCTTTAATCAAAGTGTGCATAAGAAGAGTATGCAGTCTACTATATGGGACGAGCAGACGTTTCAGAATACACTGAAAGATCATAAAATAGTAGAAGCAGCCTTTCCTGGCATATTTACTATATTATACGATGAAAATGGTGAAAGAGTTAAAGGCGGCTTCAGAGATTTTGGTAAAGTTCGTGTACAGTGGAGTAAGGCATACAATAAAAAGTATGATTCATTGGACCACTTGTTTGATTAATGCGCTTGTGGTGAAAGGGATATCACAGGAGCCTTCTAAGCTCTTATTCCAGGTTCGAATCCTGGCAGGCGTACCAAATTTAGGAATATTATGAAAAATTTTATACACATTGAAGCTCCAACATTACCATCTCTGTCTCGTAAAAACATAGACGGCAAGAGAGTATATGTAAATGGAGATGGAGATAAATATCCATCTGTCACTTCAGTTCTTTCTGTTCGTGGTAAGAAAGGTATATTTGAGTGGCGCCAACGAGTTGGTGCAGAAGAAGCAGATAGAGTTTCACGTAAAGCCTCTACTCGAGGCACAAGAATACATAAATTGTGTGAAACATACTTGCTTAACGAAGAACTACCTGAATTGTTGCCACTAGACTTAGATACTTGGAAAAAATTTCGACCTATTGTTGAGCGCATAGATAATATTCATTACGTTGAACCATTTCTGTATAGTAATCATTTAGGAATGGCAGGTCAGTGTGACTGTATTGCAGAGTTTGATGGTAAGTTGTCGGTCATTGACTTTAAGACTTCACGCCGTCTCAAAAAGCATGAAGGCATTTCAGGTTACTTTGCTCAATGTGCTGCATATGCTGTTATGTATGAGGAACTAACTGGAATCGCTATAAATAGAACAGTTGTCCTTATTGCAGTAGATGGTGAAGAGCCACAAATCTTTATAGAGAAGCGTGACAATTACACTGACTATCTTTTAGAGTCAAAAAGAATGTTTGAAAATGGCGAATACGACTAGGAGAAACATATGAGAGCATTACTTTTTATAGCAGCACTAGTACCATCAATCGCATTTGCTCAGATTGAGATAGTTTCAAAGCGACCTTACTATGTTATGGTTACTCAGCAAGAATGTGAGATACGAGAAGTCTATGTTGAGAATACTACAGGCGCATCAATCGTAGGTGGTGTCATCGGAGCAGCTATCGGCAATGAGATTGGCGGCGGTTCGGGTAGAAAGATTGCTACTGTAGTCGGTGCAATTACTGGCGCTAATGTTGGACGCACTCGTGCCCAGAACAATGGCAGAATAGAACAACGACAGATTTGCCGTGATGTGCAAGTGCAAGAGCAGCGTGGTGAATATGTCACAATGCGATACAACGGCAAGTTGTTTACACAATTATTTAATTTTTAGAATTCGTTGAAGCATGTAATAGGAAGTTTGGACAGGGGTGCAACTCCCCTCGCCTCCACCATAAGCACATTGGCTTATGTTCGTATCAAGACCGTAAGTGGAACAATACGATCCCAGTGTGTTTATGATGGGGGCGATTTAGATTCGACAGACAACTGAAAGCATGTGGAGAATAGGTGCGGGAGCTACCTTAAATGCAACAAACTTAATAAATGCCAACGATGAAGCATTTTCTCTAGCCGCTTAGGTTAGATGAGGTATGGGTACCGCCTTATAACCAAATGGGCCCACAACTAAGGAAGACAATCATGAATCTAGTAAGAGAAACACTTCCTATGATTGCAGCAGTAGTAGTGCTCGTCATAGTAAGTAAGTTAGCTTATAATGAAAATGATGTTCAAGCGGCACCTGTAGCTAAAGACACTACAAGTGTAGCTAGACCTAATTCGTTCTATCAAGTAGCACAAAAAGAGACTCACTGTCTTGCTACTAATATGTATTTTGAAGCACGAGGTGAATCATTTGAAGGCAAGAAAGCAGTCGCCTTCGTGACTCTCAATCGTGTAGACAGCGATAAATTCCCAAACAACATTTGTGATGTAGTGTATCAAGCACAACACTCTTATTGGTGGAAGACCCAGAGAGATCGTCTTGTGCCGATTCGTCACAAGTGTCAGTTCAGTTGGTATTGTGATGGCAAATCAGATACTATCAGAAACACGCATGAATATGAATCACTATATAGATTAGCAAGTGAAATTATTGTTGGCAAACACCAAGACAACACAGGCGGTGCTGATTACTATCATGCAACACATGTAAAGCCTAAGTGGCGCACAGCTTTTAATCAGACTACACAAATAGATGAGCACATATTCTATTCCTCGCTTGACAAGAAAATCTAATAGTGTATAATAAAATATATGAGTGAAAAAGCAAGAATTGTTGTTACAGGTGGATGTGGATTTATTGGTTCACATTTAGTGCAAAGATTAGCCGAAATTGGTTTCTATGTTTATGTAGTAGACGACATGAGGCAAGGAGATTATGTGTTTGATCTTCCTAATGTCGAGTATTTTTTTGAAGATGTTGCTACGTGTCAACTAACAGAAAAAATAAAACGTCCACTTGGAATTATTCACCTAGCAAATAGTCCTCGTGTTCGGCGTTCTTTTGAAGAGCCTAGAGACACTATAAATAATAATATAACTACAACGACTGCTGTTTGTGATTGGGCAAGATACTGGCAAACTTTTCTGTTCTTCGCCACATCTTCAAGCACACAGTATAAAGATTCGGTCAATCCTTATACTTGGAGCAAAGCAGCGTGTGAAGGAATATTGGACTTGTACAAAGAACTTTATGATTTAAAATTCATGAAAATGTTCTTCTACAATGTTTACGGACCTGGTGAAGCAGATTATGGTCCATACAGTACAGTAATAAGAAAGTTTAAGAAAGATTATTTGAAAGGTAATTCTCTTACTATTTTTGGAAACGGAAGCAAAGAAAGAGACTTTACTCATGTTGATGATGTTGTACAAGGCATATTGCAATTATTAGTAGATCCTAGGCACTTAGAAGAAGTACACTTCGGTAAAGGTGATCCTAAGACTATACTATCAATTGCTCAAGCATTTAATACCTCAATCGTTCACAGTTTTGATAAACCAGGAGAAGCGCAGACAACACTCTGTACAAATCCTTATATAGAATGTCCTAATGATGTATTCAGTTACATAGATAACTGGATTAAGGAGAACAAGATTGACAATTAGAGTAGTAAACGAATTTATGGCGAACTTAGATAAACTTACCGACGTTTTTATCATAACAAAAAAGTTTAATACGCCCGCAGAATTTTCTCAGCATATAGAAAGACGAGCTGTTCATACAAAATCAAGTTGCATGGATATTTTAATAGAATATTGTATGAGTAATGATATTGAAATTGAAAGTGTCAATAAACTGCTGAGTTCTAGTCTCAAAGAAAAACTTGAGGCAGAGGCGCAAGAATTAAATCTTCTTAAGGTGAAATCAAATAAACTACCTTTTTAATATGGAACCATTTGAAGTATATAGATTATACTTAGCTCTAAAGTTGCACTTCACTACAAAGGGCTACGATATAACCAAAACTCTTGGTGCTGTTACTGGTAAAAAAGAAACTTTTCTAAAACGTAAAGACTTAACATCGATACGTAAGTTAGCACGGGATCATAAAAGATCTGAAATTATTGATATTCTAGTAGCAAACTTTGCAAGTGGAGACAAATGGGGCGGAGTATTCGACTCAGAATGTGTAGAAACTTACAAAAAATGGTTGACAACCAAGCAAAGAATGTTATATAATTTTAGTACAGACTTAGATAATATTCTGTTTCGAATGGAAAAAGATGAAGTCAAGTCTGCTATACAAGAAGGCGCACATCCTCTGATATTTAGAATGTACATGGGTCGTGATATTAATCTAGAAACATTAGTAATGCTAGAAAAAATAAGACCCTTTGTTGACAAGTATAGTGGTGATTTTGTACTTGAGGATATATGTCTTCTTATAACGAAGTATAAGCCCTTTGTCAGATTTGACAAAGAGAAAGTTAATTTACAACACATGGAGAAATTGATTTCAATTTACGGTCATGAGCAAATCTAACAAATATAAGCCACAAGAAAAGCGCATCAAGCGTGTGGAGAAGAAGCCTGGCAAGAACATTGACAGGGAATTAAAGCGTATAAATAAGATGGATACATCAAAGCTAGACGATGTATTTGAAGACCTTTATACAAAGTAATATAACGCAATATAACGCAATACAAACTATACAACGCATACACAGGAGATATCTATATGTCGTTTAACTCACTATCCGAGCTACGTAATGCACGTGGCAACTTTGACTCTCTAATGAAAGAAGTAGAGAAACTTGATTCACCACAGCAAGGCAACAAAGGTGATGACAGAGAATGGAAGCCTACAGTAGACCAAGCAGGTAATGGTTATGCTGTCATTCGCTTCTTGCCAGCACCTCAAGGTGAAGACATGCCTTGGGCTCAACTTTGGAATCATGGCTTCCAAGGTCCAACAGGTAAGTGGTACATTGAAAACTCACTTACAACTCTCAAGCAAACTGACCCTGTATCAGAACTCAACTCCGAGCTTTGGAATAGCGGCGTAGAAGCTAACAAAGAAATCGCTCGTAAGCAAAAGCGCCGTCTCTCTTATTACGCTAACATTCTAGTCGTAGAAGATTCGGGCAATCCTGCTAACAATGGCAAAGTCTTTCTTTACAAGTTCGGTAAGAAAATCTTCGACAAGATCAAGGACGCTATGCAGCCTGAGTTCCAAGATGAAGCTCCAATGAATCCATTCGACTTCTGGGACGGTGCTAACTTCAAGCTGAAGATTCGTCAAGTAGAAGGCTATCGTAACTACGACAAGTCAGAGTTTGCAGCTCCTAGTGCTGTAGCTGAATCAGACGAAGCTATCGAGGCTATCTGGAAGCAGCAACACTCACTTGCTGAAATCATTGCTCCTTCTAACTTCAAGTCATACGATGAACTCAAGAAGAAGCTAGACTTTGTACTTGGTTCAGGTGCTAAAGTAGGTACAGCAGAGAGCATCTCAGCTACTACTGGTGATTCATCTGATGATGACTTTCTAAAAGATGTCACAGCAGCAGTTGAGAGTCGGCAAGACACTTCTACCGCTGTTGCTGACGATGAAGATGATACAATGTCATACTTCGCTAAACTAGCTCAAGATGACTAGTAATTTTATTTAAGAAAAAGGGGCCTCTAGCCCCTTTTTTTATCTCGTATTTTGGCCATTCTGATAGAATCTAAACGAGCTATCGTTATTCCTCACAGAGCTAGGAGATACTAGAATAGGAGTCGATTGATTGCCTGAAGTATTGTTAGTAGTATTATTAAATATATTCGTTACGTTATTCACTACTTGATTGAACGCTTCTGTCATATTTCCTACAGCGTCAGCAGTTGGAGTTACTTGAGGATCAATACCTTGAGCATCCAAAGTCTTGACACCAGAACCAGGAATAGTTAGCATATCTGGTTCTGTGCTTTCGTTGTATCCATTTTCTAGTGCTGGTACTATAACGGCTGAACGCATGTGTGGATTTTGTTCTAAAAATACTTCTCTCTGTTGTGGATTCATGTTTTTAACAGCTTGTATCAAAGCAGGATTATTTTTTTGCTTTTCTTGAATTTCTGTTTTTGATAACTGTGTTGTTGGACTAGACGCAACAACATCTGGTTCAGTATATCCTGCTCTTTCCATTTGTATTTTTTGTATTTCTTCACGATCAATTGTTCCATATTCTTCCATGTTTCGTCTTTCTACTGAACTCAATGGGGCAGTTGTAGTAGTTTCTTTTCCGCCCGCTGTTCTTCTAGTTCTTTCTGGTCCATCAGGGAGAGAATTCTCTCCTATAGGATTTTCAATCAATATGTTTGCTGCTGCTGCGAGTAATCCACCCACAACTATAAGTGGAGCAGCAACCGCCGCCGTTGTTCCAGTTGCTCCGGCTGCTACAGCAGTTCCAACCAGTGATGCACCAGTTACCAATGCTCTGGCAGCTCTACGAAATAAACCTGGCTTTGGCTTTTTATTATTAGGTCTTCTATTATTTCCGCCATTTCTATTTGAGTTTACATTATTTAAATCCATATCCATATCAGGCATAAAACCGTTCATACCACCACTCGAATTGAAAGACTCCATCTCCTTCAATTGCGCTAGAATCTGCTCTAGTAATTCTACCTGTTGATTGGCTAATGATTCTCTGTCAGTGCCAGATACAAAAGTCTCACCTCCTTCAGCATTTTGTTGAGATATAGTAGCTTTAGAAGTATTAGTAGCTTTAGAAGTATTAGTAGATGGGTTCTTTTCAATTTTTTCAATTACAGTATTTTCTGATTTTGTGTTCTCTGACAAGCCTGTCATTTGTGCGACTTCTGATAACGCTGCCATTTGAGATGCTCTTAGATTTTCATCCTCTAGATCTCTTCTTTCTTTTTTTATTATACTGTTAGCGGTGGGCTTCAATCCAAACATTTTTTCCAAGGTAAACGCTTGTTTCAATGAATCTTTGACGCCAAGTCCTTCGTCTGTTTTCATAAATTTACGAAAAACACTTCCGGTTATACTTCCTCTTCCTGCATCTTTTGCTAGAGTTTTCTGTGCCTTATCTAGACCTAAATTTTTAACAAGAGCATCGCCCTGATCTCCTGCAGAGAGTTTTATTTTTTCAATTTGTTTTACTAAATCTTTAATCGCTCTAACATTTGACTTACCTGTTTTTTCCTGAGCTTCTGCCATTTTTTTGATGAGAAGGCTCAATTCTTTTTTTGTATCATCGTCTGAATCTTCTAATATACTTTGTACTGCTTCTGTGTTATCTCCTAAATTTTTTGCCATAATAGAAGATGCAGATGAAATTTTGTTTTTTGCGGACAGAGAAGATTTACCAGGATTGATGGCAGTTCTAATAGTTTCAACAAGTGCCGTTTTACCATCTTTAGTAAAGCGATTATTATTCTCAGTATCTTGCACATTAGCACCAGAAAATCCTTCGTCTAATATGTTTTTGCCTGATATTTTATATGACATTACTGTTTACTCTGTTGTTTATCTGCTTTCTTTTTTAGATGTGTTATTAGCATACCAACATAAACTTCTCTTTCCCAAGGCATCATATTTTCCAATTCAGTTAAGCTATAATGATGCTCTTGCATTAACAAAAAATTCGTTTTGTAATAGTTTTCCATCGAATCTTGAGAAAGAGTTAGGCGAAAAAATGATCATATCCGTTGATCATTATTTTATTTCTAGTGTTACACTCTGAGCATTCATAATCTACTTCATGTATTAACGCCGGAATATTTTTAAAAAATTCTGATGCTTTGTTAATTACTTCAACTGGCAAATTGTCAATAAATTCTATCATTTCCTCTGATGTTTCATCTGCAGGGTTTATAACTTCTTCGCCTTGGTAGATATAAGAAATAGAATTTAGCAATATTTCTATATCATCTAATTCATTTTCTTTCATTTGAATTTCAGCAGAAGGATACTTCAGTACAATGCCCGTTGTCTCTGATAGTTCTATTTTTGTTTCGGTATTTTCTTGATCTCCTACTACCTCAAACTCAGATACGTCCATCTCATAATTTATTTGATTGTTGCAGTTTCCACAGCTCAATACAAAAGACTGTTCGTTGCCAATAGATTTTGTTCTTAATTGCAAGAAAGTCCATTGCAATTGATACATTGCTAATTTTCTTGCATCTATCTCGCCAAAAGAACAATTTTCTACTACTTGGCAACAGGCAGAATACATATCTTCCATGACTTCTGATGCTGCTGCCAGTGTCAAAATTTTATTTTCTTTCACTAAGAAAGGTCTAAATTTAATTTTATCTTTTATGCCTGGTATTACTAAATCAAATGTTGGCACATCAATTACGGGTAAAGCCATTATAATCTCCAATAATTTACATTAACTTGACTGTGAAATTCTTCTCACAAATTCTTCTAATACTGTTAATTCTGTTGTTTCGTCTGTCACTTCTTGTTCCCGAACAACAGTTGTTCCTACTTCATCGTAAACTCTTTCCCAATACTTAGCTGAAAAGGAAACAGACATACGTAAAAACCCAGAATTACTCCATGATACTGGTGTTATATTTATTAGCTTTGGTATAGCTTCGTATATTTTCCATTTAGCTATTACGTTGTCTCTGATATTTAGAGATCTTACTTCTAGATCTGCAACAGAGTTTTCATAGAACGCAATTTCTTTTGATCTAGGGTTTACACTTGCTTTTATCCAATTTTCAAAAAGTTCTCTGCCCTTCCAGTCCTCGTCAATCAAAAAAGTAAAAACAATATCAGTTGACAAGAACTCAAGATTTTGTGTTCTGTATTCTGTCCATGCACCTATTTTTATGGGCAAATTAGTTGCAGAAAATCCTGGTATCTGTGCTTCTTCGCAAAATAAAGATAGTCTTCTTATATCTCCGCCATCTGGTTTGTAATTTCGGGGAAAAGAAAAGGTTGCCTCAAATCTATCAGAACGAGGCGTATGTTGTTTTCTTATATCAGAGATAAAAGTTTTTAGATTTGATTGGGAATTAGCCATTGATTATGTCTCTACTGTCTCTGTATACTTTTTGTAGTGAAGCGCCTTCGAAGTTATGTGTCGGCAAAAATATTGCTGCTTTCCAATGTTCTGGATTAATTTTAAAAAATCTACTGTTCACTTGGCTATACAAATATTTTTTAACAGATGGCTGAACTTGAGGAAACTTGCCAAAGTTTTTCAGCAAGCTCCAACTCACTTCTATCTTACTTTTTTCTGATATATTTTTATCAGTGTAATTTAGAAGTTCGCCTAATAGTTTTGCTCGCTGTAGATAAGGTAAGTAATGCATGTTGATGCCCACAAACCCTCCTGATATATCATCGAAGGGCAAGCAAAGTGGAAATTGATCCCAATAAGGAAGAGTGTTTTTGTGTTTAGGATCATAGACATACATGTACATGTTGCCTGGTTCAAGCCTAGTTACAAATTCTCCCAAGTCTGTTTTAGACGCATCGCTGAATGAGTCTATGTTGCTCGCAACTTTACGAACATTATCTTGATACCACCTAAACGACCTGTCTTGATCGCCAGCGTTGGTTCTTATATTTTCAAAAGGATTAGCCATACTCTTATTTATAATCAGATTCCAAGTTCTTTCTCAGTAATAATCATAAATTCCCAGTTTCTATCAAGACAGAATTCTTTAGCTGCTTCCCACTTTGCTAGATTTACGCCCCACTGTTTGACTTCGTTGATGAATCTTTTTGTAGTTCTTTTAGGTTTTTTGGGTTCTTGTGTAAATCGTTTAGGCTTTACTTCAACTAAACAATATCTAACCTTGTCTTTGCTTCTGACTTTCACAAAGAAGTCAACGAAATATCTGTGTACTTTGTTGTCTAATGGTGAACGATAAGGAATCACAATTTCTTCTGATCCCCACTCTAAAACTGAGCCACTAATATCACACCAATTCATGAACTTGAGTTCGTAGCTAGAACGATAAATAATTTGTGTTACATTGCCTTTGTACTTTGCAGGATTTCTTGGCTGAAATCTGCCCGAATAAACTTCTTTTGAATATGTCATCTACTGAATCTTTTTCTGTTATAAATAAATAAAAATAATACACTATTTATCAAATAGGAAATTAAAAAATGGCCACTATAGTTACAAGAGCGAGTCTTCCAAGAGCCCTTACCACTGAGGAAATGGATGCTAACTTTACTAATTTGAATGATGAACTGGCAGCAGTCGATTCTGCTGGTAAACTTGATGCAGCAGACGGCACTGCAACAGGAACATTGACCGCAGAAGATATCGTTGCAGATAATGTGACTGCTGATCTTAAAGGCTACGGCGAAGCAATGCTGACTACTAGCTCCGCTTCAGGTGCAATCAGTCTAGATTTATCTGCTGCTAATATATTTAAACTAGAATTGGCCGGAGATGTCACTGTAACATTTACAAATCCTCCTGAAGCAGGTTCTACTTCTGTAGCAACAATTATCGCAATTCAAGATGGCTCTGGTGGACACTCAATTACATGGACAGATGGAATTTTTGCAGGCGGCGTTGCTCCTCCTGATTCTACAGGAGCAAACGAAGTCGATATATGGACTGCTTTCACATATGATCAAGGCACTTCATATGTGGTTTCTTTATCGATGAAGGATGTTAGCTAATGCCAATTGGTAAGTTTGGATTAGAAAAAACCTGGAGAGCTAGTGGTACTGGTACTACTACTGTTAATACTTCTGGTAATTTTGATGTGCCATTCGGAAAACATGATATCACAGTAGAGGGTAAAGGTGGCTCAGGTACTGCCGCTGTTCCCTCTAACGTTGCATCTTATAATGCCCCAACACCGGGCAACGTAGCGTCTTATAATGCCCCAACACCGGGCAACGTAGCGTCTTATAATGCAGAGTCTGGTGGTAACGTTGCTACTTACAATTCAGAAGTAGCCGGCAATCCTGCAACTTACAATCCTGAGTCAGGTGGAAATGCTGCAACTTACAATGCTGACACGCCTGGTAACCCAGCAACTTACAATCCTGAAACGCCTGGTAACCCAGCAACATACAATGCTATAACTTACAATGCACCGACTTTTGAGCCTGGAAATGAGTCTGGTGGCGGCAATGTAGCGTCATTTAATTTAGCATTCTTTAGTCCAGGAAATCCGACTTATAATTCAATAAGTTACAATGCACCGACTTTTGAACCTGGCAATGTGTCTGGTGGTGGTAATGTTTCTGGTGGTGGTGATGTTGCATTTAGTAATCCACCTACGTACAATGCTGTAACGTATAATGCACCATCGTTCGAACCTGGCAATGTGTCTGGTGGTGGTAATGTAGCGTCTTATAACTCTCCTACTAACACTCCGGGCAATGCGGCATCGTATAATGCACCATTGTTTGTTCCGGAGATTATATATGGCCCAGGATCTGGAATACCAAACGATCCATCAGTATATGAGCCTGGTAATCCGACAAGTTATAATCCACCAACATCAACACCTGGCAACCCAGCATCATACAATCCTATAACGTATAATGCACCATCGGTAACACCTGGTAACGTATCTGGTGGTGGTAATGTTGATTCGCCTGGGACAACAAACTACACTCCGACAACTTATAATCCAATAACATATAATGCACCTAGCGTAGTGCCTGGCAACCAAGTAGGCGGAAATTTTGCTGGAAACAATTCAGGAACCTTTTCCCCAAGCAATCCAGCAACGTACAATCCTATAACTTATAATGCACCATCGATAGAGCCTGGTAACGTATCTGGTGGTGGTAATGTTGCGTCAAATAATTCTCCTACTCCAGGTACTGTTGCAACTTATAACTCACCAATAGCTGGAAATGTGGCATCATATAACCCACCTACCGGAGGGAATGTAGCGACATATAATACAGGAGCGAGTAGTAATCCTGCGACATATAACCCAGAGATACCAGGAAATCCTGCTACATATAATGCAGAGGTAACAGGAAATCCTGCAACTTACAATGCGCCTGATGGTGGAAACATAGCGACATACAACGCTGCTCAGCCAGCTGTACCTGGAGAACCAGCAACTGCTATGGGAGTAACTTTACCTGGATCTAATGTCGGAGGAACAGATGCTCCGTTCACTCCTCCACAAAAAGTATCTTATTATGACTATCCAGATTCAGAAACATATCCAGTTACTGTGCCTGATGGAGGCAATGTAGTCATAAAAAGTAATTGACAATTAACTAAATATGTTATAGAATTGTATATTATTTAAAAGTGAAAAATTATGACTGCAATAAACAAGTATGTTGGTGAGTTACAGTGTTACGCTCACATGAATCGAGCTTTCACAGAAGAAGAAGTCGAAAAAATTCGAGAAATCGAAGAGCTTCAATCATTTCAAAAAGGCACAGTTGGTGGCAAACTAACTGGTGCTGCATTAAAAAAAGCCAGAGATTCTGACGTATTCTTTATGGACCATGACGATAATACGGATTGGTTATATCAAAGAATGTCTTATCTAATAGCACAAGCTAATAAAGACCACTTTTTATATAATGTAGATGATTTTGGTCCAATGCAGTATACTAAATATCAGATAGATGGTCATTATACATGGCACTGGGATGTTTTCTTTGGCTGGCAGAAAAACACAAGAAAAATATCAGTTGTAGTATTTCTCAACGAACCTGAAGATTATGAAGGCGGAGAATTTGAAATAGTCACTAATGGAAATCTAGATGAAATCAAACAGTTAAAGCCTTTGAAGGGCGATGTATTGTTTTTTGCATCTTGGATGCCACATCGAGTTTTGCCTGTAACTTCAGGCGAAAGAAATACACTTGTTACTTGGGTAACTGGTCCTAGAGAATCGTAATGTTTAATTTTTTGAAAAGAAAAGAAAAGCCAATAATTGAATTTTATTGTCATCCAAATGTTGAGGGTACTATTCCAACTCCTAGGCCAGCGAGCAAACATGTACCAGACTGGTTTAAAAGTATACCACCTACAATGCCTGGGCGTGATGCTAGAAATAGAAAAGGACTCACTGCAAAAAAATGTATGCCAATGCTGGATGCAATGACACTAGGTTATGTTATACCTCTGTGCGGCGATCTTGGACTGAAGTCTTCTGAAGACTGTAATACAATTGAAGTTTTTAATCCTGATGAGCTTAAATTGGCAGAGTTTCATGACCTCAATCAGTTGGGGCCAAAAGCTCCAGGAATGCCAGCACCACCTGTAAAATTTATTAATCATTGGGTGATAAAAACAGCACCAGGCTGGAGCACCCTAATAATACCTCTAGTCAATAATAGTCTTGCAAATCCTCACTTTACTTGTTTAGGAGGTCTAGTAGACACTGACACCTATCCAAAAGAAATCAACTTTCCTGCTGTCTGGCACACTCCTAATTTTGATGGTTTTCTACCTGCAGGCACTCCATTGGTTGTAGCTATACCTATAAAAAGATCTTCTGTTCCGAGAGAATGTGTGACTAGACCAATGACGGATAAAGAATTTAAAGACATTGATATCATACATCGAAAACAATGTAATAAATTGCATGTGTATACCGATGAATTGAGAGAGAAAAGAAAATAATGTTTTCAATATTTAAGAAAGAAAAAGATATCGAGTTTGTAGACGTAACTAGAAATGCGTATTTAGATTTTCCTGTTATGATGGCTAAAGATGTTCCTGTGCTAGGAAAAGACGAAAGAATAGAGAAGTTTGGAGTAAATAAATTTGTACATTGTCCTGGTATGGTAGATTATGCTAAACTAGGTTACGTAATACCTGCTTGGTGCGATATGCGAATTAAAGCAAATAAAGCAGGAGTAGTGGCTACTATTGGAGACAACAGAAGAGGCACAAGAGGATTTCATTTACCTAAAAAAATGGATCAAACTATTGTCGATGGAATAATAGAACCAGAAGACGGTGTTCCCTTGACAGTTCTTCATATAGGCGCCCCTTGGAATATTTTTGTAAATAAAAATATATCTGCATTACTGATGCCTGCAGTTTATCATTCGAAGGTTTTTGATGATTTACATGTCTGGCCAGGAGTAGTTGATTACAAAAATTTTACTACTGCTAATTTAATTTGTACTCCGAAGCGCAAGTGTGAATTTACAATTAAAGCAGGCGAGCCACTCATACATGTGATACCTTTTCTAAATACTCATTTAGAAGCTGGATATGGTCCAGGAACTGAACAACAGGTAGATAAGAGTAGAAATACTATACTAGGAGGAGACAGTCAATATTACAGAAAGTTTCTTTCTGTAAAAAAAATATTTAGACTGGAAAAAGAAGAATGAAAATATTTGTTAGCATAGTATCTTTTAGAGATCCCTTATTAAAATACACTGTTAAAAGCCTGTTAGAAGAACAGTCAGGCGACAATGAAATTATAATAGGCATATTCGAACAGACAAAATTAGAAGACAGTCTTGTTACTATCGATAAAGAGCTAACAGAGAAGCATAATATTAGATATAAGCGAATTGATCCTGAGTATGCAGCAGGAGTAGTTTGGGCCAGAAAAATAAATGCAACTCAAATTGAAGATGAAGACTTCTTCTATCAAGTAGATTCACACATTCTATACGATAGAAACTGGGACAGATACTTGTTGCAAGATTGGGAACTCGCTAGACAAAAAGCAGAAAGTAGTAGAGTAATTTTGACTGCGGCATGTTATATTTACACGCTCGATGAGGACGGCATTCCTAATAAAGTAACACATAAAGATAATCCATACACCACTTCTTCTAAGTATTTTACTTTCCAAAGACACAATAGATTACCTGCTGCTCATGGTGAATGGATACCTAAGACTGATGAGGTCATGCCAGCAATTCATATTTTTGCAGGCAATTTTTTTGCTCCTGTAAAGTGGGTTGATGATGTAGGGTATGACGCTAGAATATTCTTCGAAGGCGAAGAGCAATATATGGTATTAAAATCTTTCATACAAGGTTGGAATTTATATCATTCACGAGAAATGCATTGTTATCATTATGCAGAAGCGCACAATCACGTAACAAAGCACTGGATAGATCCTGTTTCAAACAATTACACTACCATGATGGCAAAGGGACTCTTGTATTGGAAGAAATTTTTAGAGAGCATATCCGAAGAAGACTTAAAAAAATATTATGAATATTCTGGTGTTGATTATATAAATGGTATAATTGAAGAAAGAGCATTCACCCGCCAAATCATAGATCCTAACGCAACTGGTACTCCAGACTCAGAAGACTAGTCTAACTTTATAATTCTGTTATAAATAAACAAGAAGTCATATTTAAAAACAGGAATTATAATGCCAGATTTTTTCACCAATCTAGTAGGTCAATTCGGAGATGCTCTTGAAAGTGGAGCTGAGGCTGTTTCGAATGCTGTTTCGGATATTGCGGATGAGGCATTCGACAAAGCTAGAGCATTAGGCAGTAAACTAGACGGAGAAAATGTCTGGGAAGACGATCAGCCTCTGACTGGTGACGAAAAAAATAGACTAGACAAGTATATTTTCTCATCTGCAACTTCGCTTGAATATCCTTTAAAAGTAGGCGAAGAAGATTCAAGAGCGCCAGAACAACTTCACAGCGTCCGTTTTAGTATTCTTGCAAGAGAAAATAGTAGAGTTGCTCAAGAAACTACCGGTCTTGGTCAAGATCTGGAACGAGAATGGGCAGGACCAGTTGCACCAAGTACGACTCTCGCAGAATCAGCACCTGTAGATGACACTGATCGAAACAGGCTATCAGCAGATCAAAGACGAGCAGTTGCCCTTCTGAGTTCTGGTGTAGCAGGCGCAGCTCTTGGACTTTCTGTCGTAGGATCAAAAGGAAATCTACCAGGAAAGGCTGTTTCTGGCTTACTAGGCGGCACATTGGCAGCTGGAGGCGGAGCTGCCGTGATAGAGAGTGTAAGAACTGTCAGAACCCTTGGTCAAATCAATCTTTTCATATCTCAGCCACCTATCTCTAAGTACAGCGCAAACTGGGAAAACAAAGAATTAGGAGCACTTGCAGGACTAAGTGACACTGAATTCAATATTTCTGATCTTTTGAAGGGCGCTGGAGGAGTTGGAGAATTAGGAATAAGAGGCGCAATTAAAGCAGCAGCTAACTTGCCTTCACAATTTGGTTTAACAGGAGAACTAGGAGCGGCTGTTGATTTAGCTTCTGCTAAGGTCGCTAACCCATACAAAGAACAACTATTTACTAGTATGGGATTTCGTCAATTCGCATTTAATTATAAATTTGCTCCCAAAAATTTACCAGAATATGAAAATGTAAAAAGGATTATTGATCTGTTTAAGTATCATATGCATCCTGAAAATGATCCTACCGGTCTATTCTTAGAATATCCTTCTGAATTTGAAATAGAATATTGCTATAAAGGAAACAGAAACAAACATCTAAATAAAATATCTGCGTGTGCTTTAACAGACATAAAAATAACATATGGCAATCAAGATGCTTTTACTACATTTATGGGAACAGATGGTGCACCAGTAGAAATTAATTTAGAGTTAGCATTTACCGAACTTGAAACCCTAACCAATAATAGAATAGCGGATGGATTCTAATGTTTTTTAAAGCAATGCCACGATTATCTTATAAAGCTGGCGATAAAACAATACTATCAAAAGATATATTCAGACGAGTTGGTCTGGATAGAAGAATAAATAGTAAATTAGCATTACAAGCATATTATGTAAAAGACGGCGAGACGCCTGAAATGTTGGCGAACAACTTTTACAGCACCTCTAAATATCATTGGATATTATTAACGGTCAATGATATTGTAAATGTAAACGAAGAGTGGCCTAAAAGCCAGGCGCTACTTTATGATTATGCCCAACTAAAATATGGAACAGAGAACATTCTCAATGATCACCATTATCGACTTACTGCTAACACTTCGATTACAGTAGATTATGATGCAACTGCAATTAATGACGGAACAATACAAGCAGTTTCAAATTTAGATTATGAGATAGATGAGAATGAAAAAAAGAGACAGATATATATTTTGAAGCCAGAATTTTTGGCACAGTTTGTTACTAATTATAAGAGTTTGATGGCACAATAAAATGGAAGAAGAAGTTCTCATACATGCGGGTGACTTTAAGTTAGAAAAGTTAATCATCTCAAGTCTTAGCACTGAAACATCTGCTGATATTACAGATTTTATGATGGAGATAAATCTCTATGAGGACTTATTTTCGCCCTGCATGACTGGCAACTTAATTATAGCAGACGCAGCTAATCTAATATCAAACCTTCCTATTTTAGGAAACGAATACATCACAATAAAACTTAGAACTCCTTCACTTGAAGATAGTCCAGAAAATGTGATAGAAAAAACTTTTCAGATATATGCTATCTATGATAGAATCTTGAATGATGATAGATCTCAATATTATAACATTTCATTCATGTCTATTGAAGGATATGAACAGCAAACAACTACGATAACAAAGTCTTACAGCGGTACAACTGATGCTGTCGCACAGAGCATATATGAAGAATACTTAGAACTCGACAGACCTTTGGTAATTCTTGATACTCCTCATACAAGAAAAGTTAAGTATGTTTCTAATCATTGGTCTCCTTTTAAAAATATGAATTTTATAGCAAAAAAAGCAAAAGGATCTTCGTTATTAGGATCTGATTATCTTTTCTTTGAATCAAATAAGGCATTTTATTTTACAAGCATAGAAAGTTTAATATATGCACAGAGAAATGAATCAGTCTTTGATGAATATGTTTTAGAAAGAGATGGTGCAAAGATGCCAAGAAGAATAAGTGATTTAGGTTTTGTTGGCAATAAAATGCCAGATGATATGACTCGGATTGAAAATCTAAAAATGCTTACCTCTGTTGATGTTATGGATGGAAACAACAAAGGAGCATTTTCTTCTAGTCTAGATGGTTATGATTTGTACACAAAAAAAATTGTGAGTAAAACATTTGACTTTACAAAAGACATGAACAAATTTTACAAGACTGGTCCTACAAACATAGTACCATCAAATATAAAAAGAAATCCATTAGCAAAAAAAGATTTTTACTCTTTAAACACTGGTCTATATAACGATTACGGACTAACAGACGAAGAAGATTTGCCTGATGGATCTACAGCAAACTATACAGTAGACAGAATTCTTTTTAGACAAAGCTATCTTAATTCGTTTGAAAACAATAAATTTTTAATGACGATTCCTGGTAGAACTGACATACAAGTAGGCAACTTAATAAGTCTATTGCATCCGTCTCCTGAGCCACCATCTGATGATTTGACTGCGGTTTTAGATCCTATGTTGTCTGGTCTTTATATTATTTCAGCTATTCGACACAAGATAACTTCTGATAGACATGTGATGGAAACAGAATTGATAAAGAATGGATTATCTTCTTCCCCTGAAAATGGTAATCTTGAAGGAGAAGAATAGATGTATCCTAATTTTAAATGGTGGATAGGTGTAGTAGAAGATAGAGCTGATCCCGCTCAGTTGGGTAGATGTAAAGTAAGAATCATAGGTTATCACACCAATAATACAACTGATTTACCAAAGAGCGAATTGCCCTGGGCAGTTCCTATGATGCCTATGACATCTGCCAGTATCTCTGGTGTAGGAGAAACTCCTTCTTATGTCGAAGGATCTACCGTAGTCGGTTTTTTTAGTGATGGAGATGACGAACAAGTTCCTATAATTTTTGGCACTCTTCCTGGAAAGCCAAGAAACAAAAGAGATCCATCAGAAGGATTTGCTGATCCTCATGGAGTATTTCCTAGAGAAGGCGAAAATGGTCTTAACGGTCTTCAAGAATCAGACATGTCAAGACTTGCTAGAAATGCAGTTGCAGAAGGTCATTTAACGCTAGTTAATAAAAGAGCAACTCGTCTAGGTGAAAAGAAACAACCAGACCCTGAAGCAAATGAAGTGCCAAGAGCAACTGCTCCTCGTGTAACGTCTATCAGTGAAGATATACCAGGGGCAGTTTATGATCGAGAGATGTGGGAAGAGCCTCATCCAAGATTTGGAGATACAGATACTGGTGATTATAATGCGCCGAATCAAGTACCAAATCTGAATGGCAAGACCTCGGCATATCCTTATAACAAAGTAACTGAAACTGAAACTGGCCATGTTTTTGAAGTAGATGACACACCCAACAATGGTAGAATACACGAATATCATAATGCAGGTACTTTTTATGAGATACAGGCAGATGGATCTAAAATTACAAAAGTTGTCGGTGATGAATACGAGATAACTCTGCTGGACAAAAAAGTTTATGTTAAGGGTACATGTGATGTTACTATTGGAGGCGATGCTAGACTTCTAGTGACCGGAGACATGTATCAAGAAATTGGCGGCAATTTATATACAACAGTAGGAAAAAACCGAGTTACTAAAATTGTAGGAAATGATTTGACAGAAGTTTTGTCAGGACAGAGCACCAACGTCACTCGGGATTCTTCTTTTAAAACTACTGGCAATCATACAGTAAATATATCAAAAGATTATACAGAAACAACTGTCGGTAATAAATTTTCTTTTGTGGCAGAAAGCAGCAGATCACATGTACTGAAAAGCACAAGTATTGTCTCGGGACTAGGAGTTAAAATTCTTAGTGCAACTGGCAATCTGAAACTACTAGCGCCGATTGGAACATTAAAGGCTATTAGTTTAAATATGTCACTTAAGGCTACTTTAAATCAATCTATCACCGGTTCTGTGCAGCTAGTAGAAGCAAAGTCGTTGCAGACTCTATCTTCATTAGGAGCACAAGTATTGACATCAACGGCACAGCAGACAGTAGCACCTGCTAGAAGTATTATAGGCAACACAACCCACACAGGAAACTATACTGTGATTGGTGTTGCTAGTGGCACTATAGTTAGACAAGGCGCAATTGTACTAGGAACACATAGACATCCAGCTAACATGACACCACCGGTACCGTAGGAATAATATATGAGTTTATGCGGCGCAACTGAAAAACTAGTAGAACTTACTGATAGTTTTTTGACACAAGACGAACTGATAGATAAAGTTATCGATGAGCTTCCTATCACTCCTGCACAAGGCCAGTCTATTCAAGATGCAATTGAAATCGCTCTTATTGCAACCGATGCAGCGGCTTTGCAGTCTTTAGTCACTGCAAAAATAAAAGAACATCTTCCAGAAATAGAAGTGCCAGAAGAAATAAAAGGACTTCAATCTGATATTCAGTCTTTTGCTTCTGACATTTTAGCAGCCAAACTGGCAGCGGAAGATATTGCAAACGAAGTCAATAATTTAAAAACAAAATACAGCGGATTAGATTTAGGAGATGTTGATATTCAAGATATTCCTAAACTCTTAAAACAAGGTGCTCTTGATCTGAATAATCTTTGTAAAAAGATACCTAACTTCGAAGAGGACGGTGCTGGATTTGTCTTGAAAGGTACTCCAATAACTACACCAAATTCTAGTCCTGTGTTCGATCTATTAGGAATAGAAATACCAGAAATACAAGATTTTGTTTATAGAATACAAGAAGTAAAACAAGCGAAAGAAGAATCTTTTATTGACGTAGAACTCCCAGAATCTATAGGACTATAACAAAAAGAGTTATAAATACTAAAATGGCAAACGACACTCTTAAAGTATCTAGACTATATAAAGATTTGGACTTAGCATTTAGTGCTAATCCACTGACCAGTGATGTCTCCAAAAAAATAGATGCAAATGCAGTAAAGCAAGCAATCAAAATATTAATGCTTACTAATTTCTATGAGCGCCCATTTGCTCCTCAAAAAGGAGCTAATTTAAGAGGGCTCTTGTTTGAGCCAATGAGTGCAAACTTTGCCAGCGTAATTGAAAGAACTATAACTGATTTAATTGGAAATTACGAACCAAGAGCTAGAATTCAGTCTTTAATAGTAACTCCCAATTTTGATACAAATGCGTATGAAGTAACTTTGACATTTTTTATTGTAGGTATAACCAGACCTCAAACACTTACGGCCAACTTAAAAAGATTAAGGTAGAACAATGGCACAACTCAATGTAACAGAATTAGATTTCGATCAAATAAAACAGTCTTTAAAAACTTTCATGCAAGCGCAAGATGAATTTAGAGATTACGATTTTGAGGGTTCTGCGCTGTCTGTTTTATTGGATACGTTAGCTTACAATACTCATTACAATGCTGTCCTTGCTCACATGATTGCAAACGAATCTTTTTTAGATTCCGCCATAAAAAGAAATTCAGTAGTCTCTATTGCAAAGTCTCTCGGGTATACTCCAAGGTCGAATAGAGCTGCTACAGCATATGTTGATTTTTCTGTAAAGCCTGCTTCATCTTATACTAATATTAACTTTACTCTTTCTAGAGATACTGTTTTTACTTCACGTAATGGCACTACTTCTTTTAATTTTTACCCAGAGTCAGATGTCACTGCCGTGCTAGAGACTGTTGATGGGGTAGATAAATTTGTCTTCAATAATCTTGCTTTAAAAGAAGGCACAAGAGTTACAAACAGATTCTTTATAGACTTAAATACTGTTTCGGGACCTCTTACTATACCAAATGAATCCATAGATACCAGTTCTTTGCGTGTTAGAGTTCAAACTTCTAATACAGATCTATCTATTCAAACATACACGTTGTCTACGGGCCTTCTAGATTTAAAAAGCGACACCCGAGCATATTTTGTAGAAGAGGGACACGATGGAAAATATATCATTAGATTTGGTGATGATGTATTTGGCAAAAAGCTAGAACCAGGAAATATTGTAATTGTAGATTATCTGGTCTCATCGGGCGAAGCTGCCAACGGAGCTAGATCTTTTAGTGTCGCAGGGACATTGACTGCTGATGATGGAGCCGAGCTAGACAAAGAATTGAAGTTTTTTGAAAACACAGTTAGAGCTGCAGGCGGATCTGCTAGAGAAAGTATCGATAGCATAAGAAAAACAGCTCCAATCTATAACCAGACAAAAGAAAGAGCGGTAGCAGCATCAGACTATAGAAGTCTTATCCTCGCAGAAAATCCTAGCGTTCAGTCGTGCTCTGTATGGGGAGGAGAAAATAATGATCCTCCTATTTATGGTAAAGTTTTTATTTCGTTGGATCCTGTTCAAGGCCAAATCATTACCGATGAGCTAAAAGACAACATTATAAACACTCTGATTTCTCCAAGAGCTCCCGTTGCTGTATTGCCAGAGTTTGTTGATCCTGAATATACCTATATAGGTTTAAGAGCTGGTATTGTTTACGATCCATCAAGAACATCTTTGACTTCTGGGCAAATATCTCAAGCAGCTAATACTGCAATTATAAACTATTTTAATACTGATTTGAATCAGTTGAATAAAAACTTTTACTACTCTGCTGTACATAATGTAGTTAAAGCTGTATCAGAATCTATTGTTTCTGTAAATATAACTCCAACTTTACAAAAAAGAATTACTGCAATACTTGGAGAGAAAAGTAATTACAATTTTACATTTAATAGCAGAATACAACCCAGAGAACTGCATAGTACATGGGCAAATATTAAAGTAACAGATACAATATATAAAGTTAAATTTCAAGATGTTCCAAATTCAGGTGTTGTACCTCCTGCTTACAATGGCACGGGAACGGTTTTCCTTGTAGATACAAGTGGAACTAGAATAGCAAATGTGGGTACAATAGACTACAGCACAGGAAAATTATCTTTAAATGGAGTCAATGTAACTTCATTGTATGGTAATGAGAGTGAGTTAAAATTTAGAACTAGACCGCATGATGATTCGAAAGATATTGTAACTAGTACATTAACACGCCAATCTGACGTATCAAACGAAGCAGTGGTTGCAAAGCCTTCAAAAAATACAATTCTTACTCTTGACAATAGTGTATTTGACAGCACTGTAGGATTAAGAAAAGGATTGGAAATAGTAGTAACGACTGAAACCGAAGGTTATTAATGGCACATCAAATACCAGAACATTTAAAATATGTATCTAGTATCACTATTGTAGATGGTGGTTCTAGTTACAGTAACAACAGCGATACTCCGCCAACCATAACAATTACTGGCGGAGGTGGTTCTGGTGCTACTGCTACGGCTTCGGTTTTTGATGGAGTAATAAACGCAGTAAATATAACAAACATAGGCACAGGTTATACAAGTATTCCTACTGTAACAGTAACGGATACAGAAGGAGGATCAGGATCTGGGGCTGTGCTTGAAGCTGTTCTTGCTTCTGCTATTGCAACACCAACAGAATATGAAGAGAAGAGCAGTGTTGGTGCAAAATATACTGTACCAGAATTTATCCGTGAAGAATATTCTAAATTTGTTTCGTTTATTGAAAAGTATTACGAGTATATGGATTCAGATGGCAATCCTGCAAATCTTCTTTTAAATAAAAAGTATTCAGATTTAGATGATATTAATGATGAAGAACTTAATCAAAGAGCACTTGAACTAGCTAAAGATTTTCCTCAGATACTACAAGCTGACAGAAAAAGTTTACTCAAGAATATAAAAAGTATATATGAATCTAAAGGTTCTGCTAGATCAATTAAAGCATATTTTAAACTTATATACAATGAAGAAATCGAAGTTATTTATCCCAGTAAAAATATACTACGTGCTTCAGATGGTATATGGCTGCAAGATTCATATGTTTTTGCTTCTACGGGTTATAACAATTTTGAAGTTCAAAATTTAAATGGAACAATTGCTGATTTAAAATATCATGAAACGGTGGGCTCGTTAGATTTAATCAGAACAATTCCCATAACTATTCCTCAAGTTTCTAAAATATCATACACTTCTCCGCAAGTTTATTCTCTTCAAATAAAATTGCCAGAAGGAATAACTTCTATTCCCGGTCCAGGAGTAGGAGCAGAAGCAACAGCAACAGTATCCGGTGGTAAAGTCACAAATATAGAAGTGACGAATGGTGGCTTACAGTATTCAGCAGCTCCTGCTGTAGTGTTGTCTGGTGCTGGCAGCGGCGAAGATTTCTCAGCAAGAGCAGTTTTGACTGATGGAGTTATAACCTCAGTTGTTATACTCGATGCTGGTTCGGGTTATACAGATGGAACTTATTCTCTTACATTCGATACTTCTAATCTTCGTACAGTTATTGTTGACAGAGGAGCAAGCACTGATCTAGAAAATATTAAAGCCTATGTAGATCGTTGCTTGACGTCCGTATCTGCTGCTCCGTATACGGGCATAATAATAGCTACTAGAATTGTTGTTGGTAGAGAATATAGAATTGTTACTTCAGGATCAAGCGACTTTACTTTGATCGGCGCTGAAGACAATGACATAGGAACAGTTTTTACAGCAACAGCATCAGGTAGCGGCTCGGGTACAGTTATTCGTACTGGAACTCTAGATGCAGGATTTTCTATAGGACAAATCTATAGAATCAACGAAATAGATGGCAACAACAATGCTATAATTCGAATTCAATCTATTGATAATAGAAATGCTCCCACTGCATTTTCAATTATAAATCCTGGAAGACAATTTACCGAAGCAGAATTTAACGTAGGAATAGGCTCTAATTTACGAGAATCTGTTATTCTAACATTAAACACTGGATATCTGTATGCAGAAGAAGGTAAGTTTAAAGACGATAGAGGCAAACTTTCAGACGCCAACCGTATACAAGACAATTTTAGATATCAAAGTTATTCTTATATAATTAAGTCCACCCTGCCTGAAAGCACTTGGAAAAAAAGATTTAAAGACATAATGCATCCTGCTGGCATGGAAGTGTTTGGTGATCTAATTATCAAACATAATGTTGGTTTTGGTCAATTCTTTACAATAGAAGCTGAAGGATTACATTTACACGAGTTTAAGACTGAAGACATCGTTACTTCACCAGATGTCGTAACAATTGTTGTTCAATGGGTAAGAGCATTCCCAAATCTTGATGATAACGGATTTGATCCAGTAGATCCAGACAGCGAAACAGTATATACAACAGATGCAGAATCATTCAATTTTGGTAAAAACCCTGTAGACATAGCTACTACGAGTGATGATTACGCAGACGATTTATATGTAGAATCAGACTATTTACCTTTTGCATATCATGGTCCAGGTGTATTCAAACTGATCAATAAAGTGTTGACATCACAGGCAGAAGCGTCAGAGTTGTTGAGTATAGCAATGGATTATTCTAGGTCATTTGCAGATACTTTTACTGCGACCGAATCTTTTTCTGCGCTAGTTGAAAAGCCTTTCACTGAGGTTGTAAATATATCTGAAGTATTTGATTATTCATATTTATTACAAAGATTCTTCTCAGACACGGTAGGAACGTCTGACGAGTATGACAACTCTCTATATGTTGAGCTAGGGTATTTACCAGATTTATACCATGGTCCAGGTGTGTTTAAACACGTGGATAAAGTCTTTTCTAATAATCTTACAGCAGGTTCAACATCTGTTATAAATACAACTAAGCTATTTACAGAAACAAAAACAATTAGTGAAGAAGTAGTCAAAACAATTTCTTTACCAAATTCAGAAGATATTACTGCATCAGATTCTGGTGTAGCAACCATACAAGACTATGCGCCAACATACTTTGCTGAAGATTATGTTGGAGCAAGTTACTCTTTTTAAACAACGGAGAAACAAAATGATCACAAATGAAAAAACTAAGGCCACTGGAATGGTTAACATTGTTGTGTCTGACAGCAATGGTAAAGTAAAGCAAGAAGTTACTGTTCCAAATCTAGTAGTTACTACTGGACTGAATTTTATTGCATCGAGAATGGAAGGCACTGATGCTGACATTATGTCTCACATGGCAGTAGGCACAGACGATACTGCTGCTGCTGTTTCTGATACAGCTCTCTTAAACGAAGAAGCACGAGTTTCATTAGATAGTGGAGAGGCTACTGGCAATGATATGGTATATACAGCTACTTATCCTGCCGGAACAGGAACCGCTTCATTGACTGAAGCAGGTATCTTCAATGATGCTACAGCTGGCACTATGCTTTGCCGTACCGTATTTGCAGTAATCAACAAAGGTGCAGCAGATTCAATGACCGTCACCTGGACCATTACAATCTCTTAATAGGTAAACATAGTGGCTATTTTATTAACTAGACTGGCTAGAGTTGAACTAGCGAGATCATTTGTTCGAGAAGTTAAAAATGTAATAGACTCGGAGACTAATAAGCTCTATGACTATTATAATTTTGCACTTGCCAGAACTACTGCCTGGACAGATGAAGACGCTCCAGAGACGGCATATGATTCTCAGAAGTATATTAATCAGTTTAGAAATAATATTTTGTTTACACAAAAAGTTAATCCTTCAGATGTATGTAACTTAATTGAAAAAAAAGAATGGGATACGTCAGGTACCACAGTATACGATCCGTATGATGATGACTATTCTATTGCTAATCCAGCTCCTTCTGGAGCAACTACTTTAGCAGATGCTGACTTTTATGTTTACAACGAAGCAAACTTTAGCGTGTATAAATGCATAGACAATAATGGCGGGGCTTTTAGTACAGATGCCCCTGTCCTTACTACAGATGTTATTTTTTCTACCGACGATGGTTATAAATGGAAATTTATGTATCAAGTATCGGAAGCAGATCGAAATAAGTTTGTAGATTCTAGATATATTCCCGTCAGAAAACTTACCACAGATAGTCCATCATACGGAACTCTTGTGGGTGAAGTAAAGTCTATTACAGTCACAGATGGTGGGGCAGGTTACACGGCAGCTCCTAATGTTTACATACAGGGTGACGGCACAGGTGCCGCCGCTACTGCAACGATCAATGAAAGCGGCGAGGTTGTCTCTATAGATATTGATGTCACTGACGGAGAAACCTTTGAAGGACTAGGTTATACTTTCGCATTTATTCAATTCGACAACGGAGACGATGCGGAAAACGAAGGCTTTCGAAGTGCTGAAGCAATTGTTAATTTAGGAGATGCTGATCCAGAGAATACTGTTTTACAAAAAGCGGTAGAAGATGCAGCTATTGAAGGAACAATAGATAGAATAATCATTCCACCTGGCGGCGGAGGTAACGACTATGTTATTGGAGACACTTTTGTTAAAATAACAGGTGACAGTGTTCTAGAAGAAGATCAAGCAGCAGCTACAGTTAATATAGCAGAAAATTCTGGTTCTATAACGTCAATTGATGTTGCTGATGTAGGCGCAAACTACACATATGCAGACATAACTTTTGTTGACTCAAACGGCGATGAAATTCATACTGCTGAAGATGATCTTAGCAAAAAAGCGACAGCCAGGGCAATCATTTCTCCTATACACGGTCACGGAAGTAATCCTGTAAAAGAACTTTTTAGTACAACAGTAGCAATAGTATCTTCTCTATCTGACAATACCAATAGAGATTTGATGGTAGATAATGATTTTAGACAAGTGGGACTGATTAAAAATATTTATGACTATGATGAGCAAAATATATGGAGAGAAGCGACAGCTACATCTTGTTTCATAGTAAACATAAATAGTGCTGACTCAAATAAATATGATATTGATGACATAATAGTTACAGATTTAGGCGATTCTGATGAAGGTAGATTTAGAGTAATACAAGTTGTCGAATCAAATCGTTCAGATATTGTTGACGAAGGAACTTTTGATGTATACTTACAGTCAATAGTACCAAATATAAAAAATGCAAGCGTATTGACTAACATCACACAAGACATATCGTCACTCGGTATAAATAGATATGATCAACCAGAGATAAGCACTTCATATGGCGAAGTTGTTTACATTGAAAATAGAACGTCTATAACTAGAACGGCAGATCAAGTAGAAACAATTAAAGCAATAGTACAATTTTAGGAAAAAATAATGGCCCTCAATTTAAGTTCTTCACCTTATTATGACGATTTTGATCCACAAAAGAACTATCATCGTGTTCTTTTTAAGCCTGGCGTTGCGGTTCAAGCTAGAGAGCTTACTCAACTTCAAACAGTGCTTTCTGATCAATTATCTCAGCTGGGTAGCTTTAGCCTTAAAGAAGGCGCAGTCATCAGTGGCTGTGAGCAAAAAATTGAAAACTTTAAATTTATCAAAATTCTTGATGAAGATGCCAATGAAGATCCTGTAGCTAATGCAGATCTAGCTTCGTATGAGGGTGCGATTCTAGTTGGACAAACAACTGGACTACGAGCAAAGATTCTTACACACAAAACTGGTCAAATAACAGTAAGCGATACTATCAACGCAAAAGCCTTATATATTGTGTATGTAGATGAAAATGCACAAGCAGCAGACTTGACTGTAAATCAATACAAAAGATTTTCTCAGGGGGAAACACTTACTGTAGAATCTGTGAACCCTAATTTAAATGGTAAGACATTCGTAACTCAAACTACACCTAGCGGATCATATGGAAAAAGAAATTTCTATGCGGGCGTAGCTCCTCACTTAACCATGACACCTGGTATAATATATGCACTAGGTAACTTTATCAGAACTAAAAACTTGTCAGTATTCATTGATAAGTTTAGTCCATCAACTGATAAAAAAATAGGCTTTATAGTAAATGAAGCTATAAAACAAGCATCAGTAGATGGTACGTTGTACGATAATGCCAGAGGCACATTCAATCAAGGAGCTCCGGGCGCAGATAGACTGGAGCATACTGTATCGCTCATTTCTTATAATAAAGATACACAGGTAGCGGATAACTATTTTCAGATTGCAACCTATTCTAATGGTAGAATTATAAGGTCTGATATTAAAAATGATCCTCTAGGAAATCTTAGAGATATATTAGCACGAGAAACATATGATCGTCATGGTAATTATGTTTCAAAAGGTATGCAAGTATATTTCAAAGAGCATCTCCGTTCTGCTAAAGGCAAAAATGGTGGAATATTGCCTCCTGCTGCGGGTGGTGATGCAAGTAAACTTGTTCTAGGAGTCAAGGCTGGTGTAGGAAGCGTTTCTGGTTATCCTATAGAATTGTTACAAGATATTGAAACTTCTTTTGACAAACCAAGCGCAACACAGACAGAAGAAACTGTATCACAATCTACTACGTTTGGTAATTATGTAATTGTCGATGACGTTTGTGGTGCATGGGACACAGATGGAGCTGACGAAAACGCTAATGGCATAGTAAATTTACATAGCGTTGAATCTAATGGAGTTTCAGGTGCTGCATATTCTAATACTTCTGTGCCTAGCGGTATCATAGGAACTGCAAAAGTCAGACACATCTCTTTGCAATCAGGCACTCCTGGCTCTGCATCTGCTCAATATAGGCTTTATCTTTTTGACATTAAAATGTTTGATGGCGACTTCAGTACAGTCAAATCTATTTCATATGAAAATTCTAAAGCAAATGCGTTTGCAGATATTGTTTTAAATGATGCTGGTGTCGCTCAAGTTTATGAAAAAAATTCAAACAAATTACTCTGGAATCTTCCTTATCGTTTCTTAAAAACTTTAAAAGCAAATGAAGGTGCATATAGATATAATTTTAAATTCATAAAAGAATTTGATGTATCTTCTGCTGCTGCTGAGACTGGAGAAATTAATCTTAATTCTACTTCATCAGATCAAACTTTCTTTTTTAGCACTGAAACAATTGGTGGTGTTGAAGACAGCGTTTCTGAATCTGATGTAAGAAATCACATAAAACTAGTAGCAACTGAAACTTTTGATATAGATGGCACTACAGTAGAAAAAGGAGAGTTTATTGATGTTGTCGGCAAGGTAAGAAAAACCAGTGAAGATCGTTTAACTATAACTCTAGGAGCTTTAACAGGCGCCGGTCCTTATAGTGTTAGAGCATATATAAATATGCAAGTAGAAAATACTGCTCCTTTTTCCAAGTCTTTCGTAAAAAGTAAATATGTCAAAATAAAGGCAGACGAGAATGAGAATTTTGGCTCTAATAAGTTTTGTCTAGGTGTACCTGATGTATTTAGAGTAACAAGTATAACAGCGACATCGAATTCTGATTATACAACAAATGCAAGAAACGTCTCTGAATCATTCAAACTTGACAATGGTCAACGAGATAATTTCTATGGGTTATCATATATTGTAAAAAATTCTAGCAGCACAATAGACCTTACAGTAGAAAAATATATTACTGTGAAGTTTGATTACTTTGACAACGAAACTATCACAGGACCATCTTTTGCTTGTTTAGATTCTTATCCTGTTGATGACACCGGAGACGAGGGAATCAGAACAGAAGAGATTCCTCTTTACGTGTCTGCTTCATCTGGACAAGTTTTTGATTTAAGAAATGCTATTGACTTTAGACCTTTTATGAGATCTACAGTCACTCCTTCTTCTACGGTTGCAGGTGCACCTGAGAACCCAAGTGCATTTGAAGAAGTTAATAGACCAGAAGTAGGTTTGACTAATCCTATTCCTACAGCGACATTTACAACTGATTTAGAGTTTTACTTAGCTGAAGCATATAGAGTAGTTGTTACTCCGTCTAGAGCAGTAAAAATTATTAAAGGTCTTCCTTCTGTATCTCCTAAAACACCTTCTTCTCCTGAGGGTGCTATGACGTTGGCTACTGGCGTATTGCCTCCATATCCTTCTCTTTCAAAAACAGCTGGAAGAAATTTTGGACGTGAAGATTTATCAATGTCAATTGTGCCTGTCAAAAATAAAAAATACACGATGAAGGATATTGGAGCACTAGAACAAAGAATATCAAATCTAGAGTACTATACTACTCTTACTCTTTTAGAGAAAGAGGCAGGAAAAGTAGTTATTGCAGACTCAGATGGTATTGATAGATTCAAAAATGGTTTTCTTGTTGACTCTTTCTCTAACTTTAGTGTCAATCATGTCAATAATCCTGACAATAAGTGCTCTATTGATACCAGAAAACGAGAATTGAGAGCTGCCTTTAGAACTTCACAGATAGGCTTTAAACCTATAGCTACAGGATCTACTGCTGGACAGTCTGGTTATTTCTGGCATGTTCCTTATAATGAAACAATATACACACAACAAACTCAAGCAAGTTCATATAGAAATGTCGTGGGTGAATTGTTCATAACTCCTCCTCCTGCTACAGAACAAGAAGCAGAAGAAGTTGCTACTGAAAATGGTGGGACTGGCGAAGACGTAACAGAAACAGAGCCATCTACGAATGACACAGAATCAACTCAGCAAGGAACTACTCCAACTGCTCCTAGCTATTATCTCATTAGATCAAAAACAACTGCAAATGAAGGCGATACATTTACTATAACTTTAGAAACTACCAATGTACCGGAAGGCACAGAATTAGGATATACTGTATTTGGTACTGGTATCACAAACGCAGACTACACTACAGTTCCTACTACAGCCAGTGACGGTACAGGAACACTTACAGTAGACGCAACCGGTTCTGCTTTTTTGACAGTTACTTTATCAAGTGATTTGAGCACTGAAGGACAAGAAACCTGGGGTATTACACTTTCTGACATAGGAATATCTGCAAGCACTTCTGTAGTGATTAATGATACTTCTATCACTCCAGGAGAAGAAGAAGAAGTTGAAGACACTACTCCTGTTGTTCCTGTCGCAACAGGACCGTGGACGGGAAGTTTGAATATAGATCCTCCTGTTTCTAATTTCATAGATACCAATTATAATGGCGAGCCACTTCAAAACGTAAACGGTGAATATGATCATCTGGTTCAGGGTGATGTTTTTGATGACGATGGAATTCGTTCTGGGTGGGAATTGGAATGGTCTAACTGGGAATATGCAACTAGTACTATAGGCGGACAAGATCCTGGTGAAAACTTTGGAGATTCCGCAGATATAAACAATGCAGTAGAAACTCCCGACGGGCTCTACATTCCAGAATATGGTGGCACTTGGGTTAATCCAGGCACTTTGCCTCCTAGCTCTTCTACCGTGTGGGAAACAAGAGAGCTTGATTATGTATGGAAAGGAAGCGAAACAGTAGAAGATCTCGTAACTATTCCAGTCGATACATTAGCAAGGGAAGAAAATCTTGTTCTACAAGTATGGGGTCTTAAGCCCAACACTCTTCATACTATTCTAGTTGATGGTAGACCATTTAAAACCAGCACTAGCTTTCCTAACGGAAGATTTTCTACGGGATTGATATTACCTGCAGGACAATTTAATACCGGCGCCATAAAAATTGAGATTACAAATCACAATGATGTATCTCAAGCAGATTCATATGCGGTTAATTATTTTTTATCCGCTCATTCGGTACAAAAAACTGTTGTAACAAATTTAACTACTAGAGCACCAAAACCCTCTTATTCAGTAGAAACTCAAATTAAAAGCAACACATATTATACGAATAGCAATAGAGAAGAACAACAGCGTCAAGAAGAGGCTGCTAACCGAGCAAAATTAGCCAGTGGCAACAAAGATCCCTGGGTTCAAGTTCATACTCTAGATAATCAATCTCTAGTCCGGGCAGATAGAGTTCCTATTGAGCAGCTGGACATTAGTGATGAAGTTCTTGGTGTAGAATGTGGTATACCAGCCGGCTTAGATGGATTAACTACTGGTATTTCTAGGGCTGTGCTACAGAGACCAGACGGTAGTAGATACAGTGTGGAAACAGACGATCCTGGCTGCGCTACTTATAACGATTACTTGCAGAATCAAGCTCCTGCCTCTGTAAAAGATCAGCGTGAAGTGTATACTGAAATAGATACTACAGTTACAGGCACCGTTCAGGCTGCTACTACAAATGTAATTCTTGTAGACGATAGCGGAACTATTGATACAGATACTGGTTCAGTTCAGGTTATTGATGCTACGTTATACACACATGAAGATGCAGATGAAGATGCTCCTGTAATCAACACAAGTACAGAGACAAATAGCATAGGCGAAACTAATATAAGATTAGATTCTTCTACCACTAATAGCGATTTAGAAACTACAGAAGTTATTAACATTCCTAATGCTGTTACTGTAACTGGAATAAACGATCTAGGAATAGATTTGGCAGCGATTGCAGCTCTTGATTTTAATATTTCAGAAATAGATTTATTCTGTGGTAGTCCTGGTCAAGATCCATTAGCACAATCTTTCTTGGTAGAGGGTTTACCTGGTGGTATGTTTACAACCTCTGTCGATGTCTTCTTTAGAAATAAGTCTTCAGAAGAAAATAACAGCGGCATCACTCTACAGCTTAGAGAGATGATAAATGGAATACCAGGAACAGACATTATAGCAGAAAGTCACAAGTCTCGTTCTGAATGCCTTGTCAGTACTGAAGATGAAAACGGCAATATAACGTTTAACTCTACTAACTTTAAATTTAGTGGCCCCGTTCACCTACAAAATAATACTGAGTACTGTATAGTGCTCAAGCCAGACGGAAATGATCGTGGTTATGAAGTTTGGATAGGTAAATTAGGAGAAACTAGAAAAGGTTCTTCTGAGATTATAACAGAACAAACACATTCGGGAGTTCTGTTCACATCTGCAAACAATAGAACCTGGTCTCCGCATCAATCTGAAGACTTAATGTTTACTGTACGCAGAGCCAGCTTCGCAGTGGATCAAGATTACATTGTAAATACTGTGAACAAAAATATTGACTGGATTAAGTTTGATGCAGACGAGTGGGATCGTACTCCGAATTCAGCTCTAGGTACAGATGGTGATGGTAATCCATTGACACCAGCAAGTTATTTTTCTACAGGCGATTTTGTACATGGTTTCAAACCAACCATAACCAATACAGGAACGCTTTATTCTGATGGTACATATAATTTATCATTTGATAATACTGGAACAGGCGGCAGCAATGCAGCTGGAACTTATGAAGTGTCAGGCAATGAAGTTACTTCAGTGACAATTACGAATCCTGGTACTGGATATACATCTGCTCCTACTGTTTCTCTTGCAGCAGGAGCATCAGAAACTAGTGAAACAGCTAGAGTAACGCTCGCTTTAAATCGTGCTAAAGTTTCAAGATTTGATAGGCGTCTATCTACTTACGAACTAGAAGTTACTAACGGAAGTTTCGTAACAGGAAACTTAGTTGGTAATGGAAAAACATTTACCAAGATTTCTGCGATCGAAAACAGAGATTTGACTGCTCATGTTATTCAATATCATTCTATCAATCCAGATGAAATTGGTACAATTACTCCTAAAATTGCTTTGACTAAAAAAGATGCTTCTACTGCAAACACTACACTAACTAATGCTGTTTTGCAATCAACAATAGAGCTTCCTGAAGTTAAAACTGTATACAGTTATTCGAATGAAATTGCAAGAGATGGAGAAAAGACTGCTAGGCTGCAATTTACTCTGAGAACAACTTCTAATAATGTCAGTCCTATTCTAGATTTAGCGGCACTTGATATGTTAGCCGTTGCTAATAAGATAAACAATACTTCAGCAGAAGAAGAAACACGCTCAGGCGGTGATGCTCAAAGTAAATACATAACAAAAAAGGTTATCTTAGCTGAAGGTCAAGATGCAGAAGACTTGAAGGTCTTCTTAGAAAATGCAATTCCTTCAATATCAGATGTTGAAGTATACGCTAAACTACAGAATGCAGAAGATGACGGAGATTTTTCTAACGATATATATTGGAGAAAATTGGAAGTAGAATCTTCACCATTTATTGCAACAACAGGTCTAGCAGAATACACATATAAAATTCCAGAAAAATCTTCTGGAACGTGGGGCGTTGATGGCGACACAGGAATATTTGAATATGATTTAACACGAGTTGATTCTATACCAGTGTCGTCAGGTGGAACATATGTTTCAGCGCCTATTGTTAAGATCACTGACGATCTTGGTGTTGGTTACGGAGCATCCGCAGAAGCAGTGATGACCGGTACTACAATCTCTAAGATTAGAATTACTAATCCAGGCAGAGATTATACCGCAGGTAATATTTCAGTAGAACTTATAGGAGGCAGTCCCTCAGTAGACGCTGTATTAGGAACTCCTACAGTATCGACTGTTACCTACAAATCCTTCAAACACTTTGCTATAAAGATAGTACACTTGAGTGAAAACAGAGCTATATTGCCTAAGACAAAATCGCTTAGAGCGTATGCACTACAGGTATAATTATGAGTATAAATAAGTTTGTAAGAGTAAAGGACGATATTACGATTGCTAGAGATGTTGAATCAAAGGCAATCGTGAACATAGACAATTCTTCTCTGGCTGAATATAAAAAGATAAAAGAAAAAAGACTTGCAAAAAGTAGAAAAATTCTTGAATGTGAAAATGATATAAATACATTAAAAGATGAAGTCACCGATATTAAAGACTCGTTGAGATTAATACTAGAAAAGTTGAATTCTCGGGAATAACTAAATGGCAACAATTACATTAAGAACTGTTAAAGGTGTTCCTTTATCTAATACCGAGGTTGACGACAACTTTACTAATTTAAATGACGAAAAATATGAGTCTGGCGATGATGTTAGTTTTGGTAATATGTCTGTTTCCGGAGAAAGTACCTTTAGTACAGCAGCGGCGGTGAGTGCTGCAGGGAATAATCAGGGAACCGCTACTTCTTTATCTGAAAGTTATAATATTGTAACTACTGCCACAACAGATCAAGGAGTTATTTTACCAAGCGCATCAACAGGAAAAACTGTTAAGGTCATAAACGCAACATCAGAAAATATTAAAATATATCCAGCATCATCAGAAGCAATAGATTCCTTAGGAAGTAATGTCGCTAAAAACTTGGCACCTGGTGCTAGTTTAGATTTAGTATGTGCGTCAGGATCTCTTTGGAAATCTTTATTGCCTGTTGTTGTATTTGACTCTTCTGGAACTCAATTAAATTAGGAATAAAAAATGCAACCTATACGTATTAAAGCCTCATCCAGTCCTATCAGTTCAGGGAACTTTGAAGGACTTCAGGAAATGTCAGATGCTCAGATCAATCAGTATCTTTCATATGTAATAACAAACAAATTTGCAAGTGATACAGACGGTACTGGCACAGCAGAGCTTAATGTTGACACATCAAATGCGTTGACTGGTACTAGTATTGGTACTTGGACAAACCAAATCAGAGATGACGCAATCGGAACTCATCCTACTGATGGCGCAACTACAGATACTACTTACTACTTTAAGCAAGTAACCGCAGCGGCTTCTGAAAGCATTACTAATCGTCCAGTAGGTTACGATTCAGGTATTAAAGAATTCTCTGATGCTGCACTAGACACTGACGTTTTGGATAAAGTAATTGAAGACATGGTGACAGGCACAGGTTACACTGTAGGTCAATACAGTCTAGCGGCATCTGCTCCTGCTGGTGGTACTTGGACGTCAAGATACACAATCACAGACAGCAATCAAGGTGGCAGTACTAATCTTTACTTGTGGCAAAAAACTACTCCTACTACTTCTGCAAATGAAGACTTAGCATCTCTCAAACTTGACGGCACAAACGTTAAGATGATGTCTGCTGCTGAAATTGAGCAGATGGTTCCTAACTTCAGAAATAGAATTATTGATAGCGAGATAGGCACATACAAGTTGCAATCAACAGCTCCTGGTACAGGTACTTGGACTCAGATGGGCGATTCACTTGTTGATACTAGACAAGAAGTTGCATCAGAAAATTATGCAGGTACATACACTGGCTCGTTCTCTGGCGGATATGTAGGAAACTATGTAGGCAATTTCAGTGGCAACTATGTAGGCGACTATGTAGGCAGTTATGTTGGTGCAAAAACTTACACGGGTTCTTATACTGGATCATTCTCTGGAAGTTATGCAGGTAACTATGTAGGCACATCTGCATATGCAGGAACTTATGCAGGAACTTATGCAAGAACTGAAGGATACACTCTATTCTACTCTGGATTTGCTGGCGGTACTAATTTCTACACTGGATTCTATACTGGTTATTATACTGGATTCTATACGGGTGCAAAGTCATACACTGGTTTCTACACCGGCGCTTATAATAGAAACTTTTCAGGTAACTATGTAGGAACTTCTGCTTTCTCTGGCACATATTCGGGAACTTATACTGGATACTATTCAAACACGTTCTCTGGCACTTATATTGGAAGCTATAGCAACGACTTTACAGGCAATTATGCAGGTGATACTATCCAAGCTACTACTGAGAATGTATCTACTGTTAAACTCTGGCTGAGAACAGCTTAAAAAATTGACTATATAGTATTGAAGATTTATTATTTGGAGTTACATTATGACAGATTTAAACGTTTCTTCGGACACCTCTGTAAAACAAGTGTCCGAAGAGATTACCCCTAAAAAGAAATATCTTAATCCTTATTGGTCTAATAAGGAAAATAGACACCTCATCGTTACTATTGAGCAACCTGATGGCAATCATAACATTGCTTCTGTAATGGATCCTGACGGCACTAATCGTGACATGAAGGCAATCTTAGAACAATACACAGAAGAAGAAATTGATAAAAATACTCAAGACGGATTAGATCGCCGTAATGAAAATATCAAACAACAAATGGAAAGGCGTGAGTCTCAGCAAGTTAGAGCTAAACAAGAAGCATTGTTTAATTGTAAACTTGAAGCGTTTGAAGTAGAAGGGATTAAAAATTCTAAAAACGCAGAACTAAAAAGAAAGATTCGTAAGTCTAAATCTATCATGGAAGTTCAAGCATACGCTACTATTTTGTTGATGAAGGAAATTGAGAATGGCGAAGAAACAAACTAAAGGGTTTGTCATTGTTGCTTCTGTCAGGAAAGGTTTTTATCGTTATGCAAAAGTTCTTGCTGAATCTGTAAGAGATTTCTATCCAGAAGCTAATATCACTTTCTTCACACACGAAGAGTGGGTAGAGCCTGAAGACTACACTCTGTTCGATAACATCGTGACTGAAGGTATACCACGGCACATTCGTGCTAAGTTGTGGGCGCTCAACAAAACTCCATACGACATTACTTGCTATCTAGACGCTGACATGATGTGTGAGCACGAAGATATTGTAAATGTATGGGACGAGTTACCTGATGATCTAGATATTGTATTTACTAAGAATCGTCCCTACAATGCTAAACTGACTAAGTTAGCAGAAGGCGAAGAGATGACTTGTCACTGTGGATTTTTTATCTACAGAAAGAATGAAGCGACAATGGATCTCATGGGTGCATGGTACACTGAGTATCTAGCACAGTGGGAACCAGACTATGACATGCAACATTATCCAGAAGATGCTCGTAAGTGGGACACATTCACTATGTGGCGTCTACTGACTTACGGCGAAAAAGGTGTGAAGTGGGGATATATCAAAGAGCCTGATGCTCGTTGGAACTTTGTCAATGGATACCACTTTGAAGAACTACAAGGAACCGATGTCGTTCTTTATCATCACACAATTCCTAAAGACAAGTTAGACTAGGAGTTTATATTATGAAATGGATTAGTATTAATAGTACTGAAATCTCAGAAATTTTAAACTCTTACAGCGATTGGTTCTTTGGGCAAGACTTATCTGATCTAGATAAAATTTCACATCACGAAGGAAGGCATCAAGGATTTACTCTGCCTAAAGGATGTAGTCTAGAACATTTGCAGGAAATTATAGAGAAAGATGCTGAACACATCGGCTATCCTGAGAAGACTATTTCAGTAGACATTGCTTCAGAAGAAAGAGTTTCGTCTGAACACAAAAGCAAAGTACGAGAACTATCTACTAACCTTTGCTCACTTCTCGGTGCTAGAAATCAAGCAGTCAATGTGTACTATCCAGAAGGCGGATTCATGGGATGGCATAATAACTGGAATGCATCTGGTTATAATATTCTGTTTAGTTACTCTGAGAAGGGCAATGGCTTCTTTAGATACTTAGATCCTGTGACTAAAAAAGTAGTCAACATGCAAGACAAGCCAGGTTGGACATGTAAGGTAGGTTACTTCGGAAGAGGAAGAGAGCCAGACAAAGTGTTTTATCACTGTGCAGGCTCTCATGAAAAAAGAATCTCTTTAGGCTTTGTCATACCTCACTTAGAAATGTGGCAAGATATGATTGAAGATATATCAGGCGAAGACGCTACTTCTTATCAGTAAGCCTGCTTTTTAATTCTTTAATCAGCGATTCTTTAGATTCTATATTGTAATGCTTAATAAGTTTAAGAAACTTTGCTTCATCATTTGATTCTAAGTCTCTTATATGCTTTTTTACTAACTTTTGATTATATTTTTTTCTAGGAGCATTTAAAAACGAATCAGCTATTTCATGCTCTTTTGACACATTGAAATCAATACCATCTAAAGAACGATCTTTTGGCATTTTTCCTTTTATAAATTTTTGTTTGCCTGTATGAAAGTCTGCTATCTTTGTCATTACTTCTTTCCAATAGCCATAAATCTGTCAAAGAAAACTTTACCTTCCCAGTTATAATAAAACTGCTCTACTTTTCCTTCGTAGAGTGGTTTTGTTATACCAGTATTCTCTAAGTGTTCTTCGTTGTTAGACACACAGTTGATACCGTACATTTCTTGAATCACATTACTAGACTGTAAAGCAAACAGACAGTCTGGATTTGCAGTTGTAAGTTCCTTGAGAGGATACATTTGCTCACACCCCAATGAAATAACAATGTCAGTATCAAGTGCATTGATATCATGAAACGCAAAAGGTATATCTAGATTCAAGTGATTGATATCCATGCCTTGATCTGTGTAGTGCTTGTTGAATACTTTAGACAGTTCTAATGCTTCTTTGTCAATATCAATCAAGTCCATATGTTTAACTTTGATGTTCTCACAAATCAATGGCACAAGAGGAAAGCCTAGCCAAGAATTTAGAACAATAATATTGTATTCTTTGTCTGGGTCTAGTTGTTTTACTAACTCTTCCATCAACCAGACAGCAGCATCCATTGTATTTGGATTCATTGACTTTCTAAAATCATCGTGTTTGTGGGGCATCTCATGCTCTATCTTATCTAGAGCTAAACCCCAGTATCTAAAGCTAGTCAGAAAATTCAAGTTTAACATCTTCAGGTCTCTCCATTGAATCAAATAAACACACAAAGGGTGTTTTACGAATTAAGTTTTCTTCTGTGTCGCTAGGATACATGTAGCCATAATTATAACTGTACACCCATCCTTGCGGAAAATATTTTATATGATCGTGATTGAATCTGTTGTAAAATAAATTGTCTAGTCCTCTATAATAAAAAAATATTTGACTAGGATAATCTCTTAACAGTTTCCAAAAACTTTTCATCTCTTCTGTATTGAGTACTTCATCGTTCCATCTCAATATGCTTGAATTTAAATCAGTATATTTGTTTGGAATATGTCTTGTATCTTTGTACATTTTTTCTAAATTATGCCAATGAGTGTGTACAAAAACAATTTTATCTTGACACGAATATTGTATAAATGCATCTAAGTTAGATTGTACGATGACATCTAAATCTAGAAATATTTTTTCACCTTTTTGTGTTACAACATTTTCGTCAAACAAGTAAAGTTTGTTCCACCACTTCTCATAGTAGTTATCTTCAGGGAATGCTATTGCTTCTATGTCTTTGTGTAAACCCTTAGGGTCTTCAGTCAAGCAATAGAATTTAAAATAACTAGTAGAATGTTTTTTACACTGTTGATAAATTTTATTGACATGCTTACTAGAATATTTTGTTCCCCATTTAACAGTATAGATATGTATCATTGCCAGTGTGCCAATAGATCAGGATCTGCTAGATCATCTTGTTTTGTGCTGCCTCTGCTCTTGTCTTCGAAAGGCAACAAGTCAATATTGAATACACAGAGAATAGCACCTGGGCGATAAGTATCTACCCGCAAATCATCTTCGTCCCAAGATCGTCCTCTATTGTATGAGTAAGCCATCCAACTAGGAAAGTGTCCCCATAGAGGCGTGTTGCTAAACTCGCCCCATCTCCAACTGTGATAGTTGTCTGTACCGTCAGTGAATGTGAACCAAATTTGTTCTTGATGCTTGAGAACATCTTTCCAAATTACTTCACACTGATCATCACTCCACACTTGACAGCTACCATTCGTATAAGCACCGTGCGCTAGTTTGAACTGTCGAGTTTTCATTGGGCGAGGATCTTGCCAGTGACTACGAAGTTTAGTAGGACGGTCTAGATCATATGTAATGATAGGACCCATATCGTTTTGAATGATAACATCTAAATCTAGAAAGACAAAGCGACCAGTAGGCTTATCTTCAGCAAAGTTATGAGTGTTGAAGACAAAAGTCTTAGGACGGTCCCAACAACGAGCCATACCATATTTAAAATTATCACCGCCAAACCAATACTTAGGATGAATGCTATCAATGTCAGGAAAGTCAATCACTTTGATATCGTCATCTAAACCTTCAGGGTGCTCAGTATAACAATAAAAGTGAAAGTCAAACTTATCAGGATCAGTATGACGCTTCGCCATGTTCTTGAGTTTGTTTACAAAGTGAGGGCCGTACTTAGTTCCCCACTTACAACACACGTAATTTACTCGCATTTCCATAACCTCAATAAATCTTCATCTTCAAGTTGCTCTAGCTTTATTTGACTTTTTGCTCTTGGGTCAGGCGTCAAATCAGTATTAAACACACAGAGTTTAGCGTCAGGACGATACGTTTTAGTTTCAATGTCATCTGGAAAACTCATTCCTCTGTTGTAAGAATACACCCAATCGAAAGGAATATTTTTCCAGAAGTTTCTCTGTCGCCAATAATGATAGTTGTCAGAGCCTTTGTAGAAAGTTTTGAAGACTATCTCGTCTTCAAACAATACTTCATGATATATTTTTTCACACTGTTTTTCATTCCAACACATCATACTAGAGTTAAAAAATGTGCCTCTAATATCAATAAACAACCTTTCGTGTATCTGTTTAGGATCTTGCCACTTAGAATGTACTATTCGTGGTCTTTCTGCCAGCTCATCAATGGCATCTATATTGTTTTGAATGATAACATCTAGATCAAAGTAGCACCACTTGCCTTCGTATCCTAGCCATTGGTGTGAATTGAACACAAGAAACTTAGCACGATCCCAGCAATAGTTTTCTTTGCCAAACCAATGATCTGGGTGAAGAACGCCGTCATCTGGAATAGGATGTGTATCACACTCTAGTCCTTCAGCGTCATCTGTGTAGCATGTGAATGTAAAAGGCTTCGTATAGTTCTTTTCAACCATACGATAGAGATTGTTCACATAGTCTGGAGTGTATTTGTCACCCCACTTGATGCATACAAAATTCATCATATTCTTTCTCAATGTCGGGAAAGTCAGCTTGCCCGTTTAATAATGCTATTGTTTTATCTGGCTGATATTTACCACCAGAAAATTTAAATGAGTATATCTCATCTTCTGGAAAGTGTTCGAAAGTAAAGTTCTCATGGTACAGAAATCTATCATCACCTGCGTATTTAACCATGTAGTAATCTTCGTTTTCTTTCCAGTAATTATATATATGTCTTGCATCTTCCCACAGCATCACACTAGAATTAAAGTTACTGAGATAGTTAAACGACCATCTAGCGTCTTTGTGATAAGGAAAGTTTTTATCTTTCCAATAAGTATAGCAAATGACTGGTGTGTTGTCAAGATAATCCCACAAATGATCTATATCTTTTTGTATGCGAACATCTAGGTCTAGATACAGAATCTTGCCGTAAGTATGAAGTTTAAATAGTTTTATCTTTTCCCAGTGACCTTCTATCTCGTTGTCTAACGGCAATGTATAAATATCTGGGTGAAGACCAGAAGCATCGTCTGTCACGCAAACATAGTTGTATCTACCTTGAGTAGTATGATAGATACGATTCACATCTTCTGCTGAGTACTTATCGCCGTATTTTAATAATAAAATTGTTTTCATAAAGATATTTATTCTTATAAATAAAAGAGTAAATTAAGGATACATATATGGCTGGCATACAAAATTTAGTTATAGATCAAGGCACGAGTTTTGAGATAACTATTAACGTGACTTTGGATGATGGATCAGAGAAAGATCTAACTGATTATACAGTCTCATCACAGATTCGTAAAAGTTATTATACTAATACTTATACTGAATTTACAACTTCAAAAGTAGATCTGTTTGGTGAAATTACATTATCTTTGAATCCAACTCAAACCTCAGCACTCAAAGCTGGTCGATATGTTTACGATGTTGAAATAGCGTCTGATGAAGAAACTGTTAGAATCATAGAAGGGATTGTAACAGTAACTCCGGAGGTAACTAGGTAATGGCAATTAAAGTTTCGGTTCCATCTAGCAATCCAAGATTAGTTTCTACAGTTGCTACTGGATCTAAAAGAGTAACCAGCGCTAAAGTAGAGCAGTTGGCAAATGTTGACTCAACTACTTTGGAAGATGGTTATACACTAGTGTATGATGAAACGACAGGAAAGTGGGTAGCGCAAGCGCAAGAAACAATAGTTGATATTGATTCTTTGGACGGTGGTACTTACTAAAAAAATTATATTATAACAAAAAAAACTATAGTTTGTAAAGGAGAAAAGCCAATATGGCAACTGTAATTCAGATTAAACGCTCGGCACTAGCAACGGCACCTACGACATCACAACTTGAACAGTCGGAAATGGCGTATGCACAAGACAAAGCTAATGACGGCGACAGTGCGATTCTATATATCGAATCCGTCAATAACGACAACTCAGCAGCTATTCACAAAGTTGGTGGTAAGTACTACACTGACCTCGTAGACGCTGCAACTTCATCTAAAACTAACAACGCTATTGTTAAGCGTGATGGTTCTGGTGCAATCTCTGCTGACGTAACGGGTGACCTCACTGGTAATGTTACAGGCGATGTGACTGGTGACCTCACTGGTAACGCTGACACAGCAAGCGCATGGGCAACTGCTCGTACTATTACACTCGCTGGTGATCTTTCTGGTTCCGTAGAAATCGACGGTTCTGGCGATGTTACTCTTACTGGTAGTGTATCAGGCGCAGAAGCAACTTCACTAACTGGTGATGTGTTTGCAAACGACGGTACTTCTAAAATACTAGAAAATGGTACTGACGGATCAGACGCTACTTTCACTGGTGCCGTAACTGGTGACGTAACTGGTAACGTAACAGGTGATGTGACTGGCGATCTTACTGGTAATGTTACTGGTGACGTAACTGGTGATGTGACTGGCAACGTAACAGGTGACGTAACTGGTAACGCTGACACTGCAACTGCTCTTGAAACTGCACGTACTATCGGTGGTGTTTCATTCGACGGTTCTGCAAACATCGATCTTCCTGGTGTAAACACTGCGGGTAACCAAGACACTTCAGGCAACGCTGCTACTGCATCTGCTCTTGAAACTGCTCGTGCAATCAGCACTTCAGGTGACGCAACTGGTACTGTAAACTTTGACGGTTCTGCTGATGCAGACATCGCTCTTACACTTGCAAACTCAGGCGTTTCTGCTGGTGACTACGGTTCAACTACTGCTGTTCCTGTAATCACTGTTGACGCAAAAGGTCGTGTTACTTCTGCAACAACTGCTGCAATCGCAACTTCATTTGACATCTCTGACGGTTCAAACAGCGACACTGTTGCTGGTGGCGAAACTCTTACTTTCTCTGGTACTACTAACGAGACTAATGTAACTGTTTCAGACAACGAAGTAACTGTAGGTCTCGTAGACAACCCAACTATTGGTGGTAACCTAACTGTATCTGGTAACTTGACTGTTTCTGGTACTACTACTCAGGTTAATACTACTAACATGGCTGTTGAAGATTCACTCGTAGCTTACGCTACTGGCAACTCTTCAGACGCAGTTGACATCGGTTTCTTCGGTAAGTTCAACGACGGCGCTGCTAAGACTACTGGTCTATTCCGTGATGCAAACGATGGCAAGTTCCATATGTTTGAATCAGAAGAAGACATTACTGGCAACACTATCGATAAGTCTGCAACTGGCTACACTGTTGCTACTTTGGTTGCTAACCTCGAAGGTAACGTAACTGGCGATCTTACTGGTGACGTAACTGGTGATGTCACTGGTAATGTTACAGGTAACCTAACTGGCGATGTGACTGGTTCACTCTCAGGCGGTACTGTTTCAGGTCTATCTGCTGCAATCGCAGTCGCAGACGGTGGTACTGGCGCAGGCACATTCACTAGCAACGGTATCATCTTTGGTAACGGCACTGGTGCAATGCAAGTAACTGCTGCTGGTACAGAAGGTAAAGTACTGATTGCTGGTTCAGGTGGTACACCTGAGTTCGCTGACCTCGATGGCGGTACATACTAAATAGTAGAAAGAGAGAGGGGAGTTCGCTCCCCTCTTTTACTTAACATATAACAGGTGATATTATAATGGAAAACGAAAACTTAGTTAATGCATACATTGCAAACCTTGCGAAGAGCGTAAATGATTTAACGCTTGAAAATCTTCTTTTAAAATCAAAGCAGCAAAATGCTGCTACAGAAACAAATGAGATTAGAGAACAAGTAAACAATCAAGCTCAAGATATTCAAGAGCTAAAGGACACTGAAGAAAAACTGAGAAATGAAATTTTTGATTTGCAAAGAAAATCAAAAGATGACGCTGAATTCATTGAAAGATTAGAAGGCGGCATCGAACAAGCTAACCAAATTATAGCTCAGTTTGAAGAAGAGAAAGATGGAGCACTAGCTAAAGTAGCGAGACTCGAAAAAGAAGCTAAACAAGCAGTAGTTTCTGCACCATCTACAAGTAAATTAAAAGAAGAAAAAGATACATTATTTAAACAAAATGTTAAGTTGCTAAAAGATTTAGATTATGCCGAGAACAAAATTAAAGAGCTTAAAACTAAGCTCAGAGAAAAATCAAAAGAGGAATCGGTAAATGGCGACAATAATCAAACCGAAACGGTCGGAAGTAGCGGACTCGATACCGAGTTCAGGTGATCTGGCAGTCGGAGAAATTGCACTAAACCCTACTGACAAAAAGATTTACACGAAGAAAGCAGATGGTACTGTTGTAGATATGAATCCTGGAGTAACTGCTTCAGACACAGATTCTACCCAAGCAGTTGAAAAGTTTACGTTTGCAGATACTAGTACTGGCAACATGTTTGTAGATTTTGATTCAGAGTCTGGAACAGCTATTGTTAAAGTATCTATTAATGCAGACCAAGACTACGGCTCTATCACTCAGGAAGTCGGCGACTTCAATGCAATCGATTACGGGAGTCTCTAACAATGGCGAGTAGAATTAAGTTTAGAAGAGGCACTACCACCGAACATGCAACTTTTACAGGTGCTGAAGGTGAGATTACTGTAAACACAACTAAAGATACTCTTGTGGTACATGACGGAGCTACTGCTGGTGGTTTTGAAATGATGAGAGCAGATTTAAACAACTTGGATAGTGGAACAGCTATTCCTGCGGCAAACATAACCGACATTGACTGCGGCACTTATAGCTAGGAGATTAAAAAATGCCAACAATATTACAACTAAGAAGAGGTACTACTACCGAGCACAACAGTTTTACTGGTGCAGTAGGTGAAGTTACCGTAGATACAACTAAAGATACTCTCGTAGTCCATGATGGATCTACACAAGGTGGCTTTGAACTTGCACTAGCAGACGGCTCAAACGTGTCAGTATCAACTGAACAAGTGCAAGACGCTGCTGCAAGTATGTTTACTTCAGCTACTCACACTAATATCACTGCAACGTATGATGATGGGGCTGGCACTCTTTCTCTTGCAGCAGCAGAGGGCTACGGCGACTCTGATGCTAGAGATGCAGTAAGTGCGAGTGGAGATCTTTCATACAACAGCTCTACTGGTGTGTTCTCATTCACTGAAAGAACTGATGCAGAAGTACGTGGATTAGTAAGTGCTTCAGGCGACTTAGCATACAACAGTACTACAGGTGTTATTAGTTATACTGAACCTACTATGTACGCTGACTCTGATGCTAGAGCAGCAATTAGTGCTTCAGGCGACTTAGCATACAACAGTACTACAGGTGTTGTTAGTTTTACTGAAAGAACTGATGCAGAAGTACAAGGACTTATCACTGGCGGTACTGGTATAGATGTTAGTTCAGGAGAAGTTTCTATTGATTCTACTGTTGCTACTAAGACCTATGCAGATAGTGCTGCGACAACTGCTGTAGCTGCTGTAATTGATTCTTCACCAGATGCTTTGAACACTCTAAATGAGTTGGCTGCTGCATTAGGTGATGATGCTAATTTCTCTACTACAGTAACTAATAGTATTGCAACAAAGCTGAATTCATCTGCTGTAAGTGCATTTGGTCTTACGCTTGTAGATGATGCTGATGCCGCTGCTGCAAGGACTACATTGGGTTTAGGTACTGCTGCGACAACTGCTGCAAGTGCTTATGCTACTGCTTCACAAGGCTCTAAAGCAGACTCCGCTGTTCAAGACTTAGGCGATCTTAGTATTACTGCAACAGCAGCAGAGATCAATAAGCTAGATGGTGTTACTGCTACTACCGCTGAGTTGAATTATGTTGATGGTGTTACTAGCAACATTCAAACTCAGTTAAATGCTAAGTTGGCTTCAAGCTCTTACACTGCCGCAGATGTTTTAAGCAAAATCAAAACAGTTGACGGTTCTGGTTCAGGACTAGATGCTGATTTGCTTGATGGTCAGTCAAGTGCTTACTATGCAACTGCTGCAACTGTGACAGCAAATAGAATTGATATCTATAATGCTGCTGGCACTCTGCTAAACTAAGGTAGTATCTTATGGCTATAGTAATAAAACCTAAAAGAAGTGAAGTGACCGGTGCGCCTACCTCGGAAGATTTAGAGGTAGGCGAAATCGCTATGAACTTAGATGACAAATCATTGTATTCAAAGAAGTCAGACGGAAGTATTGTCGAAATTGCAAATTTTTCTGTGGGTGATCCATCAGTTCAGTTTCCTTCAGGAGATTTAGGAACTTTGTCTGGAGCTTCTACAGATGCATTTGGACAATCTTTGACTCGTGAATACGATTCTTTAGATACTCCTAATGGAGTACTTACTACAGAAGATTTAGGAACACTGGCGTAATGGCATTATCAACAAGACAGGAACTAATAGACTATTGTTTGCGTAGGCTAGGCTTTCCTGTAATTGAAATTAATGTCGATGAAGATCAAGTCAACGACAGAATAGATGATGCAATTCAAAGATGGCAAGAGTATCACTTTGATGGAACTGAACGCACATATGTTCAGCACAGAATAACTGGATCTACTCTTAATTTAACTACATCGGTTGGCGATACGTTTACAAACAACGATAGAGTTACTGGTTCAACCTCTGGCGCAAGTGCATTAGTTAAAGGAGGAGATGGCTCCACTCTTACTATTGAAGATACAGCAGGAGAGTTTCAAGCAGGAGAGAGCATAACAGGATCTCTGTCTGGTTCTACTGCAATACTTGATACGACTCCTTATGTTGCAGGTGATATGGATAACAAATATATTCCTATCAGCAACGGCATTACAGGTATTGTCAGACTGTTTAACTTCGGCGGCGCTGCAACTGCAAACACACGAGACGGCAACCTATTTGATCTACAGTATCAATTCAGACAGAATGATCTGTACAATCTGATGGGCGCTGATATGATTTACTATTCAATGGTACAATCACATCTACAAACACTTGAAGAACTTCTCATAAGTGACAGACAGATTAGATGGAACAGAAAAACAGATAGACTCTACATTGACACTGACTGGGACAAGACATTCAACCCAGGCGACTATGTAGTAGCAGAAGCGTATGCTATATTAGATCCAGCAGAATACTCAGAAGTTTATGATGACATGTGGTTGAAGAAATATGCTACCGCTCTTATCAAAAGACAGTGGGGCGAAAACATGAAGAAGTTTGGCGGTATTCAAATGCCTGGTGGCGTTACACTAAACGGCGACAAAATATTTGAAGAAGCTATTACAGAAATCAATGCTATAGAAGACGAGATGCAGTCTCGCTACGAACTACCACCTTCGTTCTATGTAGGATAGTCTTATGCCTACTAACTTTTATTTTCAAAGTGGACTGACAAGCGGAACTACTAATGAGCAGCGTCTTGTAGAAGACCTTGTCATTGAGAGCTTGAAGATTTACGGCCACGATATTTACTATCTTCCTCGAACCCGGGTAAATACAGACGATATCTTTGATGAAGATACTTTGTCTCAGTTTACTCAAGCATATCCTCTTGAAATGTATTTTGAGAATGTAGATGGATTCGAAGGTCAAGGAGATCTGTTTACCAAGTTTGGCATTGAGATAAGAGACCAAGCAACATTTGTTCTAGCAAAAAGAAGATGGGAAGACTTGGTTCTGACATCAGGCGGCGTATTTCCTTTAGAAGCAAGACCGTCTGAAGGAGACTTATTATTCTTTCCTCTGACTGGTTCGATGTTTGAAATAAAACTAGTAGACTTTCAGAATCCTTTCTATCAATTAAGTAAAATAAATATATTTAAGATGCAATGTGAATTGTTTGAATATTCTTCAGAAGTTATTCAGACTGGTATTTCTATTATTGATAACATTTATGCTGAACAAAACATCGACATGTTCTTGTATCAATTCTTATTAGAAGACGACACATTATTACTCCAAGAAGATGGCACTTCTATTATATTAGAAGACTATGCTCTTACCAAGGCTAATGCAAATACTGATAATACTAACTTCATTACGGAAAATGAAGCATCTGATATTTTAGATTTCTCTGAAGTTAATCCATTCGGGGAGATTGGCTAATGTTTAAAGATACACAGTTCTATCATGAGCACATCAGAAAGGCTATTGTAGCCTTTGGTATGATTTTTAATAATATTAGAATTGAAAGACAAACTTCTGAGGGAGAGACTGCTCAAGTTATGCGAGTTCCTCTTGCTTACTCTACAAAACAGAAGTTCTTGTCTCGTATTGCATTGATCCCTGATGCAGAATCTCGTGGTGAAGTAGCTATAGTTCTGCCTCGTATGGGCTTTGAGATACAACAACTGACTTATGATCCTACACGTAAAGTTTCTCCTATACAAAGAAATAAAGCAGTAGGAGAAGGCGATAACACAAACACAGTAAGAACATCATACGTGGCTACTCCATACAATATGTCACTTGCGTTGTATGTGTTTGCAAAAAATCAAGAAGATGGTCTAAGAATCGTAGAGCAAATATTACCATTCTTTAATCCAGATTTCAATATCACGGTAAATGAGTTGCCTGTTCTTGGAATTAAGCGTGATATTAAAATCACAATGGATAGCATAGATTATGATGATAATTACGAAGGCGATTTAGCAGATAGACAGAGTATTATTTGGACTTTTAATTTTACAATGAGACTTAACTTTTATGGTCCAGTAGAAAATACTGGAGTAATTAAGGAGTCAATTGCCAAATTATATGAGAATGATGATTTGTTAGATGTTAGAGTAAAAAGTACATCGACAATAGGAAATAATGGTGTTGTAGATAAATCTCTGACACCTGCAGATGAATATGAATATATAACTAGTATACTTGAGAGTTTTGGTGACCCAATTGAATAATCCATTTGACAGTTTAGACGAAACATTTGACACAAAAGATAAGACAAAAGCTCTTGAGTCTAATCTAAAGAAGACAAGAGAAGAGAATAACTTGCCTGCTCCTCCTGCTGATGCAGCAAAGGACCTTGAAACTGATTTTCAGGAAGCAAGAGATATTCTGAGAAGGACTGCTGACTACAGTGAAGAAGCTATCAAAGGCATGCTACACATCGCAAAGAACAGCGATCAGCCTAGAGCGTATGAAGTCGCAGGTCAGCTAATCAAAGCGTTACAAGACAATGCAAACGCTATGATGGAAGTACAAGAGAAAGCAAAGAAAGTGAAAGGCGAAGAGATTAAAGCAAGCAATGCTGCCGTGACAAATAATAATTTGTTTGTCGGTAGCACAAAAGATTTATTGAGAGCTTTAAAAGACGAGCAAGTAATAGAACATGAGTGAAGAAACTTCTTATCATGGCAATCCTAATCTAAAATCTATTGGTCACAAGCACGACTTCACTCAAGAACAAATTAAAGAGTATTTAAAGTGTCAAGATGATCCAATTTATTTTATTGAGAATTATTGCCACATTGTAACTCTGGACAACGGTCTTCAGTTGTTCAAGCTCTACGACTGTCAAAAGACAAAAGTAGATATCATTATGAATAATCGTAAGGTTATTCTTATGGAAGGCAGACAGCAGGGTAAGACTGTAACTGCTGCTGCATGTATTCTACACTATACTATTTTCAACGCTGACAAAACTGTAGCTATCATGGCAAACAAAACTGCCTCTGCTAGAGAAGTGTTGTTGCGTTATCAGACCATGTATGAGAACTTGCCGATATGGATGCAGCAAGGCGTAAAGACATGGAACAAAGGTGATGTTGATTTAGAAAACAACTGTCGTGTATTCACAGCAGCGACAACAACATCAGGTATTCGTGGTAAGTCTGTAAACTGGTTGTACATTGACGAAGCGGCAATTATTCCAAACAATGTAGCAGACGAGTTTTTTGCATCAGTATATCCTACAATTTCTGCTGGTGAAACTACAAAGATTCTACTGACATCTACGCCTTTGGGATACAATCATTTCTGGAAGTTTTGGAACGAGGCAGAAAAGAATGCGAATGGATTTGTAAATCACTTCATTCACTATACAGAGATACCTGGAAGAGACGAGAAGTGGGCAGAAGAACAACTTAAACTACTAGGCGAACTCAAGTTCACGCAGGAAGTTCTATGTGAGTTCTTGGGTTCATCAAACACACTCATCAATGCGAGAACGATTGGAGCATTGAGTTCAGTAGATCCTCTGTATGACAATCACGAAGGTACTGGTATTGACATATACGAAGACCCGAAAGAGAATCATTTTTATTGTATTACAGTAGACACTGCCAGAGGAATAGGCGGTGACTACTCAGCATTTGTTGTTGTTGATATTACTGACATGCCATATAAAGTGGTAGCAAAATACAGAAACAACAAAATAGCTCCGATGTTATATCCTAACGTCATAGCAAAGGTAGGACAAGATTATAATAACGCATTTGTCTTGATTGAAAACAACGACATAGGCGGGCAAGTAGTAGAGATATTACACGAAGAAATAGAATACGACAATATCTTTAGTACGGTGACAGAAAAATCTAGACAGTATGTATCTCCAGGCTTTGGTAAATCTACAAGACTCGGTGTCAATACATCTAAACAAGTAAAGAGACAAGGTTGTTTTAACTTCAAGTCTCTTATGGAAGAAAAAAAATTATTAGTATTTGACGCTGACATCATCAGTGAAATCTCTACATTTGTTGAGAAAGGCAATACTTATCAAGCAGACGAAGGCTACAATGACGACTGTGTGATGTGTATGGTCTTGTTCGGTTGGCTATCTACTATGCCGTTCTTCAAAGAATTAGTAGATGTGAACACACGAGAAGGTCTTTATAATCAACAGATGGAAAGTATTACTCAAAATCTCACGCCTTTTGTAATGAGAAAGAGTAATGAAGAACCTCAGGCATGGGTTGCAGGGGGAGATTATTGGTTGATGGATGATGAGTACAGTAAACGACTCAAAGACAGCGGGTTCAAATATTAAAAAGTTATAAATAATCAGACGAAATAACAATAAAATGTTGTCTGTTTTTTAACGAGGAGAATAAATATGGCTTTTCAGCTATCACCTGGAGTCCAGGTAACAGAGAGAGACCTCACTTCAGTAGTTCCTGCAGTCGGATCATCTATTGGTGGCACTGCAGGAATATTTAAATGGGGGCCAGCTAATGAAGTTGTTACTATTAGTTCTGAAAACGAATTAGCTCGCCGATTTGGCGAACCATCTAAAACTGGCACTGACTATAGAACATGGTTAGCTGCTGCTTCATTTCTAGCATATACTAGCACTCTTAAAGTAGTACGAGCAATTCATGCAGATTCCTTGAATGCAACAGTAGGTGTAGCTGGCGCTTCTGCGACAGGTAAACTCATTGCAAATGAAGTTGATTATGATCAGAATCATTCTAGTGGTAATACCGATGACTCTGACGGTATGTTTGCTGCCAAATGGCCAGGTGATATTGGTGATTCATTAAAAATTTCATTTGCTGACGCTTCTGATTTTGCTGCTAATGATGCATCAGGAACAATCACTGCTGCTGTTGACAGTACTACAGTAACTGGTGTTGACACAGCATTTGACGATGAGCTTTTAGTAGGAGATACTATTCAAAATGCTGACGGTGACACGATTGGTACTATTTCAGCAATCGCTTCAGCCACTTCTCTTACTCTTGCTGCTAATGCAGCAGTGGCAGTTGCAGGAGCAGCATTCAAAAGAGGCCCATGGCAATACGCATCACAGTTTGACTATGCACCTTCTGAGACCACATATGCAGCAACAGCCGGTGCTTCAAGTGATGAGATGCATATCATTGTAATCGATGAAGACGGCTTGTTTAGCGGATCACCAGGAACTATTTTAGAAAAATTTGCTGGTGTTTCTAAAGCATCTGATGCAAAAGATTCGGTTGGTCGTTCAAACTATTACAAGAATGTATTGAATCAAAGATCACAATACGTTTGGTGGACACATCATCCAGATGCAGACAATAACTGGGGTAGTGTAGCAAATGGCGTAACTTTTGATAGTAACCATGTTCCAGCAGAATCTATGGCTTCTTTTGATGCTGGTCAAGACGGAGCATCTGATTCAGAAGATCCGACCGTAGCAGACGGAGATAAAACAACTGCGTTTGACTTGTTTGCTAACGATGAACTTGTAGATGTTAATCTTATTTTTGTTGCTGATGCATCTATTTTTGTTGCTGACTATGTTATTGATAATATCGCAGAAGTTCGCAAAGATTGTATGGTATTTATTTCACCACAAGCAGCTTCGGTTGTAGACAATGTAGGTGCAGAAGCTACTTCTATTGTAGCAGAAGTCGCACAATATACTAGAAGTTCTTATGCAGTATTTGATTCTGGTTACAAGTACATGTACAACAGATACACTGACCAATTTGTTTTTGTTCCTTGTAATGGAGACACTGCAGGTGTTTGTGCTAATACTGATACTGTTGCTGATCCTTGGTTCTCTCCTGCTGGATTGAATAGAGGCGCAATCAAAAATGCTGTAAGGCTTGCATACTCTCCTGTCAAAGCTGATAGAGACTCTCTATATAAAGCAGGAGTTAATCCTGTTGTTGGCTTCCCTGGATCAGGTATTGTTTTGTTTGGTGATAAAACAATGCTCGAAAAGCCAAGCGCATTTGACAGAATTAATGTTCGCAGACTGTTTATTGTTCTTGAAAAGGCAATTGCAACTGCTGCTAAGTTCCAGCTCTTTGAGTTTAACGATGCCTTTACACGAGCACAGTTTAAAAATCTAGTTGAGCCTTTCCTGCGTGATGTACAAGGTCGCAGAGGCATCTATGATTTCCGTGTTGTGTGTGACGGTACAAACAATACAGCGCAAGTTGTAGACTCGAATCAGTTTGTAGCTGATATCTTTATACAGCCAGCGAAGTCAATCAACTTTATCCAACTAAACTTCATTGCTACTCGAACTGGTATTGCGTTTGAAGAAGTTGGTGCCTAGGGTTATAAATAAAAGTAAACAGGAGAATTAAATGAACATTACAGAGTTTAAAGCTCGCCTAGGTGCCGGAGGAGCAAGACCTAATCAGTTTAGAGTCTTGCTAGGCTTTCCAAGCTATGTCACCGGCGTAGATACTTCAAATAGTATTTTGGTGACAGGAGCTGCTGTTCCTGCTTCTACTGTCAACCCAGCGATCCTTCAGTACAGAGGTCGTGAAGTTAAATTGGCAGGTGAGCGTATTTTTGATCCATGGACAATTACTATTGTGAACGACAGTCAGCAATCACTTCGACGGCCATTTGAAGACTGGATGGAAGGATTGAATGCTACTGCTGAGAACACAGGCGTTTTAACACCTGCTGATTATCAAGCAGACATTACTGTCCAACACCTAGACAGAAACGATGACGTTTTGCGTGGTGGTACTTATGTGCTACGTAACGCATTCCCAATTCAGATGTCTGAAATTGCATTACAGTATGCACAGAATGACGTTATTGAAGAATTTACAGTGACATTCCAGTATCAGAACTACGACAACTTCTAGTCGTAGAATATGAAGAAGGACTTAATATAGAATGAATATTTTTGGGTTTAACATCACTCGGGAGCAGCCGCCTAAGACTGAAAAGTCTTTCGTGGCTCCTTCTGATGAAGGTGGTGTAGAGAGTATACGGGCAGGTGGGTATTACGGTACCTACCTTGACCTCGAAGGCGTTGCTAATAACGAAGCCGAACTAATCAAACGATATAGAGATATCTCTTTGATGGCTGATGTTGACACGGCAATACAAGACATTATTGATGATGCAATTGCAAATCTTGACAATGAAGATCCAGTTACGCTGGACACTGACAAGTTAAAAGTTTCTAATGCGGTAAAGAAACAAATTCAGGATGAGTTTGAGAACATAGTAGAGTTACTAGATTTTAAAAACAGATCCGCAGACTATTTCAGACGATGGTATGTTGACGGTCGTCTATACTTCCATAAAGTGATTGACACAGAAAATCCTAGAAAAGGTATTCGTGACATTCGCTATATTGATCCTCGTAAAATTACAAAGATCAAGCAAATACATAAAGAGAAAAACGATCAAGGCGTACAGTTTGTTAAGAAAGTCGAAGAGTTTTATATCTTCAACGAGAAAGGACTTTCTTCTAAGCCTAGTCAATACAAAGCACCTGAGAACGACTCGGCGCTAAAGATTACGAAAGATGCTATTACTTATTGTCCATCTGGTCTAGTCGATCAAGATAAAAATATACCTCTTTCATATTTGCATAAAGCCATTCGCCCTGCGAATCAACTTAGAATGATGGAGAATGCCGTAGTCATCTATAGGATTACGAGAGCTCCTGAACGAAGAATATTTTATGTTGATGTTGGTAACCTACCTACCAATAAAGCAGAACAATACTTGAAAGACATCATGGACAGATATCGCAATAAACTAGTATACGATGCTGGTAGCGGCGAGATTCGTGATGATAAAAAGTTTATGTCAATGCTAGAAGACTTCTGGTTGCCACGTAGAGAAGGTAGTAGCGGTACAAGTATCGATACTCTGCCTGCAGGCCAGAACTTAGGACAGATTGAAGACGTAGAGTATTTCCAAAAGAAACTCTATCAGGCTTTGAACGTTCCTGTTTCTAGACTAGAGCAACAAGCAGGACTTAACTTCGGTCGTTCTGCTGAGATCAACAGAGACGAATTGAAATTTACAAAGTTTGTTTCTAGATTGCGTAAAAAGTTTGGAGTGATGTTTGATGATCTACTGAAGACGCAGCTCATTCTAAAGAACATTATCACAGAAGAAGATTGGACAGATATTAAAGATGATTTGATGTACAAGTTTGCACAAGATGCATACTACACCGAGTCAAAGAATCAGGAAATATTAAGAAGTCGAGTCGAAGTTTTGAATGGTATGGCAAGCTATATTGGAACTCTTTTCAGTAAGTCGTATGTTCAACGAGAAGTGTTAATGCTTACAGACGAAGAGATAGAACAAATTGAAACTGACTTGAGACTTGAGCAACCATTTGTTACTCAAGATCAACAACATCAAATGAATATGGCTCAACAGGAACAAGAAGAATCTCCGGTTGAGCCTACAGGAGAAGAATAATGGATCAACAAGCAGCTATTAGAGATATGATGGACAGCATTGCACAAGGCAAGGCTTCCGAGGTACAAGATAAATTCAATACACTTATGTTTGACAGAGCTAGTGATGCCGTCAACGACTACAAGCAAGAGCTTGCCAAGAGTGTGTTTAGTAATCCAGACTTACAAGCAATGGGTCTAGCAGATGGCGAAGAGCATATCACAGAATTTGATCCTGCCGCTGAACCCGAAACAATTGGAGACGAAGATGAAAACGTTTAAAGAATTTAGAAATCTCAAAGAAGCTGCTAAGTGCAGCAAGTGTGGTTGCGATCCAATGAACCCTAAAGAAGGTTGCGATTGTTCACACAAAGAAATGAAAGAAGAGCCTATGGACGGTGTAGCTGCTGGCTCACTTGAAGGCGACAAGCACATGTGTGCAACTAAAATCTTTAAAGAAGGTCTAGGCGAAGGCACTCCTGTTCACGGTGAGCATGCTATCCCTGACGAAGCAGGCAACATTTCTTGGTACAAAGTTATGTTTGAACATGGCATCGAGACTGTAGACGTTGAAGAAGAAGGCGTTGAGATTCTTATGTCAGAAGCTCATATGAACCATAAAAAAAAAGTAAAGGAAAATGTTGAGCTAGACGAAGTTTCAAATAAACTGGCAAAAAGCTATTACAATAAAGCTGCTAAAGATATTGGCCGTCAAGCAGGCAACGCACAAGCATCAAGACATTTTGCGGCTGACTCAAAGCGTAAAGCTGGTAGCAGTTATCAATCGTCTTCACTGGGTGTTAGAAAAACCACAGATGACGATAAAAAGCAACACAGTGACTCAGCAGACAGTGCAACGGCTAGTGCTAAGAATGCCGAGCGAAAGATTAAAAACCGTGCAACAGGTATGTCTAGGGCTGCTGATAGAATGAAAGAAGAAGTCGAAGAGATTGAAGAAGTCTCTAAGAAGACTTTAGGTTCTTACATTAAAAAAGCAACTGCTAGTTACGGTACAAGAGAAAGAATCGGAAAGGATTTTGAAAGAGATTCTGAAACTGGTTCTGCAAAGTCAAGAAACTCAGCGGGCAGGCTAGCAAGAGAGTATAGAGCAGGCGCACAAAAAAGAAAAGTTGGTATTGAAAAAGCTACAGATAGACTAGTAAACAAAAAGAAAGACGACTAATTGGAGATAAGAGATGGCGGCGGTAACTACAGTTCTTAAACTTACACAAGTACAGGGTGTTGTAAAAGTACATGGCGAGAATAGCGACTCTGCCACTATTGCTTTGGCAACTACTTTAAAGAAGACAACCGAGACTCAATCTTCACCAGTAGCAAATATTAGAAGAATTTATTGGTCAACTGACAAAAATGCGGACATTACTATCACAAGAAATGGCGTAGTATGTTGGGATCTTTTTGGTTACGGTGATCTTGAGTTCAATGGCTTTGCAGACAACGAAGAAAATGATTCTGATGTCGTAGTAGATTTCAACAATGGCCACGGAACTATCATTATTGAATTTGCAAAAGTATCTGGATATGGACCACAAGATCATCAAGGCGCTGATGGAGACTTAGGATAATGAAACTAATAAAAGAAGTTACAGAAGAGATTAAATATATCTCTGAACTCAATGAAGAGACAGGCAAGAAGAGTCACTTCATTGAAGGCGTTTTCTTACAATCTAATCTGAAGAATCGTAACGGCAGAATGTATCCTAAAGAAGTGATGCAGAAAGAAGTTGCACGATACACTGCGGAATCTATTGATAAGAAAAGAGCATACGGTGAGCTTGGACACCCTGAAGGTCCTACAGTAAACCTTGATCGTGTTTCTCATATGATTGTTGGTCTTCGTGAAGACGGCGACAACTACATTGGTAGAGCAAAGATTCTTGATACACCTATGGGTCGTATTGTAAAAGAACTTATTGACGAGGGTGCCAGCTTAGGCGTTAGCTCTCGTGGATTGGGTTCACTCAAAGAAAGAAACGGTGTCAATGAAGTACAAGAAGACTTCATGTTAGCTACTGCTGCTGATATTGTCGCTGATCCTTCTGCTCCTGATGCGTATGTTCAAGGCATCATGGAAAACAAAGAGTGGACATTTGTGAACGGCATCTTTCAAGAAAAAGAACTTGAAGAGTCTAAGGGTAAAATTCTAGCTGCATCTACAAAAGAGCTTGAAGCAGTTAAACTAGAAGTCTTTGAGAACTTTTTGAGCAAGTTGTCTAAAATTTAATTTTTTATAAATATATATTGTACAAAAGTAATACAACCTAATAGGAGAATAAACATGGGTGTAGAATCCAAAATCCGAGAGCTTATGGAAGGCGCTGCAAATCGCCCCAAAGATAAGCAACAAGGTGACGCTTCTAATCCTACTCAAGGAGATTCAAACGCTAATCCCGAAATGCAAGACCTTAGTGGTACTGGCAACAAGGAAGGCGGATTGACTTCACCTGTAGGCAAAGCGGCTTCAGGCAAAGAATCTAAAGACACTACTCTTCCTAAGGGAGCTGGTGCTAAAGAGGCTCCTGCTAACTTCGAGAACGACAAGCCATCTGAGACTGACGTAATGAAAAAAGCATCAGCCGGTAACGTTGCTAAAGAAGACGTTGACGTAGATGACGAAGTTATTGCCGAAGACGAAGTAGTCGAAGAAGATGCAATCGTTGAAGACGAAGAAGTATCAGAAGAAGATGCGATCACTGAAGAAGAAGCACTAGAAGAAGCTGCTCTTTTCGAAGCTGATCTGTCTGCACTCTTTGCTGACGAAGAGCATCTCACAGAAGAATTTAAAGTAAAAGCAGCCGAAGTATTTGAAGCTGTTGTTACATCACGAGTTAGTGCTGAAATTGCACAAATTGAAGAAGAGCTTACTGAGGCAGCAAACGTAGAGTTTGAGTCACAGTTGGAGCAAATGGTAGAAAACATTGATAAGTATCTTTCTTATGTTACAGAAAACTGGATGACTGAAAATCAAATCGCTGTCGAAAGCGGTATTCGTACAGAAGTAACTGAGTCATTTATCAAAGGTTTACAGCAAGTATTCTCAGAGCATTACATTGACGTTCCAGAAGAAAAGTATGATGTAATGACTGAAATGCAAAGTCAAATTGATGAGCTTACTGCAAAGCTAGACGAGCAAGTTGAGTCTAATATTGCAATTAAAGAAGAAGCCATTATGCTGAAGAAGCAATCAGTGCTTGCTAAGATTTCAGAAGACCTTGCGTCTACTGAAGCAGAAAAGTTTGCCGCATTAGTCGAAGACATTACCTACACAGGTATGGATTCATATGAGCAAAAACTTCAAGTCGTTAAAGAAAACTATTTTCCAGCCGAAAAGTCGTTGACTGAAGACAAACTTGAAGACACATTTGAAGCTACATCAGAAGTAACTAATACAGTTATGTCTAAGTATGCTCAAGCAATTTCAAAAACAGCTAAGTTCTAATATTAATTTTTTATAAATAGTACTGTTATTATAAAAACAAAACTGAAACAACAAGGAGACTTAAATGTATCTTTCAGAGCAAATTGAGAGCAAGTGGGCACCAGTCCTCGAGCATGCAGACCTGCAGCCTATCGCAGATCCGTATAAGAAGGCCGTAACTGCTGTAGTTCTCGAAAACCAAGAAAAAGCCCTCGCTGAAGAGCGTGGCATCATGGAAGCAACTCACGCTAACCAAACTGGTGGCGGTGTTGATAACTACGACCCAATCCTAATCAGCCTTGTTAGACGAGCATTGCCTAACTTGATGGCTTATGACGTTGCTGGTGTTCAGCCAATGACTGGTCCTACTGGTTTGATCTTCGCTATGAAGTCACACTATGAAAGCCAGACTGGTACTGAAGCACTCTTCAACGAAGCTGATACTGACTTCTCTGGTAGTTCTGCTGATGGCCCTAACCACGCAGGTTCTAACCCTGTTGACGGTACTTACACTACAGGTACTGGTGTATCTACTGCAACTGCTGAAGGCTTCGGCGACTCAACTACTCTTAACGAGATGGCTTTCTCAATCGAGAAGACTACTGTTACAGCTAAGTCTCGTGCATTGAAAGCTGAGTACACAATCGAACTCGCACAAGACCTGAAAGCAATCCACGGTCTGGACGCTGAGTCTGAGCTTTCTAACATTCTTTCACAAGAAATTCTTGCTGAAATCAACCGTGAAGTAATCCGTACTATCTACAAGGTAGCTAAGCCGGGTGCTGCTTCAACTGCAACTGCTGGTACTTTCGACCTTGACGTTGACTCAAACGGTCGTTGGTCAGTAGAGCGTTTCAAAGGTCTCTTGTTCAACATCGAGCGTGATGCGAACGTGATTGCACAAGATACTCGTAGAGGCAAAGGTAACTTCATCATCTGTTCATCAGATGTTGCAAGTGCTCTCGCAATGGCTGGCGTACTCGATTACACACCTGCTCTCTCTACTAACCTAAACGTTGACGATACTGGTAACACTTTCGCTGGTGTTCTCAACGGTCGTTACAAAGTTTACATCGATCCATACAGTGCTAACACTGGTGCTGCATCGCAGTTCTACGTTGCTGGCTACAAAGGTACTAGCGCATATGACGCTGGTCTCTTCTACTGCCCATACGTACCTCTGCAAATGGTTCGTGCGATTGACCCATCGACTTTCCAGCCTAAGATCGGCTTTAAGACTCGTTACGGCATGATCGCTAACCCATACGTAACTCAGTCTGACGGTACTACTGACGGTGATACATTCACTGCTTCACGTAACCAGTACTACAGAAAAGTTAAAGTCACGAATCTCATGTAAGAATAAAAAGAATTGCTTAAAGCAATCACTTTTGAAAGGGCTCTTCGGAGCCCTTTTTTTATGTCTGTAAAAAAGTGTGACAAACTAGTAATGTGATTTCAACGTATTATAAATAGTACACATTAATTCAATTAACGAAGGTGTATTATGAAAAAACTACTATCGATGGTTACATTTTTTGCTGTAGGATTTGTTGCAGGCGGAGTCAACGCACAAACATATACAGAAGAAGTGGCAAATATTATTAACGAGAACTGTGTAGTATGTCATCGTCAAGGCGGCATAGGACCAATGAGTTTCGAAACATACGAGCAAGTTCGTCCATGGGCACCACTGATTGCTATGAAAGTAGCATCACGAGAAATGCCTCCTTATGCATACGATCACGGCATTGGCATTCAAGACCTACAAGGCGATTGGCGACTAGCACAAGAAGATATTGACACAGTAGTAGCATGGGTAAATGGCGGTTCTATTTATGGAGACGCTGACACAGTAGTACAAGCACCAGAGATGAGAGATCCAGAAGCATGGAACTTTGAAGGCGACTTCGGTGCACCTGACGCAATCATTCCTTCAGTTGCTATTGACATTCCTGCAAACGGCAATGATCTATGGCACAAGCATCTAGTACCAAGCGGTCTCAGCGAGGACAGATGCATCAAAGCAGTACAAGTGAAGCCACGAGGTGCAGCTAAGTCAGTAGTACATCACGCTAACTCAAGTATTCTCACAGCAGAAGGGCGTGAAGGCATGCTCACTGAGTACGCTATGGGAAAGTGGGGAGAGATTGTACCAGAAGGAGTCTGTCGTACGATCCCCGCAGACGCACAAATCAGTTGGGATATTCACATGTTCCCAGGTGGTCTTGGAGCAATGGCCCCAGGTTCTGTCATCAAAGACAATGTGGTAGAGATTGGTCTCTGGTTATACACAGAAGAGGAAAGCGAACAATTAAAATACAAACAAGATTTGAGTTTGTATCGCTTAGGGGATCAGGACGATCTGGTTATCCCACCCAATGGATATGCAATGACACAAGGTTTCCATTCTTTCGACCATCCTGTGCGTTTAGATAGTTTCCAACC
>Ga0102945_1000008_pt1 | contig 101661 bp, 109 predicted proteins | sample SalPonred_H2O_MG_FD_78207 | JGI IMG/M metagenome (GOLD analysis project Ga0102945, IMG submission 78207) | Salt pond water microbial communities from South San Francisco under conditions of wetland restoration - Salt Pond MetaG R2_restored_H2O_MG ...
ATTTTCCTGTCTTTTCTAATGCTTTTTTGAAGAAAGTTTGATATTCACTTTCTTCAACCATTACTTCTCGAACGATTTCTTTTAATCTATTTCTTGATATTTTCATTTCTCTATCTCCTGTATTGTCTTAGCAATATTAATTAGTCTTTCCTTTATCTTATAAATATGATTTTGGGTTCTTTTCCAATATTTTTGAGAATCCAACTCATTCATCGTTTTAATCTTATTATACCAATTAAAAAACTTTTCTGTTTCTGCCAACTGATACTTTAATTCTTTAAGACCCATTGCCATCTTTTTATGTGGATGCATTGTATCATCGTTTTTTAATTCTAACCAACGATTTACTGGTCTTTTTTGTTTTGCTTCTGAAATGATTTGGTCTTTTTTAAATGATACAGATGGTGTTGCTGCAATCTTACCTTTACCACCAAAGTAATCTACCTTAGCATCAATACCAAATCTTGATTTTAATATCTTAACCACACCACTACCAAACTTTTCATCTTTTAGTTTGATGTAAGTTTTTCCATCGCGAGTAGTGTTTTTTATTTCCTTTTCTACAAAACGAGAACCAATGGATTTAATAAGTGAATCTACCGAATCTCCAGCAAGTTGTCCTTTAAAATCTGATTCGTTTACTGATTCATTATAGAATGATTTTAAGTATTTGTGAAATTCTTTATCAGTTCTAACTTCTTTATATTGTTTATCTGATAATACTTTTTTAATAAAATCAGTTATATTCTTAGAACCTTTTTTAATGATATTTAAATCGGACATAAAAGATTCATCAACTTTACCAGCTAATGTATAACCAATTCTCTTAGCCATTTTCTTCTTACGTTTCTTATCAGAAGAACCTTTATCAGAAAAAGCATTTGGGGTTTGATAACCAGCAACATTACCAGTTGTGGTTACTTCATCCATCTCACTTTGAACTTCATCTATGATTTCATCTAAGTATGATTTATTATTTTGTTTCATTGACATTTTTGATTTCCTTAATTAATTCATAAGATAACATCAATGCAGAAACTTGCTCATCTGTAATTTTCTTACCAATTTTTTGTTTCTTGAGAACATTGATAGTTTCTCTTAATTTAATTTTGGTAATTTTATCACTCATACCTTTGTAGATAGTATGAAGTTCTGTAATAGTTTTTATTAATTGGTTTTCATAATATTCACCGAACTTAGAAGTGTTAGTAACATTATTAATATACTCACGAAGAAGCCCTTTTTGGTCATCATTAAGGTTAGTATATTTTTTGTTGAAAGATTCCACAAGAATTTTGTAGGTGATTAACCTTAAATCTTTTTCTTGTTTTTTGAAATCTTCTACCAATCTATCTTCCTTTTCTTTAATTGAAGGAGTAGATGTTGAGATATGTTCTATCAAAGTTAGTTTGGAATCAAATACATCTTTAACATCAAGAACGTTAATTGCCTTTGCTTCAAATAATTTATGAATAGATGCAAGGACTTTATAGTTAGTTACTGGAGATGATAAAAAATTATCAATATCCAACGTTTCCTTAATTGCTTTAACTAAGTTGTATTTTTCTTTTTTAAGCTTAGTATAATCTAAACGAGTGTGTGCTTCTAAAATGGCATCAACAAACTTTTCAGATTTAGATTCTGTATTATACTTTTCGTTAATCAGCATGTTGAATAAACGAAGCTCCTTAGATAATTCAGTCTTTCCACCAAAAAATTCTTTTACAATATTCTTTGATTTTTCTTCACTACCATTCAACACCTCAAGTGTAATTTGACGAGTTAATAGTTCGAAAAGAAAACCCGTATTTTTAAATTTTGAATGTCTAATTTTTTTCATTTTGTTTAATTCCAATTATGATATGGTAAAATTATCCTATTATAAATATAAATTTATAAAAGATAACTTAATTTTCTGTATCTTCGAGAATATTGTCCTCACTCAACATACTCCCATTTTCGTGTAAATATTTTCTCTTTGATGCAATTCCGTTGATGATTTTCAACGCTTTTTCTTCGGATGTTCGAGAACGTTTTGAGGTTCTTTCATCATCACCAAGAGGGTCTCTACCATAAGGGTGTTTATCTTTTCCATAGGTTCCACCTTCTCTCGGTCTACCACCCTTATCTTTAATTTCTTGTTTTAGTTGTTCCAATGATTCTTCAATATCATTTGGTTCTTCATCATCCATTGCAGGGTCATTACCTTCATCTTCAATAGAACGGAAACGATATCTATCTTTTAAATCATCTAACATTTTAACTCGTTGTTCATCTTGTTCACCATCAGATAGTTTAAAGATGTTTTCATATACCCAATCTTTGGATAACATATTAAGACCTTGGATATCTTGAGCCAATCTAATTTTCTCTGACCAAAGATTTACTTTTTCTTGTTCGTAAATTGTAGATGGGTTTACTAATGATAAACTAAAATTAGTCATCTCTGAATCTTGGATACCTTGTGAGTATAAGTGAACGATGGCAATTTTAGATAATTCCGAAATTACTGTTCTTTGGATTCTTTCAATTGTTCTTGCAAATCTTACATCTTCTGCAGCAAGGGTTGCTTTACCATTTACATTTTCTTCGTACCCTAAATAAGCACGAGGAATTTTTAATGCAGCAAACATCTTGTTCTTTAAGTAATCGATATCATCCAATGAAGGTGTATCTAAGCCTGGTAGGTTTTCAATAGATGTTCCACTATCTCCACCACGAACCGGTAAGAAGAAATCTTCTGTTAGGTTCTGCATATTATACTTTAAGTTATAATCGCCGGTGTTTCTATCAACAAAAGGAACTTTCTTCATCTTGTTGATAATTCTTTGCATGTAATTATCAACTTCAGTAGGAGCAATGTTTCCAATATCAATTTTGAAAACTCTCTTTTCAGGTGCTCTCATAATTCTGTGGATTAACATTGCATCTTCCATTAAAGAAATCTGTTTCCACAATCTTCTACCATTTTCAATCATTGATTTTCCATATGGTAACCAATTGGTATCCGCTAATAATCTGAAGTGTGCAATTTCAAAATTTTCGTATTCTTCTTTTCCATTCGGGTCCTCGGTAATTTTAAACTTTACTGAGTTTGGATTTGAAGGGTCGGTTCTTTCTAATCTTTCGGTATTGTAAACAGAATGTGGAGTAACGTTAACGATACCCTTACCTTCTGCAACTTCTAAACCTAAAAAGAAATCTCCATACTTACACATATTACGAACCCAGGGCCATAAATTAAACTCTACGTTCATTACATCGTAAAATAAGTTATTAAGAACATCTTGAACTTTTTCATTATCTGAATGAACTAATAGGATATCACCAAACTCATTTTTTAAAGTAGATTCATCTGCGTAGATATCTAATGCAGAAGCAAGAATAGGGTCATTATCCATTGCATCATAATCACGGAAAACTTCTCTACGAACTTGTTGGTATGCCATTGATTGTGCACCACCTGCTTGTTCATAGAAAGATTTCTGTAACTTAGTGTATCTATCTCTTAGAGATGATAAGTTAGTTTGCTGTCTTTCATCAGTATCATATACTTTTCTCTTACCATCCTTATCAACCGTAACTATTGCTTGAGAACGAAAGAGTTTAGTTAACCTCCCAAAAAATGAAGTATCTGCCATTTTGTTTTTTCTTTAAATTATAACCTTTATTGTATTATTACCATTTTCTACAAGACCAATATCTTGCTTTGTGCCTTGGACCTGGTGAATCACAATTGTGTCTTGCTCTAAAAGCTTTTCGTGCATCAGGATTATTTTTACGAATTTTCATCGTTTTTCCTTTTGCAGAACTTCCACCATGTCCAAAGTTTACTTTGACAACGTTTCCTTGGGGGTTTTTAACATATACTTTGAATTTCTTGACATCACCTTGCATCGGTTTACCAAGTTTTACTTTTCTACCTTGATACTCAGCTTCGTTCATATCAGCTTTGTATTCTTTCATGAATTCGCAAAATTCTTTGATGTCATGGTAGTTTTCCACCACATACTCTTCACAATATGAATTATTTTCTAATAAGCTAGATAAATTTATCATTATTTCTTCTCCTTATAGTATAAATATATAATAATTAAATTATAACTATTTTACAACAACCACGTTAAATCTTCTTGGGAACCATTAACATCGATTGACCATGGATTTTGTTCCAATGATGAATTACCACCAAACCCACCTCCACCACTTCCAATAGAAGTTTGGTTAGTAGAAATACTACCAAGTGCGTTTAAGGTTAAATCCATCCCTTCTTGCCTTAATCTAAGTGCGGTATCTCGAACCCAAAGGGATATTGATAAGGACATAACTAAATCATCATTATATCCTCTCATTGCTTCAGCACGATTTCCATTCCATATAAAAGTAAATAACTCATCTATGGTTCTCGTTGAACGTATAAGAACTTCTTTCTCTCTGATGTATTGTTCCATTTTAGAAATAATCAAAGGACGAGTTTTAGAAGTTGTTGAAAATCCAGCGGTCATATTTCGTTCTTCTGCTCGGTATTTATTATGTAATTGATGTTCTACATCCACATACTTTAAATCCTTACTCATATAGAAAAGGTTTTGATATCCTCTATCGATTACTTGTTGAATTACTGCCCAACCAATATTTGCGTTTTCAATTACGAGCAGTGCATTGTTGTAATCCGTTGATAATGATACGAGAAAGTTTCCAAAATCTTTGGTATCTAATTTACCTTTATATTCTGCAACTTGTGCGGAGTTCTCTATATCGATAACATGACATGCAGAGAAATCAGCAGAATCACCACGAGCAACATCGGCAACGACCATATAAGATTTCTGATAGTTAGGGTATTCCCATTTCCAAAGGTTTCCATCGAACCCAGTCTTTTCTACCGGTTCTTGACAGTAAGTTTCTTTGTAGAACATTAAAAGTTGTGGGTCGATTACAGTATCACCTGAACTTACAAAATCACAATCACATTCTTGTGCTGCACCTTTTGGTCCTAAAAGAACTTCTTGCTCATCTCTCCAAGTTTGGTCTCGTTCAGGATGAACTGACCAATGTAATCGGATAGTGTTAAAGGCATTACTACCATCTTCTGCACCTACCCAAGTTTTGTGGAAGAAATTACCTACCCCATTTGGAGTTGATAAGATAATTGCGTTACCACCCGTTGATAAGGTAGATTGAGCAGATACCCAAATTTCTTCAATCTTATCGATAAAGGCTGCCTCATCAAATACTAATAAGGATAGTGCTTCAGAACGACCCGCATCACCTGCTGCAGATGTTGCTTTGATTTGAGAACCATTTGAATATCGTAAAGATAATTTGTTATCTTCTACTGTTGTTTGTTTTAACCAAGAAGGTAAATACTGATTCATTACTCGAACCTTGGTTACCAAGTTTTTTGCAACCTCTTGTTTGGTTGCAATTACAAGAACGTTAAAATCTTGATTGAATAACATCTTCCATAATGAAAATCCTGCAGTTAAGGTTGATATACCTGTTTGACGAGATTTTAAAATGATGTTATATCGATGTTCGTGAAATTGTGTTAGAGTTGATTCTTGGAATGGATATAATTGAAAAGGAATTTTACCACGAACTGGGTGTTGTATCATACAATACTTCTTCATGAAGTATATAGGGTCACCAGCACACTTCTGATACTCTAATTTAATTATATCTTTTAACGTTTGTTTAGCCATTATTTAGCAGTAAGATATAGGAACCCAAGTACACCGGCTGCATAAGTTCCTATTTTATAGAAAAATGTTTTTCTCTTTTCTCGTTTGAGTTCTTTAAGTAGTTGTTTAGATTTTTCTGATTCTAAACCAAATTGTTCATCTTTTTTTGAAATAATAGTTTCCAAGTTGATAACTTTAGAATTTAAGTTACCGATGACAGAATCCTTTAGAACAACTTTCTTTTGTTCTAATTTTAAAAGTTCTTGAAGAGATAGTAATTCTAACTTTACACCATCCCCTTCAATTAAATCTTTAATTACTAGTTTCGCTATTGGTTTTTTCAATGATACTATCGTATCGTTTTGCGAAAAACTCTTGAAGCTCACTAATAGTAAAATTATTAACAGAATTCCTTTTTTCATCTGTGTTTCTCCTTATTGTAAAAATATTATTTTGAACTCTATCTATATCACCATCGATTAATTGGAGTTCTGTATGTAACGATTCTATTAAATTATCCAATTCAGTATTCATAGTTTGGATAGAATCTATTTCTTTACCAATGTTTTCAATTTTTTCATTAAACCCATCAATATCGGTTTTAATCTGTCTCATATTGTACAAATTAAAAACCAGCAATCCAAGGATTACGATTAAAACTAAATATTGATTTCGTCCTCCCGTCATGACTATAAGTAATGTTCTAAATTGTTTTTCTTTAATGTTGCAAAGGCCATAATTCGTTTGGTTTCCAATTCTTCTAACTCTTTGGTACCATTATCAATCATTTCTTGAATATCTGCCTTAGTTTCTTCAACTGATTTTGGCAATTCCCACTTTTCAGTAGAACCATCTTCGTTTACATATTCATAATATGGTTTAACATCGAGAAGAGCTTGTTTAAGTTCTTCTAATCTCATCTTACCATAGACCAACATGTTAGTTGATACTTTATATTCTTCGTATTCTTTCCAAAAACCACTTGTTCTGATAATATGTTCTTGTTTTATCATACAATCAAGACAAAACCCAGTCTTTTTGATTAAAGTTTTATCTTTTGTAGTTTTTTTTATGGTTTCACAATTAGGAGATTTACATTCAGTTCTTTTCTGAACATAATTACGAATTTCTTGCAATGCATCGGAGTTTTTACCAGTCTTAGTGATAAATCCATCCTTTTGTTCGTATTTGTAATGTTCATCTTCCCATACATCACCAATTTCGTGAGTTTCCTTTGTTTTAGTGTATCCAATAGTGGTATTTTTATCGTACACACCAGTTTGTACCATATCTACCAACTTTCTACGAGTTGGGTGCATGTATTTCTTTTTGAATTCTTTACTCATTATTACATATTAGGTTATACCTTGATATATAAATATATAAAAAAGAAGAAAACGATAAATTTAGAAGAATATACCCAATAGTTGATTTACAGATGCGAATGCACCAGTCAATTTGAAAGTATTTCCTTTATATTGGAAAACAATTCCTTCATTTGGTACAATTTTAGAAGGACCACCAATAGATTGTAATCGTTTTAACTCTAATTTTAATTTTTCAATCTTTTTAGGGTCACCTGATTTCTTAACATCTTTAATTGTCTTATCTATTCTCTTTTTTATCGAGCGAACTGCTTCATCTGGGTTTACAGTAAGTACTGATGATGTAAATTCTAATACATCTGCACCAACCCCTAAGAAAATATTTTCAAATTTCATTAAATTATCTTTTGAAATTTTCTTTTGGTCTTGTGAATCAATTTTCTTTGCCCAAATTAGAGTTTTTTCATCAGCAATATTCTTTTTATCTAATCTAAACTTCTTATCCATGAATGCCCATCTCTTAACTAACCCCATTAGAGTTTTATTATCGAGTGTTGTTGGTGAATTTTTAGTAATCCATTGTTTCCACCACTCTTGGTGGTATTCTGCAACTCCATCAGTATCCTTTAAACCGAATTCTTTTTGTAATTTAGAAATTTGTGAGGTATATTTTCCTTTTTTAGAGGATAATTGTTGTGATTTTGGTAATTTAATTACAGGTGGACCTTGAATTGTGTAATTATTTTGTACATCTTTGTTGATTTGTTTAATCATACCTGCCAAGATTCTCCCAGCATCTGCATTTTCTCCAATTGCAACACCATTCTCATCATATTCCATTGTTCCATGTAATACTAATAGAGGTTGACCATAAGGAATTACATTTACTGAAGTAGGATATATTACTTCAAGGTTCATAAAACACGAACCTCCTTTAAAAATCTTCTCTCGTTGTTTTGATGATAGTGATTTAATAGAATCAGATAAATCTTTCATAGCAAAGTTGTATGCTTTTTCCAATTCACCCCTTCCAGCGAACTTATCAGCAACTGCTTTTATATCTAATGCATTCTCACCACTATTTTTTAGATGTCCTTTATTTCTTGCAGCAACTAATCTTCCATTTACCCAAGAAACTGCAAGTGCTTGACCATCAGTTTTTTCTCGTGTAAATTCTAAGTTACCTTCCAATGCACGATTAACGATATCTTTAAGTTGTCCAAAGGTTAAGTTGATTTCAGTATCAAATGGATGATTCATATGCCCATATGCACCACCTTCCATTAACATATTAGATTCGTTAATATTTTCTTTTATTAACTGGTCTGATGTTTTAGTTGTTGGATAAAACATCTCAACAATATGATTATCTAAATCCTCTAATAACTTATCTATATTATCATTCATACCTTCGTTATATTTTTCTTTAAATGCAGTATGCATCTTTTGTATATCAGTTGGTATAGATAATTTTAATTTATCAGTTGATTCACTTAAAGATTCACCCAATCCACCTCTATCATGTTTGGAGAATTTACTTAGTTTATCATATGCTCTGAATGATTTTAATTTATCTTGTTTTATTGGTCTCATATCAGATAGTTGTTTGTATCTCATATGATTTTTAACAACGTATAAAACATTAGCAACATTACCACCAACGGACTTAATCCAATCTTTATATTTCTTTACCAATGAAGCAGAAACTTTTTCGTGCCCAAAGTGTGTAATATGACCCTTCTTTGGATGAATACCTGCGGTTTCATCTTTTCCTATATCGTGAAACATTGCTGCTATTGCAATATCAATATCATCATCTTTTAAAGAACGATTTACAACTGTAATTGTATGTTTTAAAACATTACCCTCTGGATGTTTATCCAACCTCTGTCCAAAGTTTTTTAAGTTATATACCCTTTTTTGTAATTCAGATGGCATTTTTTTGAATAGTGATTTGAAATTAGTAATTCCTAACTTTTCAAGTTCCTTACCTTCACTTAAACGAACCATAGATTCTTTACTTCTAAAATCTCGGTTAGAACCTTTGTTATTCTTAAATCCAAATGATTTATAGAACTGAACTAATCTTGATTTCGAACCACCAAAATCCGAACTTGGTGTTGTGAAAATATCTTTGTTATTTTGTTGTGCATATTTTATCAAGTCTTGCATTACCTTAGAACCAATACCTTTATTTCGTTGGTCTTGTGGTACTACAACTCTTCTCAACTCTAAGTGATTTGGGTATTCGTAAATATCTAAATCAACTTTATATTTACTTGATAAAGTATTTTCAATTCCTTCATTTATTTTTGTAATTTGTTCGTTTTTAGGAGAGAATTTCTCTACTTCCTTTGCACGTAAAACAGGTAAGAACTTAAACTTAGCTCGTTTCAATATTCTACCTTTTTTTCTAACTACATTCTTGTGAACTACCTGAGATTGTTTGATAGATAAATCGGATTTCTTTATATCGGGAAATAATTCTTTTGCAAACTCATCATAAACTTGTCGGTATGCCATCTTGTAAGCAATCTTTTTAAGTTTAGAAAGAGGTTTTCTTCTCTTCATTGTTCTTGCTCGTCTCCTTGCTATTTGAGCTCTCTTACCAGCCATTGCAGCTTTTCTTCTCAACTTATCAGCTGGTCTCATCTTACCTCGTTCTTCTAAATCTTCAGATTCTCCCAATATACCATTCTTTTCTTGCCATGAATCAAATGCATCATAATCGTATTCTTGTTGTTGAGAATCCCAACCACACGAATGACATAGATACTTTTCGTTATCATCAGATTCTATTTCCCATGAATGATTACATTTTTCACATTGGATTGTAGTTCCTGCGAGTTCTACTACAAAGTTTTCATTCATATATCTGAATGTAACTACTTTCTTACCATTAATAGTTGGCATACCATGTTCATCTTTACCAATAGATTTAACAACAACTTTTTTGTTCTTAAATTTACCCATTAATAAAGTATCACCAATTTCTACTGGTAAGTTTATTGCCTCTTTAAGTGAGTTTTCATATTCCGATTGAGATTCTTTATCTCCTTGTTGAGAACCAAGTGCAGTTTCTTTATCAGTCTGATTAGATTCTATTCCACTTACCACCGAATATCCTACCAATGCTGCCTGTCGAGTAACATGAGTAAACCATTTTGAGTAAGCATCACTTGAATAGATATCAATTTGGTTAGTTGCAGTTTTAGCACCAAGAACACCAGCAGGGAATGGGGTTACTGCTTTTACAGGCCCATTAGGATAAATTGGGTGTTCATAATAATCTTCTAATTCTTTAGATGATATCATATTAACAATCTCATATCCAATCTTTGCAGCTCTTTTAACGTTTATTTTAGAAAAGATATCAAAGTTAGGAAAAAAGTTGTTTGGTCCATCATCAACATCACTACCCATATTACCAACAACATTAGATGCTTCATTGATTAACCATTCTTCAATTCGTTCTTTAGGAATAAAGATACCTTCGTTTAATTTAGAAGTGATTAAGTTGAATATGGTTTTGTTATATTTTGGGTATGCTCTATCTGTAAAGAAAGATTGTTTTTGTTCATCTGAACCTAATGATAATCCATTACGAACATCAGTACCGCTTATTGGGTTGGATTGAGATGGTGATACGTAAACATATCCCCTATCTCTATACCCCTCAGTTGGAGTTCCTTTTAATGGAGTAAAGTATTTACCACCTAAACGAGATTTATCCTTCTCACCAACAACAGTTATGAAGGCAGTGGTAGTTTCATCAAACTTTTTAAGGATTTCAGTTGGTTGGTATGGGTTTTTAACTTGATGTATTTTGGATTTAGGTATACCAAACATCGATGTCATTATCTGAACCTTCTCCTTAAAATTAAATGGAGATTTCGGTTTAGATACTTTGTTAGAAGTTCCTATAAAGACATTATTTTTACCAAATTTCTTTACAAGATGTTGGTAAGTAGAATAGTGTCCTTTATGGAAAGGTTGAAATCTCCCAACATAAACAACTACTATCTTTTTAATAGGATTATCATCCTCGAGTAGAATTTGCTCTACGAGATATTTAGAAAGTTCATTCATTTAGTATATACCTTATCAGTATATAAATATGGGTTACAAAAAGTTTAGTGATTTTTGTAAATGAATGGGTCTCTTTTACGAAGTTCTTCTAACTTCTTTTTATAGAGTTTTTCTTGTTTTCTTTTATTAAAATAATTTTTGATAATTTTGAATGGATTCATCTGTTAAATTTTTATATATGGTTTGTTCTATATTAAAAATATTATTATTTGCAGAATATTTTTTTAATAATTCTCGATTATGTATAAGTATTGGTTTTATTTTTTTTAATATATCCACCCACTCATCATCAGTTTTTTTTATCAGAGAATTAACGAGTTTGCTTACTTTAAATATTCTAACAGAATCAATAATTTCATTATCATAACTCTCATCCCAAACGGATGAAAATGTTTGAAATCCCATTGATTGTAAATATTTTAAAGTATTTGGGTTTCCTAATATAACAAACGGATGATATTGTTGTATTGGTTTTATTGTTTTTTCAGTTGTATATATATTCCATTTTGTAAAAAATTCTGTTTCGGAAACAAGGCTAAAATAACTATCTTTATATAATGAAACATCATCAACTTCTAAAGACCTACCCTCTATTGATTCATAATTTTCTATATCTAATGATTTTTTATTAATTTTTGTTAAAATATCATAACCCTTTGTTATTTTTAACATATCATTGGATTTTATTATATTTTTTATAATCTCATTTGGCTCAGAATATTCATCCAATCCAAGATAATTATGCGTTTTTATATAATCTATAAAATAATCCGTATTAGTATAGTTCATATCAAACGATATCAAATTATTTTCTATATTATTAGATTCTGCTAATAAACATAACATTAATATTCTATGTGGGTGTAACCTTCTATTTAAAAATAAAAGTTTATTTTTTTTGTAACTAATAATATCATCCTCTTTTAAGAATAAGTCAACCGTCTGAGAATCGATTAATTCATTACCCTTATATAGCATATGTAAATTATATATAATGCACAAAAAATCCTTACTATTTTTTATTTTATATTTTGATTTATATCTATTAATATTATCCTCTATTCCAAAATTATTCGATAATATAATTATTTTATTTCTGGGTATATTATATTGAATAGAATCTAAGTACAATTTATTTATATGAAACTTATCTAACTCATTTTCAAATCCAAAATATATTAATATATAAAAATTTTTAATAGATTTACTATACGAAATTACTTTATCGGATATATTTGAAAATAAAGATTTTGTTTGATTTGAATCCAATCCAAGAGAAGTGTGTATTTTACCAAAAGTTGATATGTTATATAAATACAAAGTGTGCGATGAATTAATATCCACATCATCAATATGAATTAAATTTTGAGCACAAAATGGTAAAATCCCTTCAGAATCTAAATCCAAATCATGTATAGAATTTGTAAGTTGACCCACATGATTTACGTGTTCATATACGTTACGAATATCTATCTGAGGTTCCAATTGTTTTTTATATTACAATAAAACATTATGTTCATATTTTATAACCGATTTTAAGTTACGATATATCATTTTTTTAATAGTATCTCCACCATAACTGATTAATAAATTATGATTATGGATTAATACATCTCGCATTTCCTCTAACATTTTATATAAATCAGAATTACTTAAATTTGATACAATTTGTATTTGATTAATAACAGATAATAACCTCTCATCATCATTTTCCATTGTATCATAACTCTCATCCCACCAATTATCAAATGTTCTGAACCCATATTTTTTTAAATGATGTAAAATATACGGACTTCCAATTAAAAAAAATGGATGAAAATGCATTATAGGTTTTAGAATTTTTTCAGTAAATGATTGAGTAAATTTACTAAATTCTGTTTCAGATACTACACTAAAAAAAGTATTTTCATATATTTCTTTTGTTTCCATACCATAACCATGTACGGAGTTTAAATCATCAAAGTCAATCGTTTTTTTATTGATATCACATAGTATATCATATCCAGTTTTTAACTTATCATGGATAGATTTATCTCTAATAATCACAGGAGGCATTGTATCATCATTATACAATAATGTTTCTTTAAAATTGTCATAAAAATTTAAATTCATATCAAGAGAATATAACATACTATCCAATGTTCCATTTTCAGCTAGTAATGCCAATGAAAGAATTCTATGATATCTTAAACGTCTATTTAAAAATAACCCCTTATGTGATTTTGGTTTTTTTATATGGGAAATATCAGCTATGGTTGATTTTTCTGCATTTTTATTTGGTTCATATCCCAATCTACTTCGTAATTCTAATGATTTAAATGGTATTGGCCAATTAAATGTTACTAATCTAATACCATCAGCACTCCCATATTTATCAATAAAATCATCTAAAATAATTTGATTACTATTTGTACCATTTACTATTAATATTTTATTAATTGGTATTTCAAATAAAATAGAATCATCATATATTTTTTTTAACAAAGTTGAATCAAAGTATGGTTCACCGGTTTGTTCATAGAATAGAAATACATTGTTATGTGTTTTTAATAATTCAATTATATTTTTTGATAAAAAATTAAAAAAAGAAATTTGATTATCAGCCAAACCTAAAGAATTATAGTAATCACCATTTACACTAACGGGGTACAAATAAACAGAATCCTCACTATCACAATCAATATCAGAAATACTTATACAATTTAGTTCAAGTGAACCAAGTGAACCAATATTCCAGTAAGTTGTATTTGGAAAATTTTTTTTAAACGGTTCATGTTCTATATTATCTACTATATTAAAATTTAAATCCCAAAAATATTCAAGGTGGTCTAAATTAACTCCGTTAACTATTAAATTATCTGGTCCAATTAAATCATATATAAGATTAATTTTCATAATACAATTCAGGATATTCTACAAGTATATGTATTCCCCCATCAGATAAAGCAGTTTTATATGCAGGTAAAATTTGTTCAGATTTTTTTAATTCTTGTATAGTTACATTAGTTAAAATTTGTTTGAAGGGTTCCGTGTAATCTGCTTTATGTTGATGACCCGGGTCAAGTGGTTTATCAGAACCTTTACCAACTCTTACAATTACATTTGGTTTCCATTCTCCATCGGACATTGCTTCTAACTTATCCAAATGATTTACTAATTGATTTGCAGCAAGGATTAAGAAATCCCATCGAGGGTAAAAAGTAACTACTCGATGACCTGTCATCGCAAGACCCATAGTCATTCCCATTTGGGTTTCTTCCATTACTGGAGTTTCTATCATTCTATCTTTTGGTAAACCTTCAATTGTCTTTGACATTGGATTACCATAATAAACAATCTGTTGTCCAATAAAAATTGTAGATGGGTCATCCATCACAAGTTTCATTGCTTCAGTAAGATTATCTACATATGGTGTGTAGTGTGGTTGTGTCATTTTAATTTAGTTTTTGAGATATAATTTTTTTTATATAATTGTTGGTAATATGTGGATTTATATCTATTTTGAAATTATCTTTTTTTAATTTATCTATTATTAACTCAGATATTATTTTATGACCCTTTAAGTTAAAATGAATATCATTTATCTGATATCCATATTTTTTAAAATCAGACCTAACTGTTATTCCATATTCATCATTATGTATAAAATAATCAAATGAATGGCTCATATATCCATCAATTACAATATCAATATGCCTATCTTTAAATAATCTTTGATATGCATTATTCATCCAAAATGCTTCATTCCATAAAAGTGATATAACCTTAATACCCAATAATTCGTATTTACGTAATACGGAGTTAAATAACTCTACTTGTTCAGTATATTTATCATTTAACTCTTTTTCAGATAGTTTAATACCCCCATCATCAAAATCTCGGTTTGCTTGTGTAAATTGAACAATAACCAAACCAATATCAGATGGGTGAATATCACGATTATTACATATTATTGGATTTAAGATTTCATTTATCATTCCTAAATTAGTTCCTCCATTATTCTTATTAGCAACCGACCATGTATTAAAATGATTAGCAACCAACGTTATAAATCTATTTGCATCTTTAAAAAGATAATGTGGTTCTCTTAAATGATGGGGTGCGAAATTATGAATTTTAGAAACTTCAGTAGATTCCATATTTGCGTAAAACTGCAAACCTTCACCCCAGGTGTATGAACAACCAACTCCGAGGATACCTTTACTCATTTTTATCTTCTTTTATTTTTTTTATTATAGAATTTGCTATTACTCTATTTCCATTATGATTAAAGTGCATATCATTAATCTGAAGATTTTTTTGTGCGAAATCTGATTTTATTGTTAGATTAAAAGAATCTTCATTTACTAATGGTTCAAAATAATTGTATTTATCATTGTTAAAATATATAGGAACATGCCTATGCATATACTTTGTTTGGTAGATAGGATTTTCATAATTCTCAACCATCCAAACAAAAGTATATACTTTAATATTATATTCATTTTCAACTTTAGTCAAAAGAATATCAAGTTCTTCTAATAAACTTGTTATACTTTCCTCATCTCTAGATATTGAACTAAATTGAAATATTAAAGTATCGAAATCACTTAAATTTATATTAAACTGATAATTTTTCCAAATATCATTATTAACAAAAGTACCTTTTCGTAAATCTAAAAACCCATTATTCTCCAATAGTTCAGATAAAAAACGAATATTTAAACCATTCATAGAACCATTTAAAAGTTTACTTACAGACCAAGTATCCAATTCACTACACACAAGATTTAACCATCTATACTTGTTTTTATAGGCAGCCATTCCCTCTGTGATTGAGTTAAAATCAAATGTATGTTCATGGTTGAATGGTAGATTATCTAAATCGGAATAGAAGTATAATCCCTCACCCCACGTAAATGAATCCCCTAATGCAAATATACCTTTACTCATTATGGTTTTGAATTTGGGTCAAACTGGTCTTTATTTTTTTTGTACCATTTAAGTGCATCTTCCAATCCACTTCGTAAATCGTATTTAGGTTCCCAACCCAATTTTCTTAATTTTTCGTTTGATAATAATCTAACTGGAATCATCGGTGCTTTGTTATTCACAAACTCGATTGGATTGTCGTTCCCCTCAATTTCTTTGATAAGTTCTAATACTTCCATTACTGTATGCCCTTTACCATAACATACATTATAGATATCATATTTATCTACTTTCTCAGCAACTGTAATAAATCCGCTAACCATATCATCTACGTGAATAATATCACGAACTTCCGTTCCATCACCCCATAGTGGAATTGGATTCAAACCATCTGCCACTTTTCTGATGTTTGCTGGTGTAACATGACATTTTTCAAAATCATATTTATCATTCGGTCCAAATGAATTGGAAGGTCTGATAATAACACATTGCATCGGGTCATGGATTTGATTAGAGAAGAATTCACAAAGAGTTTCTCCATATCTTTTCATCCAACCAACTGCTTTGTAAGCAGGATAGATGTTTGGTGTTTGTACATTCATATCTTCAGTACAATACTCGCCACCAATATCTGGATACGTGGTATTAGACGAAATAAACATAAACTTACGAACTTTGTTTCTCCAACTTTGTTCCATAAGATTGGTGTTCATTTCTACATTTGGTGTTACATGGAGTAGTGGATTTACTTTGGTATCCAATGCATTCGAAGTATTAGCTGCAGCATGAAATACTACATCTACATCTTTCGAAACTTTTTCACAGAATTCAGCTTCTCGTAAATCTCCATTCAAATGTTCAATATTTTCCCATCCTTCAAAATCCTCACGTAACCCTCTACTCCACGATGTGGTACGTAGATTCGTGTAACCATTTTCATATAACATTTTAACTAATCGTGAACCAATAAATCCACTTGCTCCTGTAACTAATACTTTATCTGTTTTTTTCATAATACTCATATGTTTTTTTAATTCCTTCTTCAAATCCTAATTTTGGTAATAAACCATATTGTTCTTGTATCTTGGTTGACATTCTTCTTCTCATATCACCATTTGGTTTAGAAGTATCCCAATTTATTTTTATTTCTTTGCCACTTGATTTGGCAACAGTTTCAATCATTCTCTTAATTGAGATTTCTTCTCCACTTCCTAAGTTTGTTGTGATGTGTAATTCTTTTTCGAAACAATCTATACATCCATCGGCAACATCGCCGGCATAAATAAAATCACGAGTTGGAGTTCCATCTCCCCATGCTTCAATTTCATCAGTTGCATCATAAACTTTTCTACACGTTGCTCCAATTACAGTTGCACCGTCTCCAAAGTTATCGTATTCACCAAATATATTTGCCGGTCTTACAATTGTCCACCTATCATATCCATGTTGAACTTTATGAGCTTCCAAGTATAATTCGGGTATTCGTTTACTCCAGGATGGAAACCAATCATTTGGTGATGGGAGTGTTTTCCATACTGTATCTTCTACAAACTCTTCAGCAGGTTCATAAACACCAACTGAACTCATAAATACTAACCAACAATTGTGTTTGTGAGAGTTTTCAATTATGTTTGTATTTACTTTTATCGATGGTTCAAGAAAATCTAATGGTTTTTCTTTTGCTCTAATTGGAGAACCTTTAATTCCAAATGCATTAATTACACCATCGTATTTCATTGAATTAAACATATCAACCATATCATCCGATTCTTTTAAATCGGTAGATGAGAATAAAAATCTGTCATCATCAATATCCTCCTTCATGGGATTTATATCAACACCATGCACTGAGTAGTTTTTTTCAAGTAGTTTTTTAACTACATGAGTTCCAACTAAACCACTACAACCTGTTACTAAAACTTTTCCTTTTGTTTTCATTAAAAAACTACCCATTTACCAGTACCATAATGTGGGTACTTCGATTCATACTTATAATATATTACATCTTCTGGTATTTCTCTCTGAATACCATTCCATGTATCTAATGTTGGTGTGTTTGTACTTACACCATTATCTTCTACTACGAAATACAAAGGTAAATCATAGTTTCTTGCATATTTGTGAACTTCATAGAAGATTCCACTTTCAAATGCCATATCTCCTAAAAATACCCAAACCTTATCATCACCACCATTATACTTAATTGATTTTGCAACTCCAAGCGCAATAGGCAAAGTACCAGTTACAATTGCGGATGCATAAAATTTAGATTCTTTATCTACAATTGTAATAGATTTACCATCAAGTATTTTTTGTTTTAATACCAATGGTTCTACACCATGTAAAAGTGCGTGATAATGAGACCTCCATGTAGAGAATACCCAATCATTAATTCCAATTTTATCAAATATTCTGATAAGTTCCTTTTCATTACCATTAGATAAGTGAATGGGTCCTGATATTTCACCATTTTCCCAATGTGAAATTATATCATCTTCAAAATCTACTAAATCTTGTTCAGACCAATTTCCATTAACCCATCTATCCTCATGATAATCTAAGTTTTTAATTTCCATATTTATCTCTTTTTGATAAGATTGGATTTTCAGTAGGCCAATCTATATTAAATCGTTTATCATTCCAAACTATTGTTTGCTGTTTTGTTTCATCGTTATATTCACCATGATATGCCATTTTATATGAAAAGATAGAATCATCTTCCATAATATAATGCCCATTTGCGAACATCGGTGGTATTAAAACTTGTGTTTGAGTTTCTGGTGATATTATAATAGATTCCCATTTACCAAATGTAGTTGAGTGGGGTCTTACATCCAATACAACTAAGAAAATCTTGCCATGAATGCATGATACCAATTTCCAAGTTTTATCATCGTAGTGTAATCCACGTAATACATTTAATTTTGATTTAGAATACCTATCATGTTTAAAAGCCAATCCATCATTACGTTCATTGGCAGGTAGTAATCTATCATAGTAATCTGAATGATACGTGGTTGAAATAGAACCACGATATTCGTGATATACCGAAGGTTGTACAATTTTTAGTTCATGGAGAGTTGTTCCATTATAATAATGAAAATCATTCCAATCTCTTTCTTTGTAAAATATACTTCTATTTAATGCCATAACCTAATGGAAAATCATTTCTATAACCTGAACTTAAATTCTTTATTAGAATGGTATAGGTTTTAATTAATTCTTCGATACCATCTTCTAATGTATAATTAGGTGACCAACCAACTTTTTCTAATTTTAAATTGGAAACAATATAATCTCGTTTATCCGGGTCCTCATAATTATCATTGTAAAAAATCTCAAAAGAAGGAATTTGTTCTTTTATTTTTTCACATAGTTGTTGTTTTGTGAGATTTGCTGATGATAGACCAACATTGAATACTTCACCACTATGAGTTTCATATTCATTTATAATTTTTTCAAATACCAATGCCACATCTCTGATGTGAATGAAGTTTCTTACAAACTTTTTTTCAAAGAGAACTATGGATTTATCAGTTAGGGCTTTATAAACGAATTCGTTTACTAATAAATCCATTCTCATTCGAGGGGAGGTTCCAAATACGGTGGCAAGTCTTAACGAAATTCCACCGATTCCTAACACTTCTCTCTCAGCATTAACTTTAGTAACACCATAATGTGAAATGGGGTTAAGTGGACTTTCTTCAGTACACTCACCATTCTCTCCTATCCCATACCCACTATTGGTGTTCGGGTAAACCACCCTTTTATTATTTTCTTTTGCAATATCACAAACAAACTTAACGTGTTCGTAATTTATTTGTGTTGCTAATTCCTTATCACGTTCACATGCAGGAAATCCAACGATTGCTGCAAGTGGAATTATTATATCGTTTTGTAATACCAATTCTCTTAATAATTCCTTATCTCGTACATCACCATTAACAAATTTAAAGTTTTTTTTATGTGAAAAGATAATAGATGATGTTTGGTTATACATCATATTATCTAATACAGTAACTTTTGAAGAATTTTCTAATAGTAATTCTGTAATTACCGACCCTAAGTAACCTGCTCCTCCGGTGATAAGTATTTTGTTCATATAACTGAGTTTAGTTCTTTGAATGTTTCTTCAAATGATTGTTTTCTTGAAGTATCCAAAAATTTATTATTTTTTAAGAATTTTTTCCAAACAAAATCATTTATTTGAGTATCGTTCATATTCTGCAATGAACCTTTAATACCACCAACAATATGTTGTGGTATTTCTTTCTTATATAAATATATATCAAATTTTTTATTTATCAGATTTTTTGCGGAATCTGGTAAATTTGATGGTGAATAAAAATCAGGATGTGATACATCTATAAAGTAAGGATTTAAATCCATACCCAAACACCAATCAACCAATTCATCCAAATAATATATGTTTAAATTAGTAACTGTTACAGCTACATCAAAATAAATTGAATCTGATTTATACTTTAACCAACTTTTAATATTATTTACAACTTTATTCCAATCACCATGATGTCTTATATAATTAAATCTATCTTCAGTTGCATCCAAAGAGAATGAAATAACAACTCGTTTGAATTGTTTTAAAATTTCAATATATTCTTCTTTGAAAATAGTACCATTTGTATTAAATGATAATTCTTGGTTTTTTGCATACCCAAGTTCTATTGATTTTTTAAGAGTTTCCCATTGTTTTTTTACCAACATAGGCTCACCCCCATACATATCTATTTGTTCTATATGTGGTAGTGATTTTTCCAACTCACCCCAAAACATAGATTCATCTTCATATGATTTATAGTTTGTTTTAACCCACTCTTTATAAACAATATCATCGGAATGCCCTCCACCCTCATCATGTATTGCTCTGTGTTCATCAAACCATTTTATGGATGCGCCAACACCACACATTCTACATGCAAGATTGCAAGTGTTACCTAAATTTAACTCTAGATATTTTACAATGGGCTCTTCCGAGTATCCTAATCTTAAATCCCGTGTTCGTCTACTTTCACCATGATATTTTTCATCATCCCAACATCGTTTACACCCATCATGTTGAATACCATTTTCTAAATCCTCAATAAGTTTTTTTCTATCGGGATTATTCATCATTTCTTCAAATGTATGAGTATCTGTTTTTATGAGTTTACTATCTTTATCTTTAAATGGTTTAGATTCATCATAATAACAACAAGGCATAACATACCCACCATTAGCTACACGAAGTCCGTTATATGAGTGAATACATTTCAGAGATTTCATATTCATGATATATTATGTGAAAATTATTAGATTCATTATACATATTATATAATTTAGGAGATAATATTTTATTTAAATTTATGTGCTTTAATCTATCATCAATAACAATTATATATAAATTCTGGTCATTAATGTATGAAGAATGTAATTCTTTAGTTAAAATTTTATTACATTCATTAAAAAATCCAAAATGTACTTTATTTTCTAAGTTATATTTTAAAACATTTATAATATTTTTTTTAGTATAACAAAAAGGCAAATACCCATTTGGGGTTTTAAAATCAAAAACTATATATAATTCCTTTTTTATAAGATTATTCATAGTTTCACATTTATCATTTTTGCATTAGTTCCAATTTCCTCAATACCAACCAATTCATATTTTAAAGAGTTCATACCATCTTCCTTATAATTCCATTCACCTTGCTGCATCTGTCTGATATATCTTCTTTCATTTCTTGCGGTAGTTTCTCCTTTTTTCCATTTCATAGAACCACCTTCTTCTACCAATCCCTCATCTTCATGTTCTAAACAAAACATTCGACCAGGTACTCGATGTGGTACGGTTGTATATGGAATTTGTATATCTTCCTTTAGATATTCACAATTATGGATAATACCATCAGAACCATTGTTGGTTTTATCCAACACTAACCCATCTTTAAAATCGTAATGTAGGGATAACCCATCATTGATTGGATTATTATGAATACATTTAACTTCATCAGATGTAAGTGCTCGATTCCACATTTTAACTTCTGCTATATCTCCTTTAAACCACTTAGATACATCGTTTAATGAAACTGATGTGGTTGTTCCTAAATAAAAAGATGTGTTACCATATCTCTTTAAATTACCTTGAAAATACTGAGGTGATTTAGTACCTGTTCCCCACCTAGCATCCGATTCTTTACCATTCATGTAAAGATGAATTTTATCTTCATCAATAACAAGAGTTATCCAACTCCACAATCCTTCATATCGTTTCATCCATTGGTAAAGATGCTCTCCTTCATTATTCCAAAGTTGTGCGGTATATGCACGTGAGTTATTATATGATAATCCCCAATCATAACCAGGCCGTCTGAATATTGGATATTCTACAAATCTTCGCTCCTCATCACCGATTAAATAAATTGGTACTTTATCTTCTTGTTGTTCGGCTCTAGCTAAAATAGATACAGTATGAGAACGAGATGTTATATTTCTTAGTTTTCGTGAGGGGGGAATTTCAACGTATGAATCTTTACCATTAAATCGTAAGAATTCTTTTTGAGTTCCGTTATAATCCATATATGTATCATCAGCATATCCTTCAAGAACACATCTCCAAAATAAATCATCATCTTCCATACCCCAATCCCAATAGTCATTTGAATAACCATTGGTCTTTTCTACTTGTTCTTTTGAGAAAAGAATTGCACCTCCAAAGTATTCTTCATACTTTAGTTCGTAATTCATTTGTGAAATTTGAGTTGCAATATGTCTTGGCTTTTCTTTTGGAAAAGAATAATCACAACCCTCTTCAGGTACCATATCGATATCGTGCCATACAATATAATCACACCCATCTTCGAATGCATGTTTTGCTGCAATGTTTTTCATTGCACCTCTGTTAAAAAGTTTATCATCGGTTTGGTGACCAAAGTACATACAGTAATCTATACCATGTTCTTCAAGATATTTACCAACTCTTGGTACAAACTCTTTTAAGTGAGTTTCTCTGTTTCTATATGGTACACAAACTCCTAATTTCATAATGATTCTGCAATTGCGGTTTTAAACTTTGTGGTACTCCATCCATGTGAACGATTTATCCAATGAATTAAGGTTCCTAACTCTTTGCCTGTATAGTCTTTACCCATATAATCATCACCTAAAAATCTTACATCTGGATTAATACTTTTTAATAAAAATAATAACTCAGATTCTGTATTATATGTTAAGAAAGCTGGATTTGTGAAAAAGTATTTTAACATATCCTTTCTTTCTTCGGTAGATAATATTGGTTTTAATTTTTCTGGTCTTTCCATCGTTGGGTCATCATGTAATAAGATATATTGTTTTTTACAATTATCATTTATTTCTTTAAACAACTCAATATAACCCGGATGTATAACATCAAAGTTTCCACAGATTACTCCTATTTCAGGTAAATTATTCATAATTTTAATGTTGTTTTCTTATATTTTCATTTTCTTCTCGTTGAGATTCAAACAAAACATCATGACAATTCATATTTCCACATATATTAGCACATTCTAATATTTTTCCTTCTTTAAATGTCTTATCCCAACTTTTATTATACACATTATATAATAACCTATCTTCTATAATATTTTTTATTGTATTTGTATTTAAATTGAATTTTTCAAACCCAATTTTATCCATAGCATCAAATTGCTGTTTAAATTTAATATCTACATATTTACCTTCTAAATAATGTTTTTTCTTTGTATAGATATCATTTGCAACAAAACAACATTGATAAACATCACCATGTGATTCTACATAAAAATCATTTTCAACACATCTTGGCTCTATTTTAATATTTTCATATTTTTTAATAAAGTTTATATCCGATTCTGATAATTCATCATCAAACCAACCAACTTGTTCATGTAACTCCCGTTCAATATAAACAACATTAGCATCATTAGATAAATAAGTTGGTTTAAATTCATCTAAAGTAGATGGGTGTAACCAATCTACAATATTACCACGACCATCCAAAACAGGAACAGGTGTTATATTAATACCATCATCTAAATTTATTGGAGATTTAAATTGAATTTTATCAAACCCCAATTCAAGTGATAATTTCTGTGCTTCTTCTAATTGATGTTCGTTATGTTTAAAAACTAAGTAATCCCAAGCTTTCCATATATTCCTGTTTGTAGAGTTGGAATTAAATGATGTTACATTTTCTATTAATTTTTTCCAATTAACATTTCTTCGATAAATATGATTAGTATTTTCCAACCCATCTATACTAAATACAATTAGTGTTTCAAACGTTAATGAATTACAAGCTAAGGATAGTTCTTTCCAAAACTTAGGTGTTTTCATTCCACCATTTGTATTTATTTGAAATCGTTTAAACTCAAAATTAGATAAGTATTTAATAATTTCTATTAAATCAGGATTTGTACACGGGTCTCCATGATTGCCACAAAATCTTAAATATTGTACATCATTTAGAACTTCACTAGGAAACCATTTTTTAAATGTATCAATACTAATATATCCTACATTTAAATATTCACCAACAACAGTACTATTCATTATATATCTAGCACAGCAAGGACAGGCTGCGTTACATAAAGTAGATAATTCAATATGTAACGTATCTATCATAATTCTACTGATATTTTATTTAATAAAGTATCTTCATATACATGTGTTTGATTATACTTCAATGTATTCAATCCATCAATTTTATAATTTGCTATATGTTGCCTAACTTCGTTATAATACTTTAATTGATTGATTCTTGTTTCTTGATGTACCCATTTATTTCCAACAGATGAGTTCGAATCATGTTTTAAAGATTTAAATCTACTATTTCTACGAAAGGGTTTTGGTAAAAAAGTTTTAAATGATTGGTTTAGTTTATAAAGATATACATTAAATAATGTTGATTGATAACTTCCACCCAAATCTATACAAGTAGTTTCCGTTGATAATTCGGGCAATAATTGTGTAAGTAAAAACTCAGAAGATTTATAATCTCCCACATTTCTTACTTTAGGTTTGTGTGGAATTTTACTTAATTCTTTTATTTCATCATCTTCCAATGCAACATCATATAATTCTACACTTGAAATATTTCCATATAGAAATTCTGTATTTTCTTTTTTACCATTTGCAGAACCTATAAAAATTTCATCCGATGATAGTGGTAGAATAGAATCTTCCATTTCAATGGTATCTACCAATTCACCATTTACAAATAATGAAATATACTTACCATCATTATATCTCATTGTAAGATATACCCAAGCTTCACCAATTATATCTGAGTTGATTGAGTATGGTTTTTTATTTACATCATAAGTTTGACAAAAGAATCTACGAAAGGAATTGTAAAATAATCCAATGTTATAACCCGGTATAGATAAGATTGGAAATTCATCATAATCTTTATTTTCGTTTAATTTAACTCCTTGTGGTTTTACTAATACCGATATTGTAAAATCGTCTTTTAGTAATGTGGTTTTTTCTCCTTCTAATTTGATAAACGAATCCCCATTAAATTTAAATGTGTGTAGTTCGTCCGAACCGCCTATTTCGATTTGGGTTTTATCCAATTCTAAGTCAGAATCCAAACATCTAATCAGTAAGTCATCATCTTCGAATCCCCAACCCCAATATTCGTTGGAGAATCCATTTATCAATTCGAAATCTTCTTTGTTAAACATCGTTACTCCACCAAAGTAATCAAAGAAAGTGGTTTCATAATCGTGTTCTTGTAAGTGAGTTGCTAAATGTAAGGGTTTATCAGTATAAGAGTAATCTACATCTTCTGGTAACATATCAACATCATGGAATACAAAGTAATCACATCCTTTATCCAAGGCATATGTGTATCCCACATTCAAAAGTTTACCTCTATTAAAAGGTTTATCATCTGATTGTTCTACAATAAAGATTTCATACTCTAAATTAGTAAGATACTCTTCCATATGTTTTAAGAACCTCTTTAGTTGTTGAGGTCTATCTCTATATGGAACAATAATTCCTAATTTATGATTCTGAACTCTCTTCCTTCGAAGTAGTCGTTCCTCTTTCTGCATCTCTTGATGGTCTGTTTTCAGGTAAGTTATCTAATGTTGCGTTTCTTCCTTTAACTGCGAATTTAGCTAAATTGTGAATTTCCCACAAATTCCACTCAACTTTCTTTTGGTGGTCTTTGATTTCAGCATCAAATAACATATCTTCAATTGCTTGAGTAGATTCCAAAATCTCACCCATAAGCTCCATATGCTGTTTAAATTGTTCGTCTGTCATCTTATGTAATTATTTTAAATGATTCGTAATTTATTTCCTCGTTTGTTTCTTTTACTAAATTATAATCCAATGAATTTAATCCAATATCTTTCCAATCTATATCTTTAGTTAATATATCATAGAAAAATATATCTGAATTTTCTATTACATCTGGATCATAATCATAGTATCTACCAATAATATCAGTATCACGTGAGTGTGTTAATGTATTATATTTACCAGGATATCTAACAGGTAGATAAACAGGATCCGCTACTGATATTATTTTGTTTTCAGTTATTGGTGTTCCTATAACTCGTAAGTGATTAAAGTTTTTGCCATTATCCAAAACTATTTTTTTATATGAATGAGATGGGTAGTTAAAATTTTCATCGTGATTACCAAAATCTAAATTAATTATAGGTGAAATCCCAAATTGAGTTTCTAAATAATTTAAAGATTCATATCCATTGTAATAAAGTTCTGATATATCATCATCGGATAATATTCTATCAAACATCATAACAGATGCTAATTCAATTTGAGAATCTATGTCAGAAATTATAATATCTTTATAATGTGGGTGGATTTTAAAATCATTTGGAATATCTACACTATGCGTTTTTCCATTTAAATTTAATTTTAATAAATTATTTTTTAAATCTACACCAAAAACTATATGATTCCATTGATTTCGATAATAACCAACGGATAAACCATAACTCTTTTCAACATCATCCCAAATCTGACACATAATTTGTGTACTATTGTTCAGAAATATTCCAGTATCTAATCCTTTAAAATAAAATAATTTTTTAATATCGGAATATTCTCCATTATCATTGAACCATAAAGAAATACTAAATGATTTTGTAATTGATTCTTTTGTTAATGGGTTTATCAATCCAACTGAATACGTATCTAATGGAAATTTAACAATTTTTAATAAATGCGTTTTATCGTTTGAAGATATCTTTACATTTTCAATTCTATATGGTAATGTATCTGATAAATTTTCATTTGAATAAACTTTATTTAAATCATAAAACTTTTCAGTATGGGCACCACTTTGTTTTAATCGATATAATAAATCTAAATCTTCAAATCCATATCCCCAATATTCATTTGAATAACCATTTGCTTCTACAAAATCTTCACGATTTATTAACACCACTCCACCAAAGTATTGTGGGTAAGGTAGTTTATAACCATGTGCTTGAACCTGAGTAGCTAAATGAATGGGAACATCTGGATATGAATAATCACAATCATCATTCATTGGTAACATATCAATATCATGAAATGCAAAATAGGTATATTCTTCACCGATTTCCTTTACAACAACATTACATAATTTACCATAATTAAATGGTCTATCATCCGATTGTTCTGCAATAAAAATGGTGTAATCAATCCCCTTATCCTTTAAGAATTCATGCATATGGGGAACAAAAATATCTAAGTGTTTTTGTCTGTCCCTAAAAGGAACGATGATTGCAAGTTTTTCTTCCATGTAACTTTAATTATATATAAATATATAAAATTTTATATTGTAGATTTTTTTAAAGAATTATACAATTCGGGAAATAATTCTTTCCAATCTTCTTTTCTAAATTTATCAACTGTTTCGGTTGTTCTAATAAAGGTATTAGATTCCCCATTATATTCTGCGTTATAATACCTACCAACTACATCATCATAAAACTCATCTGATAGTAATCCTTTTATAGAATCTAATTTTTCTTGTCGTATTTGTTTTGGAATAATATTTGCTGATTGATATTCTGGTGCATGAACATGATTTGATATGATTCGTTTGATTAAACCACTACCATTTAATTTAAACATACCACGTTTTACCAAATACTGAGTAAGTTCTTCCATATAGAGGAAGTTATAAGAATTTAATGTTTGTGTAATGGTATAATAAAAATTATGGTCATTATATTCGGTAATGAATTTCTTTATATTATCTATTGTAAGTTTAAAGTTTGCGTTTTTTCTAATATAATCGTTTCTATCACCAAAATCATCTACTGAAATAGATATACCAACGAATTGGAAATGTTTTAGTTTTTCTAATGCAGGTTTTATCTTTTCAAAATCGTAATTAGCGTTTGTAATATAAAATATTTTCATTTTACTCGCTAAACCATCTTCAATTAATCTATCCAATAATTTAAAGTGTTTTGGAACTAAAAAGGGCTCTCCACCACTAATATGTAATTGGTCTATCATTGGTGAGTGTTCAATCAAAGCATTATAAAAATCCTCATCCTCAACCCAATCATAGTTTGTATATTTCATTGTTTGTAACTCATCGTAGTTACTTGGGAAATTAACTTTATCTTTAAGATTCATGTAATCGTTAATCCAACTGGTAGATGATTCTGCATTACAACTTCTACATTTTAAATTACAATAGTTACCTAATCTAATTTCTACGTTTCTTAAATCTATCTTTATACTTCCATCGGGTTTTGTTGATTTATCAACATCCGTATTATAAAAAGAATCTTTTTGTCTTTTACTTTTTCCACCTGCCAATTCTACATCATGACAAGTTTTACAAGCAGGGGGAACTTCACCAGCAACCATCTGCCTTCTGATTTCTTTAAATGAATCTGAGTTTATAATTGCAGGGATACCCTCACTAATATTTATCTTTTCGTATCCACCATCAGGTAAAATATTAGATGCAGCTGATTGTCCATGTGCGTGATTGGATACACAACATACGGAACATACACCATGTGGATGAACACTAATATGTTTCCAAGGTAAATCGCATAAAAATCTATTCTCCGTTTTCATAAAGTGCATCTGATAGTTTTAAATCCTTTCTATATGGTATTGACTCATACCATTCTTTATATTCAGGAATAATATCTAAAAATCTATATTTTTCTTCCCTACCATCATCTAAAATTTCGGTTGTGTGTTTTAAAACCTTTTCAATTCGTTCTCTTGGTTCAGATAAGGGTTCATCCATAAAATTAAATAAAGATTCATACTTAGGTCTTAATGCATTAGCCTCTTCTTCATTTAATGATTTTAAATGTTGTATGTATCTTTTTTTAGTTTCGTTCTTTAAATCATCGGGTAATATATTAATAGAATAATGAAATGGATTTGTCAATACATTATTTAAATGAATATTCCAATGAGGTACTCCTAACCTTTTCCAATACTCAATATACTCAGGAATATACATTACATTAAAAATATTAGTCGTACATGATATATGGAAGTTTATATGATTATTTATACATTTTTTTATATTTTCTTCAATAATATCCCATTTTGTACCCTTACGAGAATATTCTGCATTTTTACCAACACCATCTATTGATGCAAATATAGTTACGTTTCCATAATCCTTTTCTATAAATGGTTTCCATAACTCTAAGTTATCATATTGTTTAAATTTAAGATAACCTAAGTTTGTATTATATCGTAATCGTAGATTAGTATTACCAACCTCTACAAGTTTTTGTAAAATATAATAATGTTCTTCCATTAAAAGGGGTTCACCACCTGCAAAATATATTTCTTCTACATCATTAATAAATTCATCTAAATAAAGATTAATATCTTTTTGAGAATAATTATTAACATTTATAATAGCTTGAGGTAACTCAGAACCACCGAATATTTTAACTTCATCTTCATACCACTTTGAAGATAAAAAAGAACCACACATTCTACATTTCATATTACATAAATTGGAAAATCTAAAATCCCAATAAAGTAATTTAAAATCATTATTATGCCCATCCGCAGTTGTATTTTTAGTAATATCAGGTATATGTTTTTCATACCATCTATTAGAAGATGTCCTTGTAGAATCTAAAGAGTTTTTTTCTTGTTGAAAACACTTTCTACAATTATAATGCTTCTTTCCTTCCAGCATATACTGACGGATTTCTTTCATTTTTTTATTATTCCACAACTCTTCTAATGTGTTGTGTTTTAGATTTCCAATCTCTTCTCTCCAATCAGTAAGACAGCATGGATATACATTACCATTTGGCCACGTGTTTAAATGTAACCAAGGTAAAACACAAAATGTTTTACTAATTTTATCACCAGGATTTTCTAATTGTTCACTCATATCTATGCTTCTATTTTTTGTATAGTATCAAACCATTCTATAAATTGAGTTGGTAGATAATCTTCTATTGGTTTTTGTCTACGTTTAGCGTATTGTTCTACAAAGTTTTTGAAATCATTATGTTTATTTTCCATATTATCGGAATCTTCATATGATACATCAACTTTTCTTAAATAGGTAAGTAATCGTTCATAGTGATTAATTTCCCACTCCTTCATCCAATCTTTATTTTCCTTAATTGTTTTTTCTAATCTATCAGCAACTGCGTTTTTAACGTCTTGAGAAATAATATTTACTGATTGGAATGATGGGAATCTTAAAATATTTACACTCATATAGAATGCTTCTTTATCATTAAATTCTTTTCGCCACCCAACAATCTTTTGTAAAAATTCATCTACACTCCATATGGATAATGCTGATATTGTCATCATAATATGTACTGAACGAATATTTTCAGAATGATATGCTCGTAATATGTTCTTTTCCCAAGTATCCCATTCAAACCCATCTCTTACAAATTCTTGTAATTCACCAATACATTCTGCAGAAGTATAAACATCAAATGATTTAAAGTTTTTTGCGGCATCTAATAGAGTATCCATTCTCTCATCTTCTAAGATAAGATTTGAATTTACTGCGAAATCAAATGTTTCGTTATCACACATCTCAAGTAATTGCCAAAACGAAGGGGAACGAGCAGGTTCTCCACCCGATACTCTTAATTCTTGTAATCCTCCTCTGATTTCTTCGAACCACTCATAGAATTTCTCAATATAAGGGTTGTTTATGTTTTTGTTACCATATGGCATTGCGTGGTGACCAGTATTCTTAAAAGTAAAACCACCAGTTGTTTTCATATTCTGATAAGGTCCTCCACGAGAAATATCTTGATGCCAAGTTGATGAGAATTCAGCGTTACAATAAGAACAAGCTAAATTACATAAGTTATCAAATGCCAATTCAACTGTTTTTGGAATTACGTTTGCATCCCAAGGCATATTTTGAATTGCCTTTACTTCCTCATCGGTATATCTGTAAGTTTGATAAACTCTATCAGAAAATAAACCACTATCTTTTTTAGCGGCATCTTCCACTCTCCAGCAATAAGAACATTCAGATGGCCTTTCACCATTTAACATTAACTTACGTTGTTCTTTTTTAAATTTGGTATTATGTAAAGCCGTTTTGTTTTCTAACAACTCACCCTTTGGTATAGAGTGTGCGAGTGGGTGGTGACAAGAAGCGGTTCTTCCATTACCTAACCAAATAGATACATTGTACCATTTAGCTGCACAAAAGGAAGTTGATATAGAATCAATTAACTTCGCTGTATTTTGTAAACTTTTTTCTGACATAACTTATAATAATTATTTAACTCTTTAAATGTGGTTTGAAAATTTGTATTTCTTCGTTTATCATATTCATCTATAAAATTAACAAAATCACTTCTATTTTTTGTTGTTGTTACTTCATCATATGTGTTGTTATACATATGAGATATTAATCCTTGAAGTTGGTTTATTTGCTCATTAGTTAAACACCCATCTCCATTTTCATAAACACCCCAAGTTCTTTCTTGGATAAGTTCTTCAACATCTTTTTTAAATTTATCTTTTGTTTCTGTATCTAGATTTACAATAGATAAAAATTCAGGATATATTAAGAAATTATTTACAAATTGAATTTTGTTATAATCAACTTCCTTGTTATAAATAGAACGAAGTTCTAAAAGGTATCTCACAAACTCACAATAGGATTCTATTGTTAGAATATTTACTGCTGTCATACAAGATGCGAGTACATTTTTTACATTTGAAAGAACTTTTTCAAAGTTTTTTTGCCAAACTTCATATTTTAATCCATACCTAATATATTCATTTTGAGAACCAACCGATTCTCCACTTGTGAATATTTGTATTTCTTTTACTTTACCATCTAACTGATTTAATTTATCAATAAGTTTATCGATTAAGTTATCAGGTACCATTAAGTTGGTATTTACACAAAATATTAAATTAGGATTTGGATTTTCAATCAACTCATCCATTACCTTCCAAGTATCTTTTGATAAAAGTGGTTCACCACCTGTGATTCTTAATGTGTGTAATTTTGGATAAAGTTCTGGCCACCATTTCCAAAAGGCATCTACATATGGATTTTCTTCTGATTGTTTATAAGTTCGTTTATCTTCTTCTAATTTATTGTAATTATTTGAAGTTGGATATGAACCAAATCTTTCTATTTCTTCTAACCAAGTTGTGGAATTTGAATGAGTACAATATGCACATTTCATATTACATGTATTCGAAAAGGAAACCTCTAAATAACTTGGTTCTATATCTCTGGTACCTTTTTCTAAGATTTCATCTTTTTTAATTTGAGAAAAAGAATTACCAGATTTATAAATTCTTTCAGAAAAGTAATTATCACCTAAATCTTCAATCTTCCAACAATATTCACATTCACTCGGTCTATCACCTCGCAACATCTTTTTCATTTGTTGCTTTTTATATCTAGTATTATGAAGTGCTTTTGGATTTCTCTGAACTTCTCTTAATGGTATTTTATGAGGTGATGGATAATGACAGGAATGGTTATATCCATTTTGTAAGTAAAGTGTTAATTGTGACCATTTAGCTAAACAGAAACTTGATGATACTTTACCAAGTTCCTTCTTAACTTTTAAATGATGTTCCATTACAGTTTGCCACACTCCTCGTAAAATTCTGCTAATTCTGGAAAAGTTTCTTTGAAGTTAGTACCTCTACGTTCATCATGAGCTTTAAACATATTGTAGAAGTTTCTACGAAGTTTATTCTGTTCACTTTCATCTATTGGTTCATCAAACCAATCTATAATTCTTCGTATTTTTCCAATCTCAATTTGAGTAAATCCTAAATACCAATCTTTCCATTCTTCTATTTCCCAAAGTGGTTTAATAGTATGTAAAGTTTCCATTTGAATTGCAATAGATTCCAAAGTATCTCTCCATTCTTTTGGTAAAATTTTTACAATCTGATGGGTGGGATATCTTAGATAAGCAGAATCTAAAGTTAAAGCGGTTACCCAATATCTATCTGGTGAATTGTGTTTTACCTTTTGTTCAAATACCCAATCCACTAAATCAGCATATTTTGGAACTGATAAAGCATTGAAGGTACTCATCACTGCTATTGATAATTTTTTAGTTTTTGAAAGTAGTTCATCAACTCTACGTTGCCATTCATCAAATTCTAGACCATTTCTAATATAATCTGCTTGTTTACCAAAAGTATCAACTGATGTAAATATTGTGAGTTCCGATACTCTACCACTTTCTTCCAATTGAACTAACTTCTCTACCAATTTATCATAAAGAACAGCAGGTACACCTAAGTTAGAATTTATAGATAATTTTAAATTAGTGTTTGGGTTATCAGTAGTAAGAATGTGGTCAATTACTTTCCAAAAATCAGGAGACATTGAAGGTTCACCACCGGTAATCCTAAAAGTGTGCATATCTTTATACAAATCTGGCCACCATTCCCAAAACGCATCTACATATGGATTTGGTTCAGAATGTTTATAAGGCATTTTACCAACTTCCTCAAACCACTCTAAATTATTAAAGTTATCAGTAGTGGGATATGCACCATGTTTTTTTAATTCAGTTACCCATGCTGATGAATATTGAGGTCCACAATATGAACATTTAAAGTTACATGCATTTGAAAAAGCAACCTCAACATATTTTGGATTATAGTTTTTTCTCCAAGGAGTATTTTTAATTTCATCAAAAAATGGTTCTGACCAAGGTTCTGATGATTTATATGTTCTATCAGAAAACTCCGGTCCACTGTCCTCAACTTTCCAACAGTAATCACATTCATCAGGCCTACCACCTTCTAACATCTCCTTACGTTGACGTTTTTTATGTTTGGTATTATGAAGTGCGGTTGGGTTTCTTCTTAATTCTAATAATGGAATTTTATGAGGTATAGGGTGGTGACAAGAATGTGTTTCACCATTTTGCAAATGAATTGTAACTTGTGTCCATTTTGCTAAACAAAAACCACAACCAGTTTCGTTTAATTTATCCCTTAAATCGTAAAGTTCTCCTCTATGGTCTATCATACTGAAACTATTTTATCTATAAGTATTTCCCATTGTGAATAACTCTGATGATAATTTTCATCCATTTTTTCAATGTGGAAATCTGGATTATCTATATCGATTTTCCAATCATTTAATTGTATCCCTCGATACATTTTTTTATATTCCTGCCAATAAGTGTAATCTTCTTTCGTTTCACTTACTTCTTTTAATCTTTCTAAAACAGTTGAATCCCATTTAAAATGATGAACTTGTACAAATCCTTCACCTTTACCAATTGGATATTTCTTTTTATGAAATTTCCCCCAGCTGTTTTTACCATCTTCACCTACAATTGCATAGTGTTGACCCGAAGTTACATCAACCGAACCTTTCATTACACAAACTTTGTTAGGACAAGCCCCACTCATTGGATATCTAAAAAATCCTGCTAATGGGAAAGATTTCCAAATATCCGTATATCTGTGAACATTTGGAAACTTCCCTCCTTCTCCTATCCTATCGAGAAATCCACCTGTGATAAACTCCCATCCATTTTCTTCACATTCTTTTATCATCTTACGAATGTTTTTTGGATACAAGTGAAATTCATCATCATCCGCAACCACCCACCATTCATCTGGTTTAGTTTGCTTTACTTTGTTATATAATTCAGTTACCTTCTCCCAATTAAATTTAGGTTCTGTAACCACCATATAAGGTTCCACACCACACTTCTTTACTTCTTCAAGTATTCCATCATCTTCACTCTGTCTATACACCACAACGAAGATTTCATCTACCATCGATTCGTAATGTTTTAACATATGTGGAAATAATGTAGTATTGTGTCCTACAACCGTAACTAAATTTAATTTTTGCATCTTTGTAATATCGTTAAACCTGTTGAAGATGGTTTACTTCTAAATATACCATTATTGAATAAGTTGAAAATTTCCCAATCACTATCCTGCTTTAATTCTTTAATTAATTGAGCGGGTCCATTTGCATATTCTTGATGAAATCCTTCTCTGATATCATCTGTTATATAATGTTCTTTTTCAAATGAGATATCAGTATCGTGAATAGAAATTATACCATGTGGTTGAAGTAATTGAGAATATAATTCAAAATCTTGTTTTACATCTTCATAGGAATGACCAGCATCAATATGTAGATAATCTATTTTTATATCTTCTTTAACAAAAAAATCATAGAAAGCTCGTTCGGTAGTTGTAAGTAATAACCTTGGGTCAAAGTTTTTTCTAAAGAAAGAATTCTCATCAGTCCAATCGGTAAATCCACCAACTCCATTTGATGCATCTACAAGGTACGTTGAACCAATATCACCCCAATTTATATCATTATTTCCTCCAAAGATTCCAGCCTCGTATAAATCGAATCTTGCTTGTGTCATTATCCGTGGAATAAATCCTCCACCACTTCCTAAACATACACAAGTTTTAGCACGAAGATAATGAATTAAAGAATAAATTAACAACCCATCACCCAAATGTAAATCACCAGCGCCATGAGTCCATCGATATTTAATAGGAGTATGAACCTCGTACTCTCTATTAGTGTCATCTGTCTTAGTGTCTAAGTTATGGGTTATAAAGTCTTTTATATATTTTGTATTAAGTATACTCATTTTGTCACTGCTTTAGTGCTGTCCCCCTGCCCCCTATGGTTATAAGTATAGAGAATTTAATGAAACGTATATATTTATATAAAAATATATAAAATAATTTAGAAAAATGAAATCATTTGTGTTCTGACTTGGTCTATCCAGTCTTTTTTATTATCGTACTTTTTTAAGTATTCTATTAATTTATTTCTTTCTTCTACACGAGTTTCATGCGAATCCTTTAATATTTGTTTAATACAACCATCAAATTCATTTTTCGTACTTGCTCGGTATTTATACTCCACATCTTTACACCAATCTGTATTAATTATTGGTAATTTTCCGTAATCTAACGCCTGAAAAATTGAATAACCGAATGGTTCTTTAAAATATGCTCCATGAAATATTCCCCAAGTTTTACCCATAAATGCTTGATAAATGTTTGGATTCCATTGATATAAATCTACAGTGGGTAACGTAAATGATGAAGTATCTTTTAAATTTTGAACATCTCTCTGGTCTGTTAAGGCGTATCCTTTTGTTATACCATTCATCCAATGTAAACATTTACGAGATTCTGCTCTAGCAGCAAATCCAACTTCACCATTATCAACATGAGTAGTTAATTGTGCTGGCCCTTGAAACTCATAATAGTTTGGAATTGTATAAGTGTAATTTGGAAATTTTTCTTTCATCGAAGTTGGGTTCATACCAATCCAAATTCTTCGCTTACATGTCATTATAAACTCATCGTAGAAATTTACATCTACTTTGGTTTGTAATTGTATCCTATCTAATTCTGGCATCTTTTTCATTACATCTGTCATATCTCGTGGATATGCATGAACGAAAATTATTCCAAACTTATCTTCGTGTTTCCAAAGATGTTCTCGGTAATGATAGTTTCCATGAAGGAAGTGTATCCACTCTGATTCTTCACACCACTCTTGAGTTATATCTTCATCATCAAAGTGAAAATGATATTTTAATCCTTTTGGTAAAGATTCTGGTTTAAAGTTTCCGGGTCTTTTAGAATCTATTAATAATCGGTAATATCGATGATTTGGTAAGAGAGGCCAAACTTCTTTTAGAAAGTTATTTACCCATATATCCGCCCCACCTTGAACAGTATTTCCTGCTCCAGTTGCCACTAGTAAAAAGTATGGTGGTTTCTTATCTGACACTTTTATTATAACCTTTTATATAAATATACATTTAATCATTTATTTGATTTTTAGTTAACCAAAACACTAATACATAACGAGTACCACTTAAAACACTTTCAACTTGGTGGTTTAAATTTGAATCAAACATTACCATGTTACCACAACTTCTATCCGAACAATATGATGTTTTATCACCATTTTCATCAAAATCCCATATGATTAAATCACCCCCATTGTATTCCGCTTTATCAGATAATTGTATAGATACGGATTTATATCTATCTTCATGACCAACCCCACTATCTATATGATTATCAAAATACTGCCCTTCTTTATATCGAACAACGGTAACCACATCTGGTAATGATATTATATTATATTTACTTAGTTTTGTAAGTAAAAGTTCTTCAACTTCTTTATTTGAATAAAATGAATGTTCATAACAGGTTCTATCATCGGTTATTTCAACTGTTATTCCATCATTTGTAATTCCACTACGTACAAATTCTCCACAGAGTGATAGAATTTTTTCACATTCTTTTTTGGTAAAAATTATATCTTGTTGTATCATAGTTCTTGAGGAGTTTTAACAGTAGGTAATGTATCTACGGTAGGAGTTACACCCGGTGGTGTACCACCACCGCTTAATCTACCAAGTTCAATATAAATTGAAAAGTTTTTACCACTTGTATCAGATGTAGTTAAATCGATTGTGGTATTAACACTTTGACCTGCACTTGGTGCAGTTACCTTTAATCTAAAATGAGTTATATATGGTGAAACATCTGGATATTCAGTTAGAAAGTCAATATATGATAAACTTAGTGTAGAAGTTGGTGATACTATTGAAAAATTACCAAATCCATTTTCCACTACTCTATATGTTACCTCTGCGTTTGTTCTTAATGAAAATGTTAAATATCGGGTATCACTTTCAGTAGCCGCCCAAAATCCACTTTGAACATACTGACCATTTATACCACCAACTTCCCAACCAGGTCTTTGGGTAGTAGTAGTGGATGGAAAATATAAATATCCAGTTAAATCCACTGCTTGTTGAACAGTACTTCTTGATTTTACAAAAGTTGTATTGGAATTAAACCACCCGCTTGGAACAGTCATTGAAGCATTTACCCATCGAGTTTCATCATTTACCGAAGCCTTAAATCCTCTTGCAAGAGTAACAGGTGTTCCTGAATTTTGTAAAGGAGTATATGTGGTTGTAATTGTTGGATTGCCCACCGCAGTTACATTTGCAGCTGTTATAGCTCCACTTGAAGCAACACTAAAATTTGTTATAGATACTTGTGCATCACCATATACTCTTGATTCCTGTATAGCACTTACAGTTCGTGTAAATGAACCAGGATTCTGATAAGTACTTGGTACATTTACCGTAACATTTACATATCTTGGTGTATTTGTACCAACTAATGGAAATCCAGCTGCAGCTGAATATGATGTACCTGAATTAAATCCAGTTGTATATGTTATTGTGTATGCAATATTACCAGTAGTTGTAACAGTTGGTACTGAAATATCACCAAATTCATCAACATCAAAACCACTAATAGCAATATTTGAATTACTCCAAATAGGTTTAGTAGTTTGCGAAAAAGTTACAGAATCCGATGGACTACCATCTAACACAGAAACCGATGCACTACCATTTCGTGTAGATGTTCCTGTATTTTCTAATATTCTTATATAAACTCTATCATCCCCATTACCACTTATATTAGCAGTAGTAAATCCACTTGTAGATGAAAGGGATTGTTGATAACCAGTTCCGGTTATATCCGATATCCAATTTGTATTTGATACCACATCAAAGAATTTAGTTTCCCCTTGTGCACTAAATGAGAGTGTAGATGTTGCAATTGATAATGTTTCAACAAATGCTGCTTGTGATAAGTTTACAGTATCGGATGGACTTCCATCAGTAACCGCTACTGAAACTGTTCCTGTTCGTGTAGATGTGTTTGTATTATTCAATGCCCGTATGTAAATAACATCATCTCCATTACCATTTATATTAGCAGTGGTAAATCCACTTGTTGATGATAGTGATTGTTGGAATCCGGTACCGGATATATTGGAAATCCAATCGGTATTTGATAAAACTGTAAATGATTTAACTTGTGAAGTTGATGTAAATGATAATGAACTAATAGCTATTGATAATGTCTCTACAAATCCAGATTGTGTATGTGTTATACTTCTTTCTTGGTTAAAATTGGTAGTACTTATTGAAAAATTTAATTGAGCGGTTCGTTGTGGGCCTGTATTACTTGCCATAGTTAATGTAAACCTATATCTACTTGTACTTCCTAAATTGGTTTTAACGGGAGATGATAACGTAAACCCACTACCAATTACCGTACCAGTTACTACAAGAGGATTTGTTACAGTTACATCTTGTGTAAATGAAGTTGTAGATGTAGCTATGGTTTGTGCTGTACTTGGAGTTAATACAATAGAAGCTGGATTACCTGCCTGTACTACTGATAATGTACGATATGTATTCCCACCCTGCCCTATGAATGTAATTGTTGCACTTCGTTCTGTATTACCAAGAGTATTATTAGAAGAAGCTACAAAACTAATACTACCATTATTAGAAGTACTCAAATAAACCGTATCAGTTTCTAACCAAGCGGGTTTGCCAACCATTAATGTAAATCCATTAGTACTAAAATTGATTGTTTGTGTACTTGTTACATTTGAATATGATAACGATGTTGGTGAAATACCAACGGAAGTAGCAGTTAAATTTAAACTTTTATTATAAAAAGAATCAGCTAAAACAATATTACGTGGAGATGCTGCATTATAATTATCAATATTGAACACTTGTGCCATTTCTGTAAAGGTGTTTGTATTACCTTTAGAAATAGTAGCTTCATCTTGTAAATCTCTTATACTCAGAGGTCCGCTAGGTGGTAATGGCATTATTTATCCTTTTTTAAATTTTTGTTTTCTTCTTCTAATTCAATTAATCTATTATTTAGATTTTTTACAGCTTCTAATAGATATACAGTTAACTTTTCATACTTAACGCCCATATATCCACCATACATATCACCAACTAATTCTGGCATATTTTCTTTAATTTCTTGCGCAATTACACCAACATCATGTCCTTTGGAATTATGTATTTTTTCATATTCAGGTCTCCAATCAAACTCATAACCACCAATTTTATTTATTTTATCAAATGGATTATTAATAGGAATTATATTATCCTTCAATCTTTTATCCGATGAATAGTATGCGGTTATATTTCCAGTAGCAGTTATATTTCCACCCACCTCAACCATTGTACCCGATGCTTGTCTATCCATTCTAACATATTCAGTAGTAGTTCTTACAACCTGCAATCCTCCACCATTTATTTCAGTTACCGAAACTTCTTTAAATACTCTAACATTTGAGTATCCGGCTCCACGTCCTTCGATAGTTAAATCGGCAAAATATCCATTTGGAAGAAATATACTTGAATATATTGGAATATTATATGTAACTAATACTTTACTTCTTACAGTATATGTACCACCATTAGCATTAAATGTAGTTGCTTGTGGTCCACGGGAACTTGGTATGGTTACAAAATTTCTAGTAGTAACTTCTGATTGAGTTGAACCAACTAAATCGAGAGCAACCCCATTAAAAACAGATTGTACATGTTGAGCAGCAACATTACCACCACTATCTATTAGTTGTAAATAAATTGTACATGAAATTTGAGCATTTCCTACTGTCATGTAATATGAACTTGGGTTTTGACCCGGTATTTCAAGAACTATATTAGCAGATAATGATGCATCGTTACTTGGATATGAATTATCTTGGTTATCAATAGAATCATATGCAAATGTTAAAGTTTGACCAGATAATCCAGATGTACTTATTGTGCCCGCATCATATGAATCTTCTAAGGTTCCGGTAAACGTAGTTTGATTACTAAATTGAGAAAATCTAGTATCCCCATCATAAACGGTTCCTTCCGGTACGTTTACCGAACCAGCAGTTGTCGCACCTAATGCAGATAAATTTGCCGATGAGTTTAAATCTACACGAATTGTAGTACCATCTTGGATTTCAATCGCAGGTCTAGCTGCATTTAAAACAATTTGATTCGGTTTATAAATTTTGTCAGATGTGATTATCCAACCACCGATATTACCTAATGTAGATGTGATTTCACCAGAAAAAGTTCCTTCGGCCCCAACAAACGTAGTACCATTAATCACACCACCGGTAATATTTGCACCGGTAATATTTGCACCGGCTGATATATTTCCTGCAAAGAACGCATCACCACTACTATCTATTCTAAACGAAGGTGTAGTTATAGTTCCGCCAGTTAAATCAAAATTAGTACCATTTGTTGAAAAATTACTACCATCAGTTACACCACTATAACTATTTGATTGAATATTTCCTGTCCTAATTTTATTACCTTGAATGGTTGTGGTATTACTATTTACATCTCCAGCCGCATCACCTGGTCCTAACAAATTTCCAGCTGTCGTACCCCCAATGGTAACTGTATCTGATATTGTACCGGTAGTTGCGCTAATATTTCCCTTTATCTCTAATGTAGTTCCTGTCCATTTAAGGTAGTTAGTGTTTCCATTTTCAAGAGACATTTTATATTCCCCATCACCATCCCTACCAATGAATATACCATCCCCAACCGAATATCCTTGATTTCCTTGTGTATTCGATTGACCTAATGAGAAGTAAGGAAAATTATCTCCACCATATAAGGTTATATTTGCTGAAGAAAGTGCACCACTATTATTCGAACCAATATTCAAAGTGTTTCTAACAAACGATTCATCAAATATTGCTATCTTTGCAGCTACAAAGAAATCTTCAGTACCTAAATCTTGCCAGAAAGTATTTCCACCTGAAGTAGGAACTTGGTTTGTATTAGATTGTAATGTAGCGTAATATCTTCCATCATATAAAACAGCATCTCTTCTTCCATTAGATATATCATATTGGTATGTACGTGATGAATTCCATGGACCTGTAAACACAATACCTGGACCGGTTGAACCCTCTGCTATAACTCGTATTGAGTGCGTCTTTTCAATAGCATCTGATTCATTTCCATCTCTATCTTTATATGTAACATCAAATGTAATTAGGTTACCAAGTACACTAGCCGGCTTTGCAGCAGTTATTGTACCATCTGAATTTGATGAGGTACCATCTCCATTTGAATCTGTTAAGTTTGTAATTTTAAAAGTTCCATTTGTAGATAGTGTTGCATCATATGTGTATAATCCAAGAGAATCATATACTTGAACAGAAAATGTATTAGTATCTGATATGATATCATTAACATCTACACTAACTTCTTGAGATGGTGGGTTTAATTCTATTGTAACCGCACCCAATCCATCCACACCTTGTTTAGCAACACCAATGGTAAATGAAATATCTTCACTATCAGAAGTTCCTTCTGAGTTTACATAATTTATTGTAGCAGTACCACTAACCGTTGTAGATGGTGAAGTATCTGCGGTTATTACACCTAATGATGAAACACTAAATTCAGAAGATAGAGATTCTATTGTGAATTGATATTCACTTGGAGCTCCACTATTTAGGTATGTATAATTTGTAGTACCTTCTTTTACTGAAATATTAATCTCACTTGGTGTTGACCCAAAATCTATTGTTTGTGATTGTGGTGATACTGTAACCAATACATTAGGTGCAGCTTTTTTAACTTTAGATAATGCGATTGTATCTGTAATTGTTCGAGGAGTTCCTTCAGAATCTTCTACTGTGGCAGATATTGCAACAGTTGTTGAATCTATATTATCACCTAAAGTTCTACCACTTAATGTGATTGTACCACTTAATTCATCAGTAACAATACTTGAAATATCAGATGAAATTGCATCTAAATTTGTAATTGTTTTATTAGATGAACTTCCTTCATATTGTTCTTTAACAACAACAATTGAATTACTAAAAGAACCTGTTTGTTCGCCTGTTGATTTAGCAACTACACTTTGGTCTTTATTACTTGTTTCAATTGAAAGAAGTGGTGCAGCTATTTTTGATTTAGAATAATTTACCTTTTTGGTAAAATCTATTTCAGTTGCATTATCACCAGCTTTATATCTTATTAAAAGTGTTAAATCTCCACTATCTCCACTCATCGCAGAAATACCATATGAGTTGGAATCTGGGTTAGGGTCATTTGGAGTTACACCTGATGATGGGGTTACTGAAACTATATCAAAGGTATTTTTAGTTCCCAATCCTTCACTATGTGAAATAACATTCGAACCAATTCTAACATCAACTGTACCATCACCATTATCAAATTCAGTAGAAGTTACATTACCAATTGAATCGGATTTGAATGAGGTATTTTCTGTTGAAAGAACCACCGAGACCCCATCAAAGTTTATTACTTTTGAAATGGTAATTTCATCAGATTGTTCTACTCCAAAAACATCCGAGCCAGTAAATTCATATGTAATTTCATCAAAGTTATTTTCTGCAAATGATGCAGAAAATTGTAACGCAGATAAGGTATATGTAGTTACACCACTTTCAGTAGAAACCTCAACTAAATCAGGTCCATTTACATTACTTTTATTAATAGTAATTGGAGTATCAATTGATGCTAAGTTTTTCCTTTGTGCACGAATTGTGATACTCTGTCCACTTGGTTTTGGTGAAAGTGTTGTTGGTTCGTAAATAAATTGATTTGCGTTTGAACTAACTAAAAGAGTGGGTGCATTTTCACCATCTTCCAAACGATATATTGTTTCAAATTCTTCAAGTTCCTCAATCGATGCAGTATAGATTATAGAGAATACTTCTGGTTTAGGGTCTACACCACCCCACGTTCCTTCAAATGAACCAATAGTAACCAACCCACCATTATTACTTGGATTGGTTAAACCACCAGGATATGATACCCAATCCGTTGGTTCGATGTAAACACCATCTTCATCAAATGCACTCGAGAAATATGCAACTGAACCTGTTAAATTTTGGATAGTAGTTTTAAATTGTATTTGTTGTGATGTAGGACTTGCCGAACCACTTATATATCTAAATGCATTTCTATCCGATTCAAAGGTTAATAATTTTGAAGTTGTATTAAAATCGTTACCACCATTGAAAGTTTTGGTTGCAACTACATTGACTGGAATGTAATTATTATTTATATCGTAAAACTCGAATCGGAAATCAAATGTTTCACTTGCAAGTTTTCTTGGTATATCTTGGATTAAGGTAAATTCATCAGGTGAGAATGATGTATCTTGTGCATTCTTTAAAGATACATTTGAGATATACCAATCATCTCCTTTGAATTCAAATACCAATTTAGCATCAACATTTTGTTGTGCTATAATATTTTCACTAATAGATTTACGAACCACATAGGAACCATCCGGAGTAACATCTACAAACGATTGAGTAAATGGACTACCATTATCATATGCTCCACTAAAATAAGCTTTAAGATATTTATCATCTGATATGGACCCACTTAATAAAGTTCTAAAGTTTAAAGTGTATTCAACATCTTTAGAAATAGAAAAAGATTGTGAAGTGATTAACTGTTGAATACCACTACCATTATAATCTATTTTAACTGCTTGAGATAAAACAGAAGAATCTATTTCAGTTGGGTGGTCTATACTTGTGGTAACCCAATATCTTTCTAAATTAGTTTGGTCAAATCTACCATAAGATAATTCAGTATTTTCGGTAGTGGTTATATCACGAAGTAATTCCGTTGATTCTAATCTTGATTCTTGTACAAATTGAAAATCATTTGCAGAACTTCTTGATTTACGAAATACCTTAACCCTTGCAACATCACCAACAAAAGTTTTTAATTGAGTAATATCTATTTTAGCAAATGAACCAGTAAGCGCAGATTCTCCAATAGTTTCACGTTGGAAATCGGTATAAGTAACTGAATATGATTGTGATGTAAAATTATCAACTATATTATTATCGTTGGTATATGGTATATTTACTAAAAGTTCTCTATCATTAAGAACCTCAATTATATTCGAGGAATATGTAGAACCATCAACATTTACATCGATTGTATTTTCATCAACATCAATATCCCATGTACCCGAACTTTTAATTAATTTATAGAAAGTACCCCCACGATAGTTTGTTAAATCGGTTCCTGCGTTTGGTAGTTGAGCAACACCACTAACTTCACCCGTATCAGTAACTTGATTAACACTTTTAGTAAAAATAGGTTTTACAAGTTCATCTATGGATACTAATGGTCTTTTGTAAAACCTAACAATAGTTTCGTTGGCAAGGTTTTTATTTATCTTAAATGTCCTCTCCCACTTAACATTGTAGATACCCCTCCATTCTTCTGGCACGGGTAGTGTTTCACCATTAGGACCTATATAATTTTTTAACTCACCAAGAATGGTGATTTTACCTAAGCCTATTGGAGTATCATCATAAACATGAACTGATACTAATTTTGAAGTTCCCTCATAGTATTCGGGTATACCATCACCTGGTTCAAAATATACAGGATTTCCTTCAACATCTAATACTTCAATTTTTACCTCAGTAGTTTCTTTTAAAAACTCAGAACCTTCAATTAAAAACCCATTTTTACCACCAGTATATTGTTCAGTAAATTCAGAAATCCTAAAGTAATCTGAATTAGGATTTTCATCTACCAAAAAAGTTTGGAAATTGGAAAGGTTTTGAAAGGGTGAAAAAGATTTTATTATTGCCATTGAGTATTCTCCATATACACTATAAATATACCTCAAAAAAAGTTATAATATATTTATACATAGAAATACATAGAAAGTTATAGAATGAGAAAATATACTACAATACAGATACAAAAAGAAACCCATGAACTCTTACAAGAATATTGTAAGGAACATGGGTATAAATTAAGCGGATTGGTAGAATCGTTAATTAAACAAAGATGTACTCAATCTCGTAATGTTCTTCCGGTCACTAAAACTTAACATGAGAGAAACCTTCTACTTTTTTAATTTCAATTAAATTATCTACCACATCTCGCATGGAATCGATATGGGAGATAATCATGACGAAATCAAACTGTGTTTTAAGGTAGGTAAACAGCATAAAGAGTGATTGTAGGTTCTCACTATCTAAAGTTCCAAATCCTTCATCTATCACGAGAAAATTAGGTCGTGGTAGGTTACATACGTTGATTAGAGCAACTCTAATCGCAAGACCACTAATAAACCTCTCCATACCACTACACATTTCTAAACTCCATCTCTGGTCTCCATATACAAGGTAGGCGTTGATATTCTTACCATCAATCTCTAACTGCATTCCAAAATCAACAATCTGACCTAAGATGTTATTTACCTCACCTTCAATCATTGGAAGTGATTTCTCAATGAGTTCATAACTCACACCATCTTTAGAAAGAGCGTTTAGATAATAATCAAATAATTTAGATTGTTGTTCTAAATCCTTTACTTCACTAATTCGTTCTTGTATAGATTCTTTTTGATTTTGTAATGCAGATACTTTACCATTTAAAGTTAGAATATCTTTATTAACCTTTTTTAAATCATTTTTAACAATATCTAATTTTGAACGAACTTCTGAAATTTGACTTCTAATTTCTTTATTTTGTTTTATTTGTTCTTCGTTCTTATAATATTCTTCAATTAGTTGTTTTTGTTGTACAACTTGAGTATCTAAACGAATTTCTTCGGTTTCGGTTGTTGATAACTTGTTGATAAGTTGTGAGATTTCCCTATCTAATTTATCCTCCTTTTCCTTGACTTCCTTATACTTAACATACTCATCCTCGATATCTTTAAGTTCTTGTAATGATTGAGAAATTATTTGAATTCCCTCGTTGAATTTAACCAAGTGTAATTCACCATCTTGGATTTGAGAATCTACACTTGCCTTTTGTTCTAATATAGTTTGAGAGTTATCCATACACACATCACAATTTTCATTGTATCTGTGTTTATCCAAATGTTCTTTCCTTTCTCTTAGGGATTCTAATTTAATTTGAATTTTATCTACTTCGGATTCTGCCCTTTGAAGTTTTGTTTTTCCTTCTTGGATTTTTTGAATACCATTTTCTAACTTTTCCTCATCATATGTATCTAAAATTTCTTCCAACGTAAGCTGTAATTCTTCTCTATGAGTTATAAGTTCTTGAGTAGAACTCTTTTTGGTTTTTACCTCATCTAATTTAGATTCTAATATCTTCAATCGAGATTCCAATTCCTCAATAGATACACCACTATCTGCGTTTAATTTTACTATTTTAGAATTTAAGTAAATGATTTGTTTATTTAATCCATCTTCTTCAGTTGTTAATGATGATTGATTAATTTCTAAAAGGTTGTATTCAGATTTATCAGTTTTTAATTGTGTATCGATATTAGCCAACTTTGTCGTAAAATCATCGGACTTGAATTTTCTGATAAGTGTTGCATTATCTCTATTCTCATCTGATGCCTTTTGGTATAATTTATCAAAGATATCTACACCAATAAATTGAGAAAGTATTTCTTTTCTTTCTGATTGTGATTTATCAATAAAGAGTGCATTGTTTCCTTGTAAAGATAAGGTAGTTAAAACAAAATCTTCAAACTTACCTAAATACTTTTCAATATTCTGATTGGTTTCTCTCCTTTGTTCTCCATTGAGTGAAGTTATAACACCTCCACTTTCAGACCAGAAATTTACATCTACTTTTACTGCTGTTTTCTTTCTAACATACTTAGCAGTTCGTTCAATGAAGTAATCTACCCCATCAATTTCAAAGTTAAATTTACAATAGAATTTATCTGAACGATTATTTAAGATATTCTTTGCAACATTAGTTTTAGATGTTTTATCATAAATTACAAACGATAATGCATCGAATAAAGAAGATTTACCACTTGCGTTCGGAGCAAAAATTCCAACGATTCCTTGTGCATTATCAAACTTTATTTTGTTTCCTTCACCATATGAGAACATATTAGAAAACTCTAAAGTTTTTGGTGTCCAAAGAATATTACCCATTGAATCTGAATCATCAATTTGAGTATTTAAATCTTTATTAATATCTGTTATTTTATCTAATTCACCTTCTTCTAACAAATATTGTCTTTCTAAGTAATCACGAATTAATTGGTTTTGAAAAGTTTCATCTTTTACGTTACCAACGATGTTTTTGTTTACCTTTTGGTTTGTTTTTAACTGACCTATTGTATCTGTTCTTGTTACTGTAACCTCTGCAACCTTGAATAGTTTTTTCAATTCGGTGATACGAAGTTTCATATCACTTGGTTCGGTATTGGTAAATCTCAATCTTAAACGAGGATACTTTGGAAGTTTAGTATCAACTTCATCGTAAACCCATTGTGGAATTTGACCATCAATTACATCGACAGTTAAGAACCCATAATCATTATGAATATGATGTTCGGTGAAAGTACGAGTAGGTACATCCCACAATAAGTAACCATGATTTTCTAATAGTTCACCATGATTCTGTTGAACCATAGAACCTGCATAAGCAACCCACTCATAACCTTCACCGAAAGTTTGTCTTTTGTGAATATCACCTAACATTGCCATATCGAACCCATCAAACATATCTACTTGGAATGAGTTTGAAGAGACAGTATAACCAATATCAGTTTGTGCTTTGTTTACAGGTCCATGGAATAAAACAATTTTATTTTCACCTTCTACATCTTTACCTTTAGGCCAGTTTTCCTTATCATCTAAGATAGAATAAACCACAAAGGTAAGGTTGTGTATGTTATACACTCCAGTATCCCTTAGATAGTGGATACGTGAGTTGTTGAGGTTTTCAACAATAGGTGTAAGAACATCTAACCTATGATTGTTATTTAAATTACAATCGTGATTACCTGTGATTAAGATAGTTTCTCGTAATTTCGCACACTCGGTTAAGAACCATGAGATTTCTTGAACCAACTCGGGACTCATCTCGGTTTTTGCGTGAGCAATATCTCCTGCTAAATAAATAACAGAATCTTCAATTGCATCTTGTTTAACTTGATTTAAGAATTTTTCGAATACCAACCGATATTCTCTGTGTCTTTGGAGATTTCTAATGTGTAAATCTGCCAAATGATAAATCTTGTTTATTATCATATAATCTTGTTTGTGTTGATGAAATTGAATAGTTCATCTGCTATTAATTTATAACCTTCTTTATTTGGATGTTGAGTTGCACGGGTATCATATTTTTCTAAGTGCTCCCATATATCTATTCTATTTAATTTATTTAACAAATCCCTAAAAGTATATTTTAATTCACCAAAAATAGGTTTAGTATCTATTAATTTAGTGTAATCATTCTTCAATGGTGGTTGTACCATATATTCAAAGGATTCACACATTATATATTTTATATCATACTCTTTAAATAATTTTTGTAAAAAAATTATATAATTTTGATTTACTATATTATAGTAATCCTGTGTAAATAATTCGGTTACAAAGAATTTCTTATAATCGGATAGAAATTTATTAAATTGACTCGATACACCATGCTCATCATATGAGTTATAAAATCTATCAGGCGTTTCTAACAAATGCTTTACAGACCATGATACCCACTCACCTTGTGGTAAAAATGGAACATAATCTCTAAGAGATGATGAAAACATTATAGTAACAAAATCATCAGATGTAACATTACCATTTTCAATATCTTTGATAATATCATTAAACATTTTTCTATTTGAATTACCACTAATACCTTTATTAAGTACTTTGGGTATATTCATTTTATCCGCCAATTTCTTTGGCCAGGCATGTTCATTTCTAAAATTTCTTTTATCGTTTGGAGATAGTGTATTTTCAATTAACACATCACTACCCTCACCTTCAGTCCAAGAACATCCATATGCAACTAATCTTTTCATAAACTCATTAATTTCTGTGATATAATATCAGTAAAGTCTGTTTTCTTGGATTCTTTAAGAATAGAATTGATTTGGGAGAATCCCATCTCACCTGCATCCTTTTCTGATGGTACTATATTTTTGGTTTCTATTCCTTGATTTTGAAATTGTAATGTATAACGTAACGCCTGTTCTTGAGCATCTTCATCAAGTAAGATATTGATGTTCTTAACTCCTTGTTTATATATATTATCATTTAAATTTCTTGGTATAAATTTACCAAGTATAGGAATTGCGTTTCTCTTCACAGCCATCGCATCGAATACTCCCTCTACTATTGTAATTGGTTCCTTCCAATTTATTTGGTTCTCAAACATGATAATGTTTTTCGAAACCGGCGGGTTTTTATATTTAAATTTTTCCTCATCGAATACAGAACGTGCGATGAAGTAATTGAGTCTATTGTTAGAATCATAAGATGGAATAATAATACGACCGGAATAAAGACCAGTATCGCAATATCCGATATTATATCTAATAATGTCCTCTTTAGTAATACCACGAGAATTCGCATATTGTTTTACCTTTCTGAACGTTGGGTTAAACCCCGTTGGTTCTTTTAGTAATGATTTAAATTCATTTGGTAACCTTAACTCAATCTTTTCTTCTTCGGTAGATGGAGTATATGTAACGTAATCATCCCCATAGATTTCAAAAATCTTTTTTAGTTTGTGGGAATCCGTATGTAACCTCCTTAATAGTGATTGAATTTTCTTTCCCTTTGAATCACAGACCCAACAATGCCATTGTTGAGTTTCAAGGTTTATTTGTAACTTCTTTTTGTGGTGATGACAGAATGGACAATGATGTGCCTGTTCATTTCCCTTCATGGAAGTACCAGTACCCAAAGTTTCATCAAGTATGTTTATAACTGTTATTCTATCTCTATGTGAAAGCATACTAATTTTTTATTTGATACAAATATACGAAAAATATTTAATATATCCAAATTATACCATCGGAAATCCATTAACATTCACAGTTGAACGAAATGGTTTAGATTTTGGTTTTTGTTTTGTTTCTTTAATTCCTAATCGCATTTCTCTCATTTGATTTAGGAATTGTTTTGCATTATCATTATATTTCCTTTTAACAAAAATGTTCATCATCCACTCCATTCTCTTATCAGCATCAGGATCTTTACCTTGTTTGATTAATTCGTGTTTCCACCAGGTGATGAGTTTAAGTAATACTGTTCTTTGTTTGTCTGAAAGTGGGTGATATGTCATAATTTTATATTTTATCTTTTACAAGACTAATATACGAAATTATTCTGTAATTTCCAAATCTTTTACGTATTTTCTTAAAGGGATAAATGATTCGGTTTCAAGTAAGTTTTTCATTTTTATATCATCATACATCCGAGCTTTGTTATATTCAATTATATTATTTAGCTCATATGTATTATGATGTTTTAATAATTCTTTAGCTGCATCTATTGCATAATCCATTCGAATTGAATCATCCATAGTATCATATGATTCATCAATAAGTGTGTCAAATGTTTTAAATCCTAATCGTTTTAGTTCATACAATGAACCCCTTGATGATATTAAAACAAATGGTAACCCGTATGAAATATTTCTCCAAGTTTTTTCCGATAAATGTAACATCTCTTCAAAAAAATTAGGATTATCATTTGTATGTTGTGAATAATATTCCGATTCTGCTATAATCTGTATTTTAGAATTATAATAAACTTCGGATTTTAAATGAAATTTCCACTCATCATGTAAATTATCATTAATATCATCAAATATAGAATCATCTATAAAATTTCTATTTTTTTTATATGTAATAAAAACATTATCTAAATTTTTATTTCTTATTTTAAAATACCCCTCTTCCTTATGTTTTTTTCCATTTCTAACCAAATATGAATAATCATATTTTGGTATTATTTTATTTTTATTTGGTAAATAACTATTAAATGGATTTAAAGCAAATGTTGGAATATATAACATGGTTATATTATGATTATTATAATGAACAACGCCCTTATTATATGCATTATTATAACAAATTATACCACGGTTTCTGTTAACTTTAAATTCATCTAATACATTATAAAAGCGAGTATATTCTAATCTTAATATTTGAGGATACCCTTCAGGCCCATCATCTAACAAAAATATAAGTTTATCATTTTTTAAAAAGTTTGTCCAGTATTCATCATGTACTTCTTGAGTATTTATAATAAAATATGCATCTTCACCTTTATAGTTTTCAATGATATCGCATTCATATCCAAATCTATTTATTATTTTATATAATAAACGTTGATTATTATTATTTGTGATATAAAATTTCATAAATTAAATATAAGAAATAGTTTACACTATTCCAAATCTTTTCTAAAAAACTTTCCTAAGAGGTTATCATTCAAGGATAACTCATCTCCCAATACATCATGTGCGAATTGTTCTTGTAGTTCGTAGTAGGTTAGTGATTTCTTATTTGAACAGAAGCGAAGTATTTCTAATTTACATTGGGATGTACTTTCATTGGTAGAAAACCAACTATTTACAATTTTATTTGAAGAACGATAATCCTTCCAATCTGATTCTTTAGTAACCATCTCATATTTCTTTACTCTCTTGTCTTCCAGAGCAGCAATTTCTTTTTTACCGAAATTTCTTTTACGAACCGAAACTACTTGTTTCTTACCAATATAGAATTCACCTGTTGTAGTGTTTGTGATTTTATAAATAAATCCAAAAACATCATCTGGCATATCCGATAGTTCTGTAATATAGTTTCCATTATATATCCAACTCATAGTTAAATTGTTTAAAATCATCTTTATACCTTTCTCGAACCCAATCTTTCATCCATTCTTCATTATACATATATTTGTAATACCTTTGTTGGTTTAAATCTGGATGTTTATCATAAAGTGGATTTCGATTTAAGTGCGGAATTGTAGATTGAATTCCAATTTGTGTAAAGATATTACTTACATCTTCTTTAAAGTTTTCGTATCTACCAATGAAGGATACATCAACATTTCCCGCGTTAATATAGTAACTTTGGGGTAATAGAACTAAATCTAAATTATTTGATTTTTTTAAAAAGGTTCCGAAATCGTAATCGGTTCTTCCTTTTCTTTTTTCGTGTAAAAATGCAGATGTTAATCTTGTAAAAGGATTTCTAACCATAGTATAAATTTTATAGTTAGGAAATTTCTGAAATACACGAATAGAATCATGTACCATAGGAGAGGTTGTATTTTCTATATTTTGTAAAATACTTGATATAGAAGTACCACCAGTCTTAGGTATGTGAATAAATCCCCATTTATTAGAATGATTGATGAGTAAACTCAAATCTTACGATTTTAGTACTTAATAGAATCTGAGTATTTTTTTAAATTCACTTTACCACCTCTTGCCTGTGCAAGGGCTTTATCATCTTTGTGAAGTTTGTTTACCTCATCTGCAGAGATTGGAGTTTTATCTTTCGATTTATCTGCCAATTTAGCAAATTCAGATTTTTCGTATAATTCTTGTATTGAAGCCATAATTTAATTTCTCCTTTGTATTATATAAATATAGATTACGTATCAAAACGAACAATGAAGTTCACATCGTAATCCGGTAAATTCTTAATTGGTTGTGGTAACTTAGCTACTGCAACCATATCTCCATCCTTATCATAGATACCGATTGTGGTTACCATTGGAGCAAGATATGATCCTGTTGGGTCCATTTTAGAGTTAATGGAATAATCATCCCAAGAACCACTTACAGAACTACTATACGAACTAACAAATGTTTCTCGTACTGATATATCTTGTATTTCTTTTATCTTAATTGTTTTAGCAGTAGATACGTTTGATATTGGGGTTGTTGTGAAATCATATGAGCCACTTAGGGTAACATTAACTGCCGATGGGTTTTGTGAGTAATTAAATTCACCTGCTTTTGCCTCTAATAAAATTTCGGTTTCATGGATAGTTGTAGTAGAACGATATTGTAAATCATAATCAGTAAATTCAGATACATTACTAACCACAAATCTACCATCAGAGTAAAAAATGTTACCATATGTTTGGTTAGAAACAATGATACCATTGAAGTTTAGAATTGCAGTAAATGAAATTAAATTATTTTCAAAATTGATGTTAGTAAGAAACATTTCATCGGTATCACCATTAAATGTTAAAATAGTACTACCGGTTTCCAAATCCATAGATAATATGGTTAACTCAAATGAATTTATCCCATCTACTATAATTAAAATCTCATTTTCAAAATCTAATTCAGAAAAGATATATGTTGGGTTTGGATTCACTAATTTACCATCCCCATCATCAACATAAGTATTATCACCAATTTGTATATTTACTGATTTTGGTTTTATCTTTTCACCAATTTTATCTCTATCTAAATCAATTACAAATATGGTATCTTCTATTTTTCGTTCACTATTAAACTCAGCGGGATTATAAAAGGAACCATAATTGTTTAATAAACCATTATCAGTATAATACTTTTTCTTGATACTTTGATAAAGTAGATGCACAAACACACCCTCATCAGTTGGTGAGGTATCTGAATCAAATACCCCATCCACATTATACGCCTTGATAACTGGATTATTATTTTGAGAAGTATTCCATTGTTTATAAACTTTGAAACTTCTACGAGATATATTTGATTTTGGTATTGACTTTAACATAATATAATTCCTCTATATAAATATACAGAAATAAAAAACCCCCACCGAAGTGAGGGTTAGTGTTTTATCATTTAAGTTTTTTAGAAATCTAATTTAACTTTAATTAATACTTCTTTATCAAATGATTTAGCGATTGGTTGTGAAGTTTTAGCTACGGATAATAATTCGTTTGCATCGTTGTATAAACCAACAGTTGTAATATATGTTTTAGGGTCTGTTTCAAAGGTAGATTGTACAAATGAACCATCTGAACCCGTTACGTAAGATGGGTTGTTTGAATAGTTAAATTCTCTGTTTGTTGCTCTTACGAAGTAATGTGATGTTGATACATTCTCAGTTCTTCTTGCATCAAAATCTGCCCCACCTGATATAGCGTTATATAGATATTGATGATTTTTCTGTTCAGCTGAAGTTTCTAAACTACCGCTTAACTCTCCCCCAACTTTACTACCCAATGCAGATGGGTTTAGTACTATCAATCCTTGGTCTGGATAAAACAATCCATATCCTTCACCATTAGAAGCAGTTGTACTATCTACTGAGGCAGTAACTCCACTTCCTAAATTAAGAGAACCTTCTACTATATTAAATACTCTACCAGCTTTACCAACTGTATCTGAAAATTTCTTACCACTATCATCAATAAAGGTTACAGATGAACTTATTGAACCACTTAAAGTTAATTCCCAGTTTCCAGCATCCACTTTTTCTTTATATCGTGAACGAGCTATATTAATTACATATATATCATCCGATTCATGCTCAACTGCCGATGATGATGTAAATGTAAAATATTCATCAGTTTGGTCTAATAAAATTTGTCTATATTGTGCATAAGTTGCTTTAGTTGCATAGGTTGAATCCGGGTCAGTATCTATATCAGCAGAACCTAAACCAGTTTTATGACCATATGCAACTGCAAATTGTACAGATGATGAATCTATTGTATCATAAACATTATAATAATATTTTCCACTAGTTGATGCAATTTGTTCATCTGAAAGAAAAAATTCAGTAATCTGGCCAGTTGTATTACCCCATAAACTATCTGTTACTACTTCAACTTTACCAGTTACTTGGTCAAATTCACCAAATCTTTTGTAAATACCCGTTGAGATAGAACCACCTTGTGCAGCAATTTTATCACCACCAGTCAAATACTGATTTATAATTTGAGATAATTGCTCGGATGTAAGATTACCTTGATTAGCCGATAGATACGATGCTAACTCTGCTGATAAATTTACTCCCGCTTGTCCTGTTATTTGTGCCATGTTCTTTTATTCTCCGTTATTATGTTGGTTGTACATAAGTTACGGTTACTGGAATAGTTTGTGAACCACCAGTTTCGTTACCATATACAGTAATTGTTGTTTTTATTGTTTGAGTAATGTTTGGATTAGGAATAAATGTAAATGTTAATCCAGTTTCTACTGCAGCAGTTGTTGTGATTTCATCACCTAAGAATACAGGAATAGTTCCACTACCAGCACTTGCACCTGCACCTACAATAGAACCTGCGTTTTTATTAGAAAGTACAATAGTATATCCACTTTGTGAATTACCACTTGGGGAAGTTGTTGGTGTTAACGATACTTGACCAGAAGTTTGATTTACTGAAATAGAAGGAATACCAAATCCTACCTTTGGAATTTTCTTCGTACCTTTTGGTAAAGTTACCAATTTGTATTTCAATACTTGTGTTTCATCCGGTGAAGCTTCAGTAATTGGAATTGCTCTAATTGCTGAATCATAATAAGCAGACCCCTTTGGGTGCGCAGGGTCATATAAGGTATAATCTACCTCATCATCACCTAATGCGAATTTTGTAATGTTTAACCCTTGACCAGCCGCAAGTTTCTCTCTACCTTTTTTGGTAAGGATTGCATCTACTGTAATCGTTGAATTATCTAAATATGCCATAATTTATTCCTCTATGTTTTCAATATATAAATATAAGTAATTTTATTTTTAGTTATTTTTTATTTTTAATCAACTTCTAAGATTGGTTCTCCACTTCCTCTACCACTATCATTAACCCTTAATGTATTTGGATTAGTAGTAAATGTTTGTACAGCATCTCCACCATCTAAAGTTGTAAGATGAGTTTGCTTGGAACCATTGTAGTATGAATTTTCCAATCCGGTTGATACATCTTCTACAAAACGATAGTGAGTTGAGAATGTACCATTTAAAGGAGTTACTGTTCTATCAATAGTATTAGTAATATCATCACCATTCCATGGTAATATGGTAACAAATTCTCTAAATTTATCAACATCAACCACATCATATATAACGTAGTCATTGGAGCCAGTAGTTGTTGGATAGCCTGATATCTGTTGCCTTTCAGCTTCAGTATATCTTTCTTTTACTTTAAATACTTTAACTCTATCTTTAATAATGTTTCCATTTCCATCTAATCGAGTTCTAATAGAATAAGAGCCACTACCAAATAAATTAAATCCCGCAACCGCCAAATCATTATTTCCGAATCCACCAACTTCAGTAAAGGTGGTTGAATCATAGAATGCATCAACAGAACCAGTCATCTTTGCATCTATGTTGAATTCAAATCCACCCATAGTTGCTTCTTCGTTTCTTTGAATAAATCCACTCTGAATTGATGAATTCGTTGTTACAAATGTTCCATCTAAATTAGAGATATCGGAAATAATATTAACATCGGCACCACCACTTACATAACCATCATAGAATGGTTGTTCAGTTGATACGTGAATATCCTCAGAGGTAGATACTAAAGCAAGTTTAGTAAGTTCCTCCGATGTAACAATAGTATCTTCGGTTGTATCAATAGAAACCTCGTGATAATTTTCTTCACCACTCGGTCTATTCCATTTAGTTTTACTTCTTTCTAAAATATGCGGTTCAATCAATAATCCTTTTGCCACCTTTGCTCTTGCAGGTACTAAAGATTCTAATTGGTCAAATAAAGTTCTATCAATATAACGAACTAATTGTACATATTCATTGAAATTTAAATTATATCTTTGGAAATAGTATTCTCTAAATGTAGTTAAATCTTTATATGAATCATTATAATCATCAGATGGATTACCAATAAAATCATCAATATTAATTGGTCCTACTGAACGAAGGATATCCATATTGATTTCTTTGATTGGAGAAAAGAATAATCCCAATCTATCTGAATCAATTGGTGATTGTTCATATGATTTTTGAGTACTTCTTTCTCTATAAGATAGTCCAAGACCATCTTCTCCAATTTCAGAACCATCTAAATTATATTGAGTTTCAAATCGAACTTTATTACTATAATTAAATCCACTTTGAGGAACTTGAGCAGTTACAGTTCTTTCATATGGAGTATAGTTGTATGGATACTCTGATATTGAATCAAAATTAGAAGCAGTTGCATGAGTTTCATATGTTTGCTTAATAGCAACATTTTTAATAGAAACATCGGTTCCTCTATCTTTTGGATATTCAAAATCTAATCTTAAAAGTAAATCTTCGGTAGATGCTGAATTATGATTTCCATTTATTGCATCTGGCAATAAAGTATGATTATCAATTACGGATTCTAATAATGGGGTTGTCCATAAACGAACTTCATCGATAGAAGCAGTTAAAGTAGAACCACCAATTACTAATTCACTACCACTTGTCCAGCCACTCGTTCCACTAACTGAGAATGAAGTAGATACCTCGTTTCTAATTCTTTCTTGAAACCCTTCTTTTGCAAAAATCTCAAAAGTATCATTACCACCAACAACTGATTTGTTAATCGTAATATGAGTAAACTCATCATTATAAAATGGGAATGGGTTAGTAGATTGTGATACTAAAGTAGAACCTTCTAATACTTTTAATTCTACTTTCGCATGCGAACCTGTATCTTTTAATAAATGTAAACTCCACCCACTACCACTAACAATTCGTTGGTCAACTCTTTCTTCGGTAGATAATCTAATTTCAAATGAGTTTGGATAATCATTAGTACCACTATATTCTTTCCATGGAATGGTTATTGCAGCAGAACCACCAACGTTTATTGAAGCAGTTCTATCATCATATGTAAATTTAGTTGTACCACTTTCATTAACATCTCTTGGTCCACCAAATTCCATTACAGTCAACATTGATGATGGAATACCATAACAACTCATCAATGCATGTAATGCACGTTTAGAACCTTTGTGTTTAAGTAAATAAGGTAAATTGTTTAGTATTCTTCTCCAAATTTGATTTTGGTTTTCTTTACCTTTTAGTACCGAACCCCTAGATTCATCTATATCTCTTTCATCCCCATCTGCATTCCAATTACCATATGCATATTCCCAAAGTGCTTGAGATTGAACGCCCATATCAGCATCCCAACCAAGAGATTCTAACATTTGGTATAAGAATTCATCCTTTATACCACTTTCATATTTGTGTTCTAATTTCTTAGATTCTGCTAATGCCTTTGTGTGCAGCCAGAGAGTATCAAAGTGTTGTCCTAACATATGGAAGAACAAAACAAATTCCTGTCCTTCATCATCATCTTGAACATGTTGTGGGAGATTTCGTACTAACCCATTTATATTATTATAATCATATGTTCTTGCATCACTTAAAAGGTTAGATGCATTTTCTCCACTAATATAAAGATGATTTTCAAACGCATCAAACCCAACAACTACTCCATTGATTTGTGATTCTAATCTTTCTTTTTCATTTGAAAGAGATATGGATGATGTATATTCTGAACCCGATGTTACTAAATCTATTCGTTGATTGTAAAAATCAATTAAATTTACTTTGTATATATAATTTTCAACTCTCTCTTCTGCAGATGAATATTTTACAAAATTTTCCCAAACATAATTCCCATTGGAACTGGTAAATTGTATATCTAATTTTTTTAAATCGAACCCACTACCACTTACAAACTGATTAACTAAATCCGTAGATGAGGTTGAACCGCTCGCGATTAAATCATCATAAATGAGTAATCCAACATTATCAGTAAACTTTTCATTAAAGTTTGGTTGTAATGAAATACATTCTTCAACAACCTCATCAATAACAGTCATTTGTTCAATCAAAGGAATTGATTGAATCTTAGACATCCAAACTTGTTGGTTGGGTTGAATTGATTTTGGTAGGGGTTCGTATAATTTTAAAACTAATGTTTTTACTTCTTTAGTTTTTTCTTCTCTACCAGTTAGAGGGTCTACAACTTCATATTCAGAGAATGTTTCAGTATCAACTCCCCATGTAGAGATTAATTTATTATCACCTTCACCTAAATGTAATAAGTGAGTTAAGTATTTTGAATTCTCCGATTGAAGAATACTTTTATCAAATTGCTTAGAAATTGCTTCACGAATATCTCGTACTACATTTCCTCTACGTAATCTTAAATTTCCTTTATCAAATGAAATTGTAATTTCTTCAGTTTTACCTGCGAAAGTAGAATCACCTTCATCATTGTATGGAATAAAGAGAAGTTTAAAATCAACTACATCAACTGATTCAGCAAGAGATTTACCAGCTTTGGTTAAAACATCTTTAACATTTAAAGTAAGCTGTCCTTGTGCATCTCTTTTAGTTGCAATCTTGGTTTGATTTGAAATTTTACCAACCCACACATCAACCCAATTGGTATTAATAGATGTCCAACTAACTCTAAAATCAACATTATATCCTTTAAAATCTTCACCAATAATATTTTCAGGATATGTGATATGTGTTATATCTGGTCCTGCGAATGATTTGGTTTCTGAAACATTAATAATTACCTTTGTACTTTCACCACTTCCACCATTATTAGAAACAGGTTGTAAATAAAGTTCAAATGTACCAACACGACCAAAATCAGATGGTGAAAATCTAACCGTACCATTTGCTGGCAATGTTCGTGTAACATTACCTAATGAGTATGTTACTTTATCTGCAAATGCAGTAGAGTATGATATACTTGGCCCACCACCCGCTAAATTATATGATATAGAATTAGAACTTACCGATATAACTGGTTTACCAAATACTGGTGGTTGAATTTCTGGTATTATACCTTTACTTGCAGATACATGTAAAGTATAATTTTCTCCAGTAACTAAGTTATATGATTGGTTTGGGGAGGATGAGTTGGATAGTACGTTTCCATTTTTTCTCAAAGTATATTCAAAATTATACTCTGATGTAGTTGGTGTTATACTAAAAATTCCACTATCATTTGCCTCAAAAACACCTTCTGTTAAATTACCAGAATTTCCATCAAATGAATAATTTAATAAACTTGAAATAATCGAAGAATCAAACGATACTTCTATTGATACTATTGGATTGGGTTGTATAACGACATCCCAAATAGAAGTATCCCAATTAATATCCGATGGGAATCTACCACTTTCTGTTTTTGAAACTACAACACCATTTTTAAAAAGTTTTACACCTACATCCCCACGGATTTGTCTAATGGTATAAACATCTGGGTGTGTTTTTGATTGCCAATTTAATTTAAAAGTATGACCACTGGATGGTATTTCAGATATAGGAAAAATAAATAATTCTCTTGTTGTAAGAGATTCATCTAAATAAACATTTCCTCTATCTGGTGTCTTTTTTACCATAATAGATACACTTCTCTCTTCAGCAACGATTGAAGAATTCCCCTCAAACGTAGTTGTTTCTATAACAGGATTAAATGGGTCAAACTGCAAATCAGCAAGTACCGCTTCTGTAATACCCATTAGTTCGTTAGAGGGGGTGGTGTTTATAGTGTTAGCACCAGGTAATGTTCCAAACGCATTTAACTCAACATTTTCATTTGCATCAAAGTTAATTGATAAATCACCAGTACCAACACCGATAATATTTCCAAATCCCGGATTTGGTTCTAAAAAATCATCCAAACGATTTCCCGTTCCAGTTGGACCATTTAATATATTCCAATTTTGCTTGATAATAACACCAGAAGAGTTTCTGAGAACTTTCCATTCCCAACGCTCTCCATTTGGATAGGTAAATATTTCACCAGGGAATAATCCACTTCTTAAAGGTTTTGCCATTATAATTCTCTCCCCTTAGTTGTTTGTGTTTTAGCTGTAACTTTAGTTACAGGTTGAGTTGATTTTTGTCTACTCAATAATCTTTCTCTTGCAGCGAGTTGTTCATTAGAAGTAAAGTTTCCTCTACCTGTTTCTGGTTCTAAAATTTGATTAGGTTGTTGAACAACTGATGAACCTGGAGTTCTACCAAGGCCTTGTGATAAATCACCAGTCCCACCTACTAATAATTCCTTTGCATTCATTATTATATTATTAGCATTTGTGTTTGCAATTTGAGCAACTCCATTTATATTTTCCATTCTAACTTCATCATCAAATCCAATTCCACGAACATCTATATCTCGTTGGTCTGTAAATATGTTGGGTGATTTAGTAGTATTCTTTTCTCTATCACCAAGTGGTATTACAGCAGTTGTACCATCATCTTGTATTAAAATTGATGTATCGTATTCTAAGGTTGGGAAAACCTCAAATGGCCTATCATCCTTTGGTAATGGGAATATACAAACTCCCGGTAGTCCATAATTTAAAGCAGCTGGATTTTCACACAACATTGGTTTTGGTGGTTGGGGTGGGTCTAATTCTATTGGGTCTGATTCTATTTTAATTTTAGTATCACGTGGTTCATCGATAACAACATTTTCGGATGTATCTGCATAGATACACATATCAGGTACACTTATAGTTGCATTTGGATTATATGTTCTTGCATTTGGGTCCATACAACCGGGTATTCCTGCTTCTACACTTGGTGGTATTGTAGATGAATAATTTTTATTACTCGTTACTGTTTTTAAAATCTCACCAACCTTATCTAATGTTTCTTGTTGTTCAATGGTTAAAGAAGTTTCTTCTTGTATATTCCGTTTTGGTAAATAATATTCAATACAACTACCAATAATACTCGTTACCGTATCCATGATTTCATTTGTATCATAACACAATTGAGGTATAGTACTTTTTGGTTGTCCAAAGTTATTTGAAAGAATATTGTACTCTCTATTATTTTTATAATGATTTACAGCCTGTACAAACTTTTCTTTTACGTTTTGTAAATATATTTCAAAGTTTTGTATTTTGAATTCTTCAATAATTAAATTGATATAATTCTGACCAGATTCAACTGTACCTTTTAAGGTTAACATATTTTCCAATGCCTTCTGAACATCAAATTGTTCTACGAATTCATCTAATAGTGGAAGAACATCTGCTCCAAAAGTTTTACCTTGAATCAAACATTGATATCTTTCATTTAAATCAGAATTGGGTTTTCCATTTTCATCAATAGTTGGTAGGATTCTAATCTCAGTTCTTGATGGAGAAATCTCGTGTATCCAAGTAGTATCGTTTTCTTTACCATCGGAACCCAACCTTCTATTTAACAAAGAAATTTGAGATTTAAATATTCCATTAGAATACCCAGCTTCTTTAATTAACTTTTCAACATCTACGAAGAATTCTTCTGCTTGGTTTGATTTTATATTTTGTTTATTGATTTGGGCTTTACCAAAGTAATCTTTTTTGGTATCATCATTATACTCAATATATCTTGCAGTTTTACCTTTAGCAGATTCTTGCGGTAATGGATTATCATTTGAATCATAAAGAACAAACTCAATAGTATCACCTATATTAATACCAAAGTAACCCTTGGAGATTTCTCTCTCAAAGATTTTTCTATCTTTGTCATCAACAAGATATCCTTTAGTATCTTCTATTTTTTTAAAGTTATCTATTGCCATTTCTTAGGTTTTCTCTTGACCCACATTAACTGATGTGTTCCCACGTGTACCCCACGTATCTTTTCTATCAACTTCTCGTTCGTATGATGCTCTAATTCTATGTGTTTCTCCCAAAGAGGTTTGTACTAATACATTCCCCTCAAATGTTCTATTTCGTTTACCTTTAGTATCATCGGTTTTATTTAACCATTGAAGTGTTACAAACCCCTTACCAGCTTCAGAACCTTGTCTTGGTGGTATTGTTATTGATGGTGGAACTTTTAACCACTTTCTCGCCTCGACATCTAATGATAAATTAAATGTTTGTTCTTCTTCGGCAAAATTATATAAATTAATAGCCGTACCTTGTAATGTATCTACTTTATTATCATCTTTGGTTCTGATGTAAAGAACTCTATCTTGACGTTTTAATTCAGATTGTGGTAGTTTCCAACCGGATTTTGCTTTTTGGTCAAACGTACCCGCCCTACCATCTAAAGCTTCACCCGCAGCTTGTCTAACTTGTTCAGCTTCAATTTGTTGTTGTTGTATTTCAATTTGTCCTCGTAGAGCTTTAACTATATTATTTAATGCTTGTAATTGTTGTCTTAACGCCTCTTTTTGTGCAATCAAACCTTCTGTTTGAGCTTTTAGAGAAACTCTCTCAATACCCTCTTTAGTTGATTTTACAATTGCAGTAGAGAAATCTTGTAGTAGAGTTGTATATCTATCATTCGTTGCTTGTGCTTCGTTTTGAGCAGCTGCGGTTTGTAATGATAAAGCATCCATTTGAATTAATAAAGATTCAACTTGTGCTTCCAATGAAGCAACTTGAGAACGTAAATCTCGTGTAATAGCTTTTTCAGCAGCAAGTTCAGCAGAAACATCTAAGAACCTCTGTCTCATATCCTCAAATACCGGTCTTGGAACTACATCAGGACTTTCTGGTCTTGGTTCTGTAATTAACTCATCTACGATAGTATCTACCGATTTTTTGAGTTCTTCCTCGTTGTATTTGGGTTTTTCGATTCTACCAATTAATTCACCATCTCTCTCACCTTTGATGTGTTCGTATGGTTCAGTTAAAACCTCCTTAGAACCAATGGTAAATGTATGATTGCCCGATACTACATCTTTAGAGATGATAGCACGAGAACCACTACTGATTAACTCACCTATTCTAAATTGATTATCTATTGCCATTTATTATTTTTCTACTGTAAAGGTTAAATCTTTATCTTCAAAGTATTCAATTACCCCATCTCTTTCAACTTTAATTTCCAAATAGTAATCTCTTTGTGTTTCCCAATTTTTTAAATTGAGTTTAAAGAAGTTACCATTAGAATCACAACTTACTTTTGTGTAATCTGAAAAAGGAATAATCACCTCTTCAGTAATTACATCTTTTACTTGATAATAAGTAGTAGAAGGTAAGAATTTCACATCGTTGTAAGCATATAGATTACTATATGTTTTAAGTGGATACTTCTCTCTACCGAACACTCTAATCTCAGGTGAACTACCAACCTTATATCTTGTTTTTAATCTCTTAAACGTTACGTGAATATCATCAGAAGTAAGTTCAGTAAGAGAACCAGTCTCAAAGGTGGAATCATCCCAACCAATTCTTAATTTAGGTTGGTAGATTGTATTAGTTTCTTTACCAAAGAATTTTAGTTGTCCGTAATCTTCGGTATCATTTTCTAAAACTGAATCGTGTTTGATAATCCAACCATTGTTTGGAAGTGAACCATCTAACCAAGATTGTAGTGGAGTAATAACATCCATAACTACATCTGAAGTTTCGTATGAGAATGATTGAGTTGCAACTGATGATGTGTACCATGTACCACCTTTACCATTAAAAGAACCAGTTGTACCACTTACATAATCACCCTCCAACCAACCAGTTCCAGTGGTTTTAGAATTCCAAGTTACACCATCAGTAGAAATCTCATCAAAACGAGTCCCAATTCCCATATCCCAATCTTGATAAATTGGATGTGCGAAGATTGTATAATCAACAGGTATTTCCGAAGATTCACATTCTCTCAAAATAAGTTCAGCTGAACTCATAGTAACCTCTCCACTTACAAGTGATGATGATAGTGATGTGGTATCAAACTTAATTAATGAATGTGCAATATCTTTTAAGTTTCCATAATAAGTTTTAGAAACTTCTAATATCTCATCTAACCCAGTATTCTGACTAGGTTGTTGTAAGTATATGGTTGCATCTTTTGATGCTGTTAAAAACTGATACATTAAACAACCCTCCCTTTTATATCTTTATTTGGGTACTTCACTTCAAACACCGATGGGTCTAATGAAGGATATACCATTTTATTTTTAGTTGCGTTTGGAATGTTATAACTTACGTTAGAATAATTGCCACCACATTTATTTGTTACTTCACATTTAGGAACCGACTGTACACCCTCTACCCCTGCAATAATCAATTCTAATTCAGAAATGTTTATTGGCATGTTAAAAGTCCAATCATCGATGTTTAAGTAATTTTTTATTTCTGTTATACACTTAACAAGAACTTCTTGTTTATTATACCCACCATATACTCTTATTTCAAAATCAACACCAACGTTGATAATAAACCCATTTAATATGTTTACACCATCGGTTAATAATCTGTATTCACTTAAATACGTTTTTAGATTTTCTTTAACTGCCCTATTTAATAAATTTAAATTTTTATTTGAATCATATCCTAACACGTATAAGTTAATTGCAAAAGGATTGTTCTTTTCTTTTGAATTGGTTTGTTTGCCAATTAAGAAAGTATTTACTTCGTTTTTAATTTCTTGTTCTGATAAATCTTTTTCTTTTAAAGAGGTTACCAAATCAGTAAATTCTTGTAACGAATTTGGATTTGATAAAATAGATGCAGGAGAATTATTATCCAATTCACCATCAGGTGCACAATATACTTTTGCAATCCCACCATATTTCGCCGGTAAAGATAATGCTCTTACTTGATAATCTTTACGAGTTACTGCTCTGTTTTGAGAACCAAAGTTTGCAAGTGCATTTTGTCTAATTTCTTCTAAAGTTTCTATACCACGACCACCAACAGCGGGTTCTTCATTATCAACTGCAATCGATGATTTACAAAAATTATATAAAGGTATTAAATCTTGGTCAAACGTAGTTATATCTTCATCAAATGAAATAGATGATATTCTTGTTAAATTATTTTTTGATACATTTGAAGATATACCACCACCAACTAAATAAGAAACTGTTAGTGTTGTATTAGATGGGGATTGTCCATATGAATTTGTTTTCAAAAAGTTAGCAGGGTCGAATGATGCCCCTAATTTATTAATAGAAGAATTTAATCCAAGACCTACATTTTTTAAATTAGGTATTAGAGTTTCATCATTACTATTTTCACCACCACCAAATATCAATGAAGTGGTTCCATCGGTATTTATTTTTCTAACAAATCTACGAGATGTTTTAACTAATTTTAAAATACTTGGAACTGAATTTTTGAATTGTGATAAATCTTTATCAAATTGTTCTGTATTTGGATAATCTACATAAACCATATCTTGTGCAAGATACGGAACTTCATACCACTTATTACCACTTGAATCACGAACATCATAAATATCAATAACGTTTGTATCAGAGATATTTATTTGAGAAAATTCTTGAGAAGTACCAAATGATTGTGTTTGGGTTTTTAATTCCGCAGAAATACAATTAACATATTTTTTTACTAAATATAATGATGGATAATTTGTGAGAGAATCTCTTTCATAAATAGTAATTTCTCTATCATTTGAATCAGAAAAATCTACAATATCTGTTGTTCTAAATTGTACTCCATTATTCGATTCAACACCCAATCCTTCTTTTAATCTTAAATAAAAATTCTCATCCGGTTCAAAATTATCACCAGTACCACTTGACCTTCTTTTACTTGGTACTAGTTGGAATACCGATAATCTAGTTAATGCAGGTGAAGTTACTTTAGGTTTGTATCCAAGTACATTTGCCAGTTCAATAACACTCTCAGAATCCTCTGCTGTTGTTATTAGGGATTCCTTTAAAGTATCATCAATATAATATCCAAGAACATCTCCTAAGTAAGATGCCATTTCAATGAACATCATACCTGGTGATGATTCATTAAAATCAGTATAGGTTTGTGGGAAATATGTTTTAGCGTACTCGATTAGATTTTGTCTAAATTGTCCAAAATCTTTATTGAGATATTTTATATCTCTACCTCTATTTTTTTTATTTGTGGTGTTAAGTGTCATTATATTATCCCTGTACTGTAAATGTTAGTTCTTGTGTTTCTATATTATTACCAACGGTGAATTCAATTTTCATACCAGCGGTATGTCTATCTTTCATTTCATCGCTCATATCAACTTCAATATTTTCAACTGTAATATATGGTAACCAAAAACTTACAGAGTTAGTAATCATTTCTTGTAACTTTTGTTCAAATGCGTTATCCATTGGTTCAAACAATAGTGAGTGAAGTCCTGTTCCAAATTGTGGTTGCATTACGCGTTCACCTCTTTTTGTTAAAAGTAGATTTCTTAAATTAGCTTTTGCCGCATCAAGAGATGTAAATGTTTGTTCAAACATAACATTCCCTCTTTTTGTTGGTGAGGTAATACCATAAGCAACAGAATCAAATTCTGTTTCAGTATCTTTAATTACTTTTCTACCAATTACGTAAGCCACTTATAATCTCCCTATATCTTAAACTTTTTTACAAGTTCTGAATTATCTCTATTTAATATTCTATCTAAACCAGGTAATCCTGTCTGAACTCCTAATCCTGTTTTTTTAACTCCAACTCCCCCCATGTTACCATATCCCATTTTTTGAGCCATTTGAGCTCTCATAGCACCACTTCCACCAGCTCCTAATGAAGAATCCATATTAATGGTTTGTTCAATATCTGGTTCTGCATCCATATAGGATGGTATGTGTGTATTTTCTTGAATCGGTGCTTGTTGTGGTAATCCATCTAATACTGATTTATTACTCCCACCAACTTGACCACCATTTCGTTGTGCTGAACTAAAAGGTTGGGTTTGGTTTAAGATATTATTAAGAACTGGGTTCTTAGTAAATTGTTTTTGTTCTTGAACTTGTGTTCTTTCTTGTTGTAATACATTATTGGCAGCTTCAAATGGGTCTACTTCTTCCACAACATTCGCGGAGGAAGCGGACACACCTCCCTTCACCTCTTTTAGAGCCTTTTTGACTCTACGATTTACCTCTTCCTCTAATATTTTAGGGAAGGTTTTAGAAAGAAATTGCTCTTGTCTTTTAGCAACTTCAGCTTCTACGATTACTTTAATTAGTTTTGCTAATTTTTTTGAATCCATTTTTAATTATTTGTTATTATCTTAGTATAAATATATTCTCGTTAAGTTTATGGTTATTCACACCCATCTGGTAGAACAAATCCCAAATACTTTTTGGGTACTTTTTGAAATACACCACATCCATTTCTACTAAACCCACCACCACTTGTGTTTCCCTCAATAGTGGTTACAATACCATCGGGTGTAACTCCTGCCACAATTCCAATGTGATGTGCATCTGATGGTGAACCATATAAAACTGCTGCTCCTATCTTTGGCTTACTTGACCACTTACCATTACTCTTACCCCATGCCATCCAATTATCACAACTTGCACCACCACTTGGAGTTTTTAATCCGGCCTCTTGCCACCAAGTTGAAACAGCGGCTGCACACCAATAATATCCACTACCATCTTTTCTAACTTTAGCTTGATTATCTAAGCCAACATTATCAAACATATCATCAATTCTACCTCGTCTGTTATTCTGAACACCGCCTGGAAATCCCCCATAGTTTAGACCAGGTGGAGTACCTGTTTCTAAAATTCCAATATCCCTTTTAGCAATTGCCACTATCTTAGTACCAATTTCACATTTATATTCATCTGGTGTTTCATCTTCGATAGACTGTAATTCTTCTTCTGTTAAATTAACAGTTAAAGCGTTAACCTTTCCACTTGATATTTCTTTTTCTTTTAGTCCTACATATTCTCTGGCAGAAGATTTACCAATGGGTGGTAACGTTGTATCTTCTAATACAATTTTTGCTTCTTCTACTTCTATTTTAGCTGATTCGATTTGTTCTGAACTCATTGAATCATCTTGTTCAAAAACATTTTTAATTTTTTCAACAACTTTAGCAAATACACCAGGTTCTTGAATTGGTGGAGATGTTGATGGACTAGCCGGAGTTAATGTGTATCCAGTTAGTGAAATGAATCCCGATAAGGGTGGAATAAGAGGAAACCCTGTATATAAAGAAATGGTTGTACAACTAAATTGTATTGTTGTTAAATGTATTTGTGCATATAGAATAAATAAATCTAAAAAATTACCAGCAGAATCGGTTGGTTGTTCGGGTGGAGTTTCCGGCCATTTACCTGGATTAGAAACTATACCACCTGTTAATGCTATATTAAGGAACGAACCTACTGCTGGTATTTGTGGTGGTATCTGTGCTAGTTGGGCACCACTCCAATAACCAATAATAGCCTGACCGATGCTCTTTAACCACTTATGTTTGCCCGTTTCGGATTTAGTTAACGCAATTGAACATGCTGATATCATTAATTTTTCCATCACTTCAGTATTACCTTTAATAAGTGGAAGTGGTAATCCAAAAATTCCCCGTGTAGTAACACTACCAGGTTTCATTGCAGTATCGTATGCAGTAGTGAATTGTTTAGCAAAATCTTCTTTGGATTTAACTCCATTGGGATTATCCATATAGGATTTCATTATATTTTTAAAGATATCCCAAGACATGATTTATTCTGTGAAGTTTAGTGTAGATTTAATATCTTCTAATCTTGATTGTATTTCATCAAATTGAGATATATTAGTTGGTCCAACTGCCGATGGTCCTGCTGGGGTATTAAATACTTGTTTTTTTATCTCATCAATTAAATCATTTAGAACATCCACTAATTGTTGTCCTCTTACCAATGGTTCGGTTTTTTCTGTGGTATTTAAAAGTATGTTACCATTACCAGTATTGATAAAAACATTTCCGCTATTTCTATCAGTTGTAATATTAACATCACCACCAAAATCTAAATCCGCGCCACCATTTCCATTATCTATTGTAAACTTACCATCAGAGATAAATCCATAATCTCCTTTAGAAAAGAATAACATCTTATCTGTTTTGGATGATATGGTAATACGGCCCGAATTTATTAAAACTTGGTCTAATCCTTCTGGTTCATCGGTTTCGGCATTAATTGGTTTGGTTTTAAAATCAGTTGAACCACCATCATCAATGGTTCCGGGCAAAAAACCTAATTTGTAATTGTTAGAAGATAATACAATAGTAGAACCATCTTTGTTTACATCTTCTTCGGTTAAAGACCTCTTTTTTAATTTTTCAATAGATTCATCATTCTGTCTATTTCTTATAACAATAGTTGGAGAAAATTCAGTATCATCTTTAGTACCATTATTATATGCAGAAAATCTAATAGATTGACCAAATCGAGATTCTATTATTTTATCTCCCTCATATAATTTTAATTTATTTATTTGAGTGGGACCAAAATAATCACCAAGAAGTTGCTTCCTATCGGTTGGTTCATTTCCATCAGAGGATTTTTTTGGTATGGAAGTTTGAGATGATTCCGAATAATCCTTTGATTTACTTTCAGATGGTTTTTCTGATTTACCATATAATGAAATATCGGCATCCTCTATTGCATTTCCTTTATTAATATCAGCAGAATGAATTCTATCATAAAATCGATTACTACCATCTTTTAATATTCTAACAGTTTCTCCTCGTATAGGAATACCAACCGAATCATTGAATGGCCTTGCAATGGGAAACTGTTTATTGTTGGAAACTAAATCTGTGGTTTCTCTTATGAAGATACAGCCTACTAAATCGGTATCAATTGATTCAACATCATCTGATACATTTTCAAATTCAGCAATCCTTGGGTCTTTATCATCTAAAACCACATGGTCTACAATAGCGGTAGTCCATTGGCCGGGTGAGCCACCGAATCTATTATTCTTTGATTGTGATTCTCTACTTCCCGCCATTACCTTTACCTACTCTTTGTTTTAGTTCTTCAATTTCGTTAGTAAGTGAATCAACTTTTAAATCTTGTTCATCTGCAACTTCATTGACAGTATTTTCTAATTGTTGTAAAAGTTGTTCTTTTTCTTCATCGGATAAGAATCCAACATCTCCTTCTGCTTTGTGTTGGGCACCAATGATTCGTTGGGCAATTGCTGCCATCTTAATTAATGAATCATCGTTACGAACCGATGAATCAATTAAATCTTTTATAATAGGACCCATCACTGCCATATCACCTGAATGACGGATAAGTTTTCTCATCTCAGCAATCAGTTCTGATATTCTAAGTTTCTTAGTTTGTTGGTTATCATATATATCCTTAAACAAACCACCAAGGTTCTTTCCAGGAAATAATTCAAAATCTGTACTCATGATTTTACTATATTATGTTGTATATAAATATAGTAAAACAAAAAACCCTCCATAATGGGAGGGTTTTGGAATAATCACTTTAGTCTACGATTATTTATTATTGGATGCCAAACGTGTTTCTAAACGTTGTACCTTTCTTCGGAGTTGTTCCATCCTGATTTGATTATAAGTATATCGTTCGCCATTCTTCAGTTGAATCCAAACCAAGGTTCCCATGTTATACTCTGCCTTTGCATAATCAGATTTCCAAATACCATCTTGTACATATTTGGTTCCATTGTAAATTAAGGTACCTTTTTGGATACCATCGTTTACTTTAATTTTTTCTTTGATTACCTCTACCTCTTGTGAGAATGCAATTGTTGTAAAGAGGAGAAGTAATAGTGTACTAAGTTTTCTCATAATATATTCCTCTTTATTATAAATATGGGAATGTTAAGAAAACGTTAAATAATGTTAAGGGAATGTTAAGTTAAAATATTTTCTTCTTTACAATAAAGTTACCAAGAACCAATGTATCCATTTCACAATCTAAGAAAGTTTTGATTGCCGTTAAAGGGTCTAACACCATTGTCTGGTCTTTTAGATTGAATGAAGTATTTAAAACCATTGGATACCCATTATCCTTTTCGAGTTGTTGTAATAACTTATACATTCTTCTGTGGTGATTGTTGGATACTGATTGTATTCTTGCAGAACCATCAATGTGAGTAATTGCAGGAAGATACTTTTGATGTTCTTCTTTTACCTTTACCACTTGGTTCATATAAGGAACTACTTTATCGTAATGGAAGTAACGAGTTTGTTCTTCTAACTTTACCATTGGAGCGAATGGTCTGAACCCTTCACGTTTTTTAATTACTCGATTTACTCTTGCCTTCATTTGTGGGTCACATGGATTTGCAAGTATCGAACGATTACCTAATGCTCGCGAACCAAATTCCATAGGACCCTCGAACCAACCCACCACATTACCTTCAGTAATTTGTTTGGATATAATTGGTATAAGTTCTGAATCTATTTTATGTTGGTAATATACTTCACTCTTCATTGAAATTAAAACTTCTTCCATTTCTTCTCTTGAATAAGAAGGACCTAAGTAAGGATTAGTATTATCAATTCTTGGTGAATCTGGGTTGGTTCTATAAAAGAATTCTAACGCACAACCAATAGCAGAACCTGCATCAGATGGTGCAGATGGAATCCATAATTGTTTGTATAAAGATTTCTCTAAGATTTTCCCATTAGCAGTTCCGTTGTATGCACATCCCCCACTTAAACATAAGTTAGTAGTTGAACGAGTAACATATAACTTATCAATTAAACGAAATAACAAAAACTCATATTCGTGTTGTAAGGTTGCCGCTAAATCTTTATGGTCTTGAGTAAGTTCTTCTTCGGGAAATCTATTTGGTAATCCCAACAAAGAACTCAACTTCTCATTAAACATGTGGTCATCTGACCAATCATAAGTAAAATATTTCATATCCAATTCAAATCCACCATCTTTAGTAGTTTTGTAAAGTTTCTGAAATTGTTTTAAATAGGTTTCGTGATTTCCATACGGAGCCAATCCCATTACCTTATACTCACCTTCATTAGGTTTAAATCCAAGAAAAGCAGTAAAGGCAGAATATAACATCCCCAATGAATGAGGGAAATTAATCGATTGTAGAGGGAATAATTTATTTCCTTCTCCATAATATAGAGAAGTTGTTTCCCACTCCCCTACACCATCTACCGAAAGAATAGAGGACTTTTGGAATGGAGATGTAAAGTAAGAATATGCAACGTGAGATAAATGATGGTCTCCATACTCAATATCTACATAAGGATGTGTGATTTCAAGTATCTGTTGTTCGATTTCTTCGAACTTTTCTTTATTACGTTGGATGATTTCTAAACGATGTTCTTTCTCAGATTTAGGTCCTCGTTTAGTTGATTGTTCAATTCTATCTAATTTAATTTTTGGATTATCGTAAAAACAAACATCGGTAATTTCTCTACCATCAACGTTAAATTTTTTCTTTAACCAATTAATAGTATTAGTAGGGAAGGATGAATCGTGTTTGATACCCGTGAATCTTTCTTCTTCACAAGCACCCAACACTTTTCCATCTTTTAATAAGGCTGCGGCTGAATCATGGTATCCACAACTAATTCCTAATATATAACTCATTGATATTTTTTGTATTTATGTATAAATATACTTTCCAATAAAAATTAAAAGTATTATTATAATTAGAATATTTTATAAAAAATCCTCATCTATATATGGATTTGAATCTTGGTAATCATCTTGAGTAGGCGCTTGCCAAAATTCTTTCTTTTTTGGTTCTCTAAACTCACCATGTTCTAAATAATCATTTAACATTATCTTTTGGTGTTGTTTCATGGTATTAACAACTTTTGTAATGTAATGAGTCTTACAATCTGTCATTTCTCTTACCAAAAGATAAAGATGTTTTTTATTGAAGTTTTCAATATGTTCACTTCTACGAAACAATTCTAAGATTGCATCTGCAATTTGTAAATCACGTTTTTTGGTAAAGATAGAATTTAAATTTCTATCCCAATAATCCAACATAATATATTTGAATTCCTTAAACTCACCTGCCTCAGTAGTATCATCAAAATCATTTTCAGGATTCCAAGTTTCAGGCATCTCAGAAATCAAAGCATTTTGTTTCCATCTTTTGTAATTACCATTGTTAGCTAAAATTAAATGGTTCTTAGCAATGATAGTAAAGTATGAGAAAGCTCTACCCTTTCCTTCTTGGAACATATGCATCTTTTCTACCATAGTAGAAACTACTTCGGTTTGCATATCTTTTTTAGGAACATCAAAATAAGAAAACTTAAATGTATTAATTACATTCTCTGCTAATTTTTCAAAAGGGTACTTAATACGTTCTGCGTAAATCTTAGAACGTTTCTTAGGGTCTTTACAATTGTTATACTCTACTATCGCTTCTTGTGCAGGTGTACCAAAATAAATTTTGGATTTTTTTCTTCTCTTTTTAGCCATTATTATAATGATTCGTTTAAATCTTCTACTACTTTTTTAAGTTGTGAAAAGGTTTCACCAACCTCATCATCTTTTTCGAAAGCTTGTCTTGTATCAATTTCTTGCATTTTCTCAAGAGCAGTTAATACTTTAGATTGGGTATCTTTAATAGTCCCAACTAATCTATCCTCAAGTTGTTCGTTCTGTCTTAATAGATTCCGAACCCCTATAAGGAATACTAAATTAACTACACCTGATGCAATCAATCCAATTAAAATGTAATCCATATTATTCTAAATTTAATTCGTAACCTGAGAATAATCTCATATATTTGGTAATCGGTGTTCCATTTCCATCTTTGAAAACTTCTCCCTTTCTAAACCACTTAATCACATTACCAGCTCCACCAAGATGTGCAGCTGCAAGTACACCACTTTCTGTAACATAAATTCCATGTAGAGATTTATTATTATATTTTTTAATAAATCTTCGAAGTGTTCTTTTATTAGAAGTTAACAATTTAGTCATAGCTTCTTCTTGTAAAGTGGGCGAATTTAAAAACTTTTTCTTAGTAGTCTTAATACCAATAGCCTTTAAAGTAGATATATGAAATTGATATCTTCCCATATATCCCCAACGATTTACTTTAGAGTAATTGTTTCCACTTTCAAAATTTCCAAGTTTACTTAAAAAAGTAGTATGGTTCTTTAAATTAATTTCAACTTTAGGAACCTCTACTTTAGGTTCTATAACTTTAATTGAAATTGGTTCTATTGTTTCTATTGGTTCTTGCCATTCTAAAACTATCTCATGGGCTTTAAAAGCCATTAGACATAGTGAAATGGTAACAATGAATGATAAAAAAAAGTGTCTCATGTGAATAGTTCCTCGATAATACTTCGTAACAAAGATACGAAATAATTCTTACATAACCAAATGTTTCTTCAGATTTCTAACATTCTCCTATGGGCCCAAAGTATAATGACCCTAAATCTAATTCAGATTTTTGTTGTTCTTTTATTTCTTCTATATACTTTTCTTGGTCTAAAACATAATTATCAATGAACTCGTTAAGTTCTTCATCACTAATTACATTTTTTTCCACCAAAACATCACATAAGGCATCTATAATAGCACCTTGTTGTAATACTTGTTTTGCTAAATCTCTAATTATCTCGTTTGATACTGAGCTCATCTAATAAATCTTTTAGTGTGTTCTTATCTTCATCTCCAAATACTAAATCACCAAACCCACGATTTATGGAATTTTCACTATAACCCATAGCCGAAGCTAATCTAACACACATAACCTTGTACTCGTTGATATCCATATCATCAGGTACTGTTAATTCTATTTGTGAAGCCTCACGATTGAACTCAATCATATCATCATCGGTATATTTAAATATAAGTTTTCCCATCTTTTCGTTTATTTATAAGATTTCACATCCAATTGCAAGAAGAGATTCAGCCTTCTTGTACTTCATAAATTCAGTTTTACCATCAGGTAATTTTACCATTACTCGTTCGTTTCTACCATATTTTTTAGGGGCAGTAACGGTGGTTGTATATCTTCTAACTTTATCGGTGATTAGAATCCCATTAAGGTGGTCTATCTCGTGTTGAGCACAAACTGTTTCCAATAACCCTTCATCAGAAAAGAACTCGTTAGAATCCTTCCATTCGTTTGAATCAGGTGAGAAGATTACAGTTCCTAAGTTATCACACTCAACTGTAAATGATTTATGCCTTACTGTCTTAACAGGTTTCTTAATAGTTTTATCTAATGATAAACATTGTTCTACATACGCAACCGTTTCTTTAGAAACTTCAGTTACAACTGGGTTGATTAGAACCAATGGTTCTTTTACATTAATAACACATGCACGAACATCTAAACCAATCTGATTTGCCGATAACCCAATACCACCATGTTTTGCTAAACTATCTAATAATTTTGTAGAGATATCATCTATCTCCTCTTGTGTCATCGGTTTATTTACCAATGGTGTTCTTAACTTGTTTGGGTCTTTAATTAACTTCATCGAATAATTCTAATTGGTTTGTAACTAATTTTCTTGTTGAAGTATCTTCACCCCAACCACGAACATAAACAGTCTTACCACCATCAGGTGATTCGTAAATCTTCGCATCTTTCATTTCTTCTTTTAACTTATCAAAGTTGTTTTTATTTTGTAAATAAATTTCTCTGATTTTACTACCGAGTTCCATATCATTTGGATACTCTTTTACTAATTTTTCTATATCCATCTTATTCTGCAATATTTAAATATTTTTCTAATAACCAAGATGATGATTGAACTTTATCACCAAGTCCCCATACTGAATCTATTCCAAAACCTTCACATACATCATTTTCTGGAGTAGTAGTTTCGGTTCTATCACCACCATTACCAAATGCCATTACACCTTTTGGTAAATCACCATTTTCTTTAATGTATTTGTATCTTGCCTTTTCGATAAAATCAATTGCAGTGGTATCATCATATTGTTTTGGATTCATAATATAAACCCAATCAACATTTTTAAGATTAGACATGACGAAGGCTCTTTCTTTTTCATCCATAAATGATTTACCTTTTTTCTGTTTTAACCATCTATCATTATTTAATCCAACCCAAACTTCATCAGCAAGTTCTTTGGCTTGATTAATACATTCAATGTGTCCTCGATGGACAGGGTCAAACCCACCCGATAATAATATAACTTTATACTTCTTCATATTGTATTTGTTTTATAATGTAAAGATACGAAATATTTTTGGATTTACCAAATTATTTCCAAGAAAATCCACAACCCATATGACCAAACTTAGCAGTGTCAGCAAAGATTGGTTCTCTCAATCCTAAGAAATCAATAATACCCTGTGGTGAAAGGTCATACCCATGTATCTTGGTTTCTTTCCCATCAATCACTGCAGTTGCTTGTAATGGTTCATCGTATCCAATAGCATATGCAAGTTGAACAAATACCTCTTGTGCCTCTGAATTTTGTTCCAAGATATCTACTGCAACTCTACGAGCCATATATGCTGCACTTCTATCAACTTTGGTAGAATCTTTACCACTAAACGCACCCCCACCAATTGGAATACGAGGACCGTAATTATCAACCGCTAGTTTTCTACCTGTTAAACCGGCATCAGCAGTAAAACCACCAATGTTCCAATCCCCGGCTGGATTCACATGGATTTGTTCTAAAGTGTATTGTGGGTATTGGTTAAAGAACTCATTTACCAAAGTATAAAGTTCGGTGTTCTTTGCATTTTGAAATGATGCAACCACTCTTGTACGATTTCTATCCAAAGTGATTTGCGTTTTACCATCAAATGGAAACTTCTCAAAGATGAACTTATTGAGTTCTCTTGCAAGGAAGTATTCTTGTGGAAGGTATTGGTCATTCTCTCTACAAGCATAACCAGTCATAATCCCTTGGTCACCTGCACCACCAGTATCAACTCCTTGAGAAATTTCAGGTGATTGAGTGTTGAGATTAATCATAACCGTGATGTTATCATCAGTAGTAATAGTTCTTACCACATTAGTGATTTGTTCTTTCGATATAATTGCAGTTGAAGTAACCTCCCCTGTAATATAAACCATACCATTACCACCAGCGGTTTCAATTGCCACTCGTGAATTTGGGTCTTGTTTTAAATATAAATCTAATAGTGTGTCTGAAATTCTATCACACATTTTATCTGGATGCATCGGAGATACACATTCTGCTGTTCTTATCATAACTTTTATTTTATATTATATTAGTTTTACTTATAATTTCATTATCCATATCAACAAACTCCCAATACTCAAGATTATATATACCATCTTGTGCATATTTCTTACATAATGTTTGATTGTGAAGTAATGTTGGTATCATCTCTATATAAATGTTTTCTAATTCTTGTATGGATAACGATGATATATAATCTATATTTTTTTTAATTAATTTAATTCGTTTTTTATAATCACTTTCCAAGTCATAACTTTCATCCCACCACTTATTAAATGTTTTAAAACCATAATTATGTAACGTTTTTAAATAATTTGGCCCAGATACTAATATAAATGGTTGACCCGCTGTAAAACATTTATCTGTTTTTTCTGTTATATGAATAGATTTATTATAAGTAGTTGTTTCGGTTACAATATTACAAAATGATTTAGTTTGATGAGGTGATACAAATCCTCGAGCAAATAAAGTTTTATAAAACGGTATTTGTAAATCATCCAATACTAAGTGTCTTTCATTGGTTGGTTCTTCTGGAGCAAATGATAAATATGAATCATTTTTATAATTTTTAATTAAAAAATCAAACATATCTCGTCTATGTGGCTTATCCACTCGATTTAGACAAATAAACTTTTTTTTAAATTTTCTTGGTTTTATGGTCTTGGGATGGATACTCGTATATCCAAACATCATGGGATATGAGTGAAATTTAAAACCATCTTCTTTATATTTAGTTGGATATAAATCGTTATCAACAAAATACAATTGGTCTGATTTATTTAATTCTTTGAATGCATCTACTATAACTTTTTTAAAAAAAATACTTTGGGTTTTTATTTTCGCAGATTCAGCATGTTCAAACCACCAAAAATCATAATTTTTATATTCTGAAATTATATTCTTAATAACGTTTTTAATAAAATCCAAATCATCATATATGTGTGTCTTATTAAAATAACGTATAGGTAAATTATAATTTTTATTAAAACATAGCTTAGATATATCAATTATATCTTTACGATTCGATTTACAAAAAGATAAAGTATCATATCCAACCATATACTTACATTAAGCTTTTATAACCATGTTCTTTATTAACACGTTTAATATTATCGGTTAATCTTTTTGATATTGTTTCAATTTTTTCAAAAAAAGTATCTAAATTAGAATCATCTATTTTTTTAATTTGATTAATATATTCTCTTAAAGTTTTAACTTCAGTTGCATAATTAGTATCTATTAGAGCTTTATTTATAAATGAATCTTTTTCTGCCAATTTTTTATTTAACTCATCACGTAATAATTCTAATTCAGCAACGTATGCGGTTTGATGTAATGTCTTGGATATAAATGAATCCTTTTCAGCTAATTTTTTATTTAATTCATCTCTGATTAATTCAAGTTCCTTAACGTATCCTGTTTCGTGTAATGTCTTGGATATAAATGAATCCTTTTCAGCTAATTTTTTATTTAACTTATCTCGTTCTATTTCAACCTCGATTATATACTCTTGTTGTTTTTTAATATGCTCTTTTTGTGCACCAATTGTTTCTATTGCTTTATCACCAACATCATCTTTTAAAGTTTGATATTTTAAATACCACTCCAAATCACTAAATTCAGGGTATATATCAAAAAAAGATTCTTCTCTGATTTTATCCAATTTAACATTATAATCAATAAATTCTTTTAATTTTTCTGTATCACCATCTTCCTTTAGATATTTTATTACTTTTTTAAATTCATTAATAGATAATGCAGAACTTTTCAGAGTTTCTAACCAAGATATATGTTCATTATATAATTTAGTTAATCTATCTTTATGGTGCTTAGGTAAATTACGTATATCATATGCATGTGGTTCTGTTAATAAATTTATCTTTATATCATTTGGTAATATAAATTTCTTAGTAACCCATTCTCTATGAAATTCCAATATATTGTAAACATTTAAAATACCAATTGTTGGTATTATTTCAAAATTCACATCTGGCATTTCTTTTAGTAGTTTTTTTCTATTATTAACTACATCTTTCCATACTATATTTTTTCGTTGATATTCTCCTTGCTTATATGATGCGTCTAAGCTTGCTCCAATGTTTACAAACTGAAAGTTTTTCCATAATGAAATAATATCTTTATTTTTATAATTTAATGATGAAAAATTTGTATTATATGTTAATCGTATATTTTTACTATATCCCATTTCTATCGCAGCTTCTAAAATCTTATAATGATTATCTTGCATGAGTGGTTCTCCCCCTGCAAAAAATATTTCATCAACATGTGGAATAGAATCTACAATAAACATCATCGTTTCAGCAGATATGGATTCTTTATAAACATCAACCTTTTCTTTTGGCTTAATACCCAACTTAACTTCATCAGAATACCAAGATGTTGAAAATGTAGAATTACATATTCTACATTTTAAATTACATTTATTATCAAATCTAATATCTAACCTTTTTGGTTCAATTGATTTTAGTGAAAAATCTTCATTAGTATTTTCTAAAACTTTATCAATATATTTACCATAGAATTCATTATGAAATTGCCTATAACTTTCATTCTTTGATATTTTTTCTTGCTTCCAACAGGAACCACACTCTTTTGCTTTTTCACCATTAAATAATTTATATCTTAATAATTTAGCATTTTCGGAATTATATATTTCTTCAATAGTACCATCATTTAGATTACCAAATGGATTATATCGTGTGTAAGTACAACATGGCATTACTTCTTTACTAACACCAAAATGAATTTCTGTCCATGGTGCAATACAAAATGTATCTTTAAAATATTTCTTACCCTTTAAACTCATTTTAAATTATCTAACCTCAGTATTTCATTTTTTATTTTTATATTCCACGGACCCCAAGTTATATTATCCAATAACCACTTTCTATAATAAGGTGGTATTGATGCAACTGGTTTGCCCGAGTATTTGCCAAAGGTCATATAAACTTTTTCTATATCACCATCTTCGTTTTTCTTTTCTGAAAGATTTATACCTCCTTCTAAGTGAACACCAATTTCGTGCATTGGAATACCAGTAATCTGTTTTTTATTCTCTCCATAAAGTTCCCAATTTTCATCACCATCTTGCTTGTAATAAAGTTCTTCTACTTTTCCGAACTTTTCTACCGAACCCACGAAATCTACCACCAAACAATCTTTCTTGTTCTCGTGGATACGAGTTCCTCTACCAACAAACTGATACCACCAAGAAATAGAGGCAGTGGGTCTTCCTGTAATCAAACAATCCAATTCTGGATAATCGAATCCAACCGTTAGTACGTTCACTTGTACGATAACTCGTGTTTTCTGAGAACGGAAATCTTCTATGATTCTTCTTCGTTCATCTTTAGAAGTACCACCATGAACTACTTCAGCATTTGGAATTCTGCCAGCAAGTTGGGTAGCCTGTTCTATCGTTGGTACCGCAACTAAGATAGATTTTCTATCAACTAATTCGGCAACTTTCTTTACAATTTTATTACCAATGTTTTGGTTTTCATAAGAACGAGCAATTGAATCATTGGTATATTCAGCACCACTTGAATTATAAACAAGAGCACCAGTATCAAAATCATAAGATTGATAAACAAGTGGTGTCCAATATCCTAACTTGACAATATCTTGAATCTGTGAAACATGTAGAATAAACTTAAAGAACATTCCATGTTTACTTCGATTGGTTAACATTACCAACTTCGAGAAAGGACCAGCATCTCCCATATTGGTTTGTAACTTTAAAGGAGTTGCAGTTAATCCAAGAACGTGGGTTGCTTTCATTCCATCAACGAATCTCCTTAGTTGTCCTGATTTAGCACGTGGGTATCTATCACATTCATCAATAATGATTTTAGTTACCCCCATCTCTCTAAATTTACTCGCTATCTTAATGATAGAACCAATGGTTGCATAGGTAACATCACCAAGTTCTTTACTTCCCATAGAAGCAGAATAAATCGAAGCTTCACCACCAAGAGTGATAAACTTATCATAGTTTTGTTCTAATAATTCTTTGGAAGGTTGTAAGACAAGAAGTTTTTCACCAAGTTCTTTAGCAATAGCAGCGATAACAATCGATTTACCGAAAGCCGTTGGGGCAACGATAATCGATGGTTTCATCTTTTTAGTTCTAAAGAACTCTACACCGATTGCCACCGGCTCTACTTGGTTTTCACGTAACTTCAAATTATATTATTTTTTTTAGATAAACTTCTAAATCTATCATCGGAATCCACATCGTATATATCTTCATAGTAAATTATATCTATATTAAGTACCAAACTCAACTTTTTCAAATTAGAATTTAAATTTAATATAGTATTATATACTTCATTTAAATTAGGAGTTGATTCCCATATATATTTATCATGTTTTGAAATTCCATTTGATAAATTCCATTGTAGAAATGCGTAACTTTTTGCACATTCTAATAAATCTCTCCTACTTAATAATATTATTTCATCAAATTTCTTAGAATATTTTACATAAAATTCTATAATATCACTTACCCTTGGTTGCCCTATTAATGATTTAACAATATAATCATCATCATTATCTAACCAATTATAATCAGTATGATTTTTTTCAAATGAAAATGGCTCATCATACTTTTTTAAATTCCTTTTCAATGATATATCATTCAAAAGTGATGTAGAACCTGTTCGTGGTAATGATATTATTAAAACCTTCATTTGAGTTTATACTTTTTTTCAAATTTTTCTTTGAAAGAATTACCAACACCAATATCAAGAATTTCGTTTTCATGTGGTATTGGTGGTTTTCTTTTATTACCATCGATGATATCATCAACTCGTATGTTAGTAAATATATCTAATTGAATTTTAGAGTTTTTTCTCGGGCCTTTGTGAACCACTATTGTTGGTGGAGTTTCGTTTATATTGGCCATTTTACAATAATGTTTTTTTAGTCTTATATGATACCGATGAAATAATCCCACCAATAACCCTACGATTAATAGTTGATGTTGGGTTCACCTTTGGTAAATGTTTTAAATCAGATGGAAATATCAATAAATCCCCAACCTCCGGTAACATTGAGATGGTTTCATTATCATCTTTAAAGTAGATATAACCATCATCCTGTTTTAAATTATTTGGCATACTAACATAATATACGTATGTCCATTCTCCTATCGTATTTAAATTATTCATACGTAAATGATTATGATAATCAATTCCTTCAGGGGAATCTTTATCTACAATGTAAACCCAATTTTTAAAAGTGTAAATTAATTCATTTGTTTTGTAAATATCTTTTTTTATTATATCAATTATTTGTTTATTGATATCATCAATGAGACCACCATGGATAACAACATCTGATTGTATTCTTGGGGAAATGTTTCCATTTTTATTATCGGTAATTGCAAGTGAATCTAAAGTAACATTATAATCAACTTCTAATGATAACTTTTCAAAATCAGAATCCAATTTATACTTTCGTATATCCATTATAACTTATTATCATGATGTCTTGATTTAATCTTTTGGTATTTCTTACGAAGTCTTTTCATATCCGAAAATCTTCTTTTTTGTATTGTTTCTTTTATCGCATTAATACCACTTCTTCTACTTCTTGCTCTTTTTGATTTTTGTAATCTTTCTGCTCTACTCATAATTTATTAATTTATAAAAGGTTAAATTGATAATTATTTGTTATTTCATATAATGAAATTTTATTATTATTTTTTAAACAATCCAAATAGTTAAATTCTATTATTTTATTAAATGCTATTTTATTTTTAAAACTATGAATTGCATTGGTAACTGTATTAAATTGGGTATCATCAAATACAATATATTTAATTTCCATTTTGCTAGCTAATAAAATATCATTAACTACACAATTAAATTCATGACACCCATCGATAAAAATTAAATCAAATTTATTTTTATATAATTTGTAATTAATCTTATTTGATTCTGAGTGTAAAAAATTAAATTTATCTACATATTTTTCTTTTAGTAATCTTGAACATTCAAGTGTATAATCAGTATCAACTTTATCAACGCTAGTTATATTAACCCCATACATATCTAATAATAGATGTGATGTGTGTCCTGCATTAAATCCTATTTCAAATAGGGATTTAAATTTAGTATAATTATAAACCTTATTCCAAAATTTACTATAATTACCATCTATGGTTGGATACCACTTTAAATCGTAATTATTAGAAATTTTAGATGGAGGCCATTTCATAATTTATCTTTTTTGAATTATATATAACTCTCTACATTCAACAACCCACTATATTCACATCTCGTTTTACCAACGAAAGGTAGGATTGATAATTCTTTTGCTTTTGCTTCTACCATCACATCCACCACATTACCATATAAGTTAGGTAATGATTTAATATAATCCGAGTGTGCTTGTGGTTTTAGTTTTGAGTTTTCTTCGTGTAATGCTTTACTCTCTGAATAATGAACTTCAGGTGTAATACCCTCAGGCCACGTTGTCATAGCAAGCTCCAATGCTTCTTGTTCAGATAAATCACCAGTACAAAATTGGTGATGATGATAATCAAAGACGATTGGAATACCGATACGTTCGTGAATATACATTAAATCTTTTACTGAATACATTGAAGATTTATCATCGTTCTCAATGGTTAAACGAGATTTAACTGCGTCTGATAATCTTTCAAAGTTGGTACAGAATCTATCCATAGCAGATTGTTTATCACCATACGCACCATTACAATGAATGTTAAGATTATTGTAAGGAGAACGTTCTAATCCCATCATATCGAATATCTTACCATGAATCTCTAAATCAGTAATAGTATTTTTTACCACATTCTCACGTGGAGATACCAATACATTAAACGGACCAGGATGTGCATTGACGCGAATACCATTTTGTTTGGCATAGTTACCACAGGCTTGCAATACTATTTCTATTCGTTTGTAGTAGGGGGAGTTTTCGATTCCATATTCCGAAGCCCATGGAAACATATCAGATGATACTCGAAAGAACTTAATACCTTTACGATTATTCCATTGGAGTATCTTAAATAAATCTCGCGCGTTTTGCAAACCAAGTTCACCTGCGTATTCAACACCCTTCTCCAAGAATGTTTTTTTAATCATTGAACGATTGGTTGTTACTTTTGGTTTTTGAGAACCAAGTGTCATGTTAATACAAGCGTATCCTAAATTCATAATTTGTAGTTTTAAATTTTATACTACTAATATACGAAAATTATTTTAAATATCCAAATTTATTAGTAAGTTTTTGATGTAAAATCATCTGGGTAGTTTTCATCTTGAAATTTCTTTAACGTAGAACGAGAACCTCCTCTAAAGTTTATCCAATGATTGATTGCAGCTCTATCGTTTATCCATCTTTCTTTTTTACTCCAATCAAACCATGGGTGGTAGTAATAGGCACGACCCTCATACGGAGATTTCCAACCACCATTTTCATACCACTCTCGTTTTTCTTCTTCAGAAATTACACCATCTCCATCAGTATCAGCCAATAGTTCATCTTCGGTAATAATACCATCTCCATCCAAGTCTAAATGTTTATTGTATTTATCTTCTTTATATTTTTCAGCAGCTTCTCTCAGAGCTTCATTTGGTTCATCTTCCTCATCATCCCATTCTAAATCATCTAAACCATCGTTAAGAGTATTATCCCATAAATTAGATTCTTCAGATAATTCATCACTATCATCACTTTCACCATAGAGTTCTCGTTTCTGAACTACTTTCTTTTTATCTTTCTCACCCTTATCTACTTTAACTGCATTGTTAAATGCAATAACCAAAGTTACAGCAAGTGGGTCAAATACAAAAATGATAATCAAGATAAACCAATTGATAATATCCGTCATTGGTTTATCCAATAAAGTAGAAAGATATTGGAGAGGTCCTAATTCAGAACTTGCTTCAGTATCAGTATCTAACTCTAATATTTTTAATTGTATAGATTGTAGGGAATCTGCAGCAACTTCTCGTTTTGCTTGAACCTCTTTTCTGTTTTGTTCCTCTACTTCAATTCTTTTTTGAGATAAACGAAGTTCGGTAGTTGATATCGTATTTCTAAATCCAGTTGATGAGGTCGTATCTCTAACTTGTATACCTGATGTTTTAGCATTGGATAATGTACTAATGTTATTAGATATTCGTTCTAATTCAGTATCATATCTTGTAACATCATCACCCCAAAACTTTTCTTTTTGTTGTAAGAATTCTTTTTGTTTAGATGATACGTTGTATTGATTTAAGGTATCTTGAAATGCAGCAGTTAAGAACCCGTAGATACCTAATGAAGTAATCAGTACCAAAATCAAGGTACCGATGATTAGATATGTTCTTAGAATTTTATTTATGTTATCCCAATAGTTGTATAGATAACCTGCAACAATTAATTTGGCGAACTCCAATGAAGATGCCATAATAATTACTGAAGTTGCAGCACCAGCAAATAGTTTTGATAAACCTGTTACTGAGAAGAATGCAGCGTTAAATGCTACAAACAATGCTGATAATCCTAATAAAAGGGTTCTAAATTTCATAATGTGTTATCCCAAGTCTATTAACTCTTGTAACCTTTCTAACCCACCAATGATATTGTTTAGATATTCTGTTGCTTGTTTTGGGTCTGCAGGTCTTTCTCCACTTACCATTTCTTTTACAATTCTTGCTCTTGTTGTAAGTGTATCAATCGTATCTCCTGCTCTTTGTTTGTAAACATCTTTCATAACTTCTTGTTGTTTAATGTATAGTAATAAATATGAGTGTATAAAAAAACCCCTCCATATATCATTCTCGGAAGTACCAAATGGTTATGGTACCAAGGATTTTAGGAGAGGTTCTTAGTTAAGAATTAGTAAGTAATTTAATAGGAAATCTTTAAGGTTTTAGATTTTCTTTCGTTTTTCTTATCAATGGTTAAGATTAATAAACCATTCTCGAATTTGGCTTCTGATTTAGTTCCATCGTAATCAGTACCAACTGTCAAACTTAAATCAATATCTTTTACAAATCGAGAAGTTCCTTCTTCTTTTTTTGCCTTGATTGTGATTTCATCTTCAGTAACATCAACTTTAATATCCTTTGGATTATGACCAGTAGTGTTGATAGTTACTTTTTGTTTTCCATCTTCTAGAACTTCTGCTTCAAAAGTTCCATAAGTTCTTGTTGGAGTTGTAAATGGTTCTCTTGTTAAATCATTGATTAGTTTGTCAAAAGTTGTTAATGTTCCGTACATATCTTTTTTCCTTTTTAATTTATTAAACATTTTATATCTTATATTACCAAATCTATACCAAATTAGTTTTTACAAAATTTTGTCAGTATCGGGTGACAAATTGTCAGTTAGAATGCCTCCGATACTTGTTTATCTTTTCCTGATGTAGTTCTATATTCCGAATTCTCCTGTCTTGTACTCATACAATCAGCCCAATGTAAGATGTAAGGTAAATCTGTTTTAAGTTGGAAATCTTCGTTGTAAGAAATCCAATACTTCTTAGTTGCTTCATTATACAACCCATCTGCCATATGAATACCCAATTGTTCTTTTTGTGTATATTTTATTCCATATTGATTTAATAACCAAAAGGCTCTATCGGTTACATCAAAATATTGTAGTTTTGGATTGTGAGTGTACATCTCTAATTTATTTTTTTGATGCCACTCTGATGTTTGTGGTAAGTAATATGGTTCTTTACCATCACCAAGTTTACCTAAATCATGATGGAATGCCGCAAAGAATAATTCTTCATCAGTAAAATTTACAATCCCACCACCTTCTACAAATAGTTTTTTAATCTTATGTGCATTTCTTGCTACATTCATTACATGGTCTATATAACCACCAGCGTATGCGGAGTGAAAGTTTAACTTCCCACTCGCAGGCGCCATGGCAAGTTCCTGGCCTAATTCTTCTTCAGAATACATGTGGAGTAGTTTTTCTAATCGTTCTCCACTAAATACCTTTTTGATAGCTTCTATAAATCTATCATAGTTTTGCTGTAATTGTTCTGCTGTGTAATTTCTCATATGTTATATTTTATATTTTACAAAGTTACAAAAAATAATTTAATTATCCAAATTATTCTAATTCTTTTCGTGTTAATGCTCTGTATAGAATTTCTAATTCTTCTTCATTGGTACATCCACCCAATCCAAAAAACCCATCTATCTCAACGATATATTCTCCTTTTTTAATTCCATAATCTTCCCATTCATCATTTGCAGTGGTCACTAATACCGGACAATTATCATCTGGATTATCTTTAGGTAAGGGTAAAATCCAATAGTAAAATTTATCACCATTCGGTTCTTTATCATGTATCTTTATCCATTTCTGTCTTTCTAAAGTTTCTTCGGTAATTGGGGTAAATATAAAATCAAAGTTTTCCATTAATCTAAAACGATATTAAGTGTTTGTGTGATATCCCATTCATTAACTTTACATTCTACCCGTAGTGTATCGAATTTCATACTATATATGGGCGCAATCATATTAAAAATAGAATCATATTTATTTGGATACGATGCCAAATTTGTGGTAGGTACCTCATCTCCATGAAATATTGTTCCGTTTATTTTCCAAATTATATTAGATTTCCAAGATACCTTTGTGGGTTCAAGTGTATTTAAAACTCTTCCTGCTATTTTGTGAGTGGTCTGATTGGAGTATGGGTTTAAAGTTAAATGATAATAACCATTAGAATCCATTGGCAATCTACCATAGAGTTCTAATGTTGGTACGATTGATACTTCATTAATTTCTTCAGTAGAACACGATGAGAATATAAGAAGTGCAGCAATAACACCAATTAAGATAACCCAATCTAATAATCTATTTAACTTTTCTCCCATTATAATAATCTATCTAAGATACTATCCCAATTTGGGTATTCTGATTCGATACCGTTTTCCCAATTCACACCGAATTGTAAAAGTTCTCCACTAAACTCACCGGCCCCATTCTTGGTTCTATCATCAATTAGATAATCACCAAGTAATAAATCTTTTCTGTGGGTTATGAACATTCGTTTGTGAAATAGATTTCCAAAGTGGTCTTCAATCCACAATCTTTTATCCATCGCAGAACCAGCATTACCCCAAGGAGCAGAAGTGGCAATGAATAATTCATACTTACCACTTTCGTGTAGTTTCTTTACTGCCTCGATTGCACCCTCCATTGGTGGTGGGTTTCTAAACAAACCTTGGATATGGTCTGGCATATCTTTCCATCGTTCTTCTAAATGTGGGTGTTTCTCAAACCAATCTTTAATTGCTGCTCCGAAGTCAACCAATACACCATCCATATCGATGTAAACTATTTTCTTCTCACTCATAATATATTATCTCTTTTTTACTTCGTAAAGATACGAAATTTATTTGGATATACCAAATATTTTTTAATTTTTTTTAATAAATTTATCATTTTCAAACCACCATATATCTGTAACTTGTTCGACTTCAGAATCTCTAAAATTTGATGTATGTAACTCAACGATACCATCTCCATTAAAATCACCCAGATATAACCATTGTATCCATTGCATGTTATGATTTTCATAATCAAAATTTTCTTCCATATACAAATCAGTAACATCCGTAAACGATGTATTATCATTTCTAAAAATTTCTATTCTCCCATTAAAATATGTATTATTTGTGCTACCAATTATATCCAAATCACCATCACCATCAATATCAAAAAATACCATATCAATTAATAAATCTCCTTGGGTTTTTATAAATGTTTTTTCTTTGGTTGTTAGGTTGTAAACAAAAGAACCTGTACCATCGAGATTATCACTTGGGTGTTTAATCTGATGACCACCCAATATTAATTCAATAGTACCATCATTGTTTAAATCAATAGATTCTGAAGTGAATTTATTATATGCGTCTAATATATCTATATCAAATTCAGTTATTACTAATCCATTGTTCCAACGTCCACCCGTATCTCCCTCAAATTCTATTATCCTTGAAATATTTCCCCAAGGTCCTTTGGGATTAATTAAAATAACTTCAGGCTTTCCATCATTATCAATATCAGATGATGTAACTGAGTGCCAATATCCATCAGCTACTCCATAATTGTTATCTAATCTAAATTCTTTAAATCCCCCATTAGTATCATTAATTAATATAATAGGATATTCATTTGGAATATAGTTTGGTTGATTTGAATCGGGACCCGTTCCGGCAAAGAATACATCCAAGAAACCATCACCATTATAATCTCCAATAATACTCTTTCTTGCATGGATTAATCCTATAAATTTATTAGTATTGTTGGAATCTTCAATTAAGTTACCATCACCATCACCCAAGTAGAATTTGATATATCTTCTAACTCGATTACCTTGAATTGAATTACCAACATCAGTATTATTATAAATAAAATCCAAATGACCATCGTTATTATAATCAAAAATAGCCATATCCTCTGGATAAAAATCATCCCATACAAACTCATTAAACAAATATGGTAATCGGTTGTTTACCGAATTTGAATTAAAATAACTATTATCAATACCCTGATATGAATATTCGGTTATATTATCAATAACCAATGGTTCATATATGGTATCAATTATTTCATCTTTACTACAACTAACTAAAGTTAAAACAAACAATAATAAAAATTTAATTTTCATATTAATTATAATTTAAGTTATTTAAGTTATTTTTTTCTTCTAATTGGTAAGAGCGAAATCCCATAATTGGTTTAATACCACTTACTTCAATTTCTCTCTCTTTAATTAACGTGTTGGTTAATCTTAAAGTTTCCAAATCAGTTTCAGTTCTTACCCAATCATTAAAAAGGTAGGTTAACAATTTAGCTTTTAACTTTTGTATCATATCTCTCATTTTATTATATATAATCGTATCGTGAAGCCTCTAACTCATATTGTTCATGCTCCATATCAGTATCCCAATCAAAATCATCACTACTATCTACTACAATATCAGTTTCATTAGGAAGTAAATCTAACATATCATCCAACTCAACATCGGTAATCATTCCGTTGGCATATCCAACAACTAACTCGTTTACTCTTTCTTTATAATTCATATCTCTCATTTTTATTACATAGTAAATGTACAACAATTATTCAGGTTTACCAAATCCTAAATGTTAAAATTTTGTTAAAGTTTATTAACAGAAAACATTCCCAAATTATTCATACCGAATTCAAGGTCTGATAATAAGTTTGAAAATAATTCTGTGTTTTCTTGGTTTCCTTTAATATACAATTCCTCTTTTAGTTTCATAATTTGTTTAGCGTGATTATGAAGTTCTCCAAATAAAATACTTGGGTCTAAATTCTCAATTGATTTTATATGTGCAGATTGTAATTTCTGTGATTGGTAATTTATAATATCAGTTATACCAACATCACAACTCTTTATACTTACCAACGTATAACTTAGATATAACCCAAGTGATTGTTTTACATTTGATATTAAATCTAAGTTGATTGATTTTATTTGATTGGGTTTTGATTTTAGAATTTGACCTGCGATAATATTGTAAACTAACTTTATATCGTTATTAAATTTCGGTAAAAGTTGATTGATAAAATCTTCCAAGAATAAAACATTACCTTTGGATGAGGACATCTTCTCACCATCTAACATTACCAATCCTAATCCCAAATGATTGGTGTTTGGAAATAATTGGTTAAGAGAATTGAAATGATTATCTTGTTCAAACCCAGTCAAGTAAAGTGTTGATTTGTTTAATTTTTGTGCCAAGGCAACATCTTGATAGAAATAAGAAGTTGAATTATCTGATTTTATTCCTACTATCTTTTCATTACCTATCTCAAATATTTTAGTATCAGAGTAATCACCATTACCACTTGTAAGTAATGAATCATCATCGAGTTCCATTTCAGATGCGAAATAAATATCTGATATTTCATAACCAAAGTTTTTACAATACTCTTTATACTTTTGTAATGCAAGTTCCTTACTAACTTCACCACTCAAAGTATCACCAAGAATGGAAATAAAGTTTTTGCCAACTCCCAACTTTTGGAATGAGTTTGCCAATACTAAATTGGAAAAATGTCCAATATGAAGTTCTTTATTCAAGTTAGGAGAAAACCCATCTACATACTCATATGGAGTTGGTGTTTCAAAACACTCAAATAAATTTTGATTGGTTGGTATTATAATATTTGTAAACGGACCAGATTGTTGAGTTTTAAAGTTCCAATAAGTTACCCAGTCTTTTACTTCGTTTGTTAATTCACCATACTGACAGAATCCGAATTCTAAATGTGATGGTGTTTGTTTTATTTTGTTTATATTAAGTTTCATAATAATAAGTTTTGTAAATTAAATAATAATAGTGTAGTCAATGTAATATTATCTAATCCGCCTTATCTTATTATATGTCTTAATTGTTTTCATCTTTCTTAATCTTACTCTGTAAATATACGAAATAAGTTTTGGTTTTCCAAATCCTAAATGTTAAAGTTTTGTTAAAATTAAAATTCCCCCATCACTTATTTAAAAATGTGGGGGAACTTTCACCTCTAAGGTAGCTGCCATAAAGGAACTCTTAATTAGATTATAATAATGTTTTAACTTCCATTGGCATATTTTTCATTTTAAGATATCCACAATAATGAGTATAATATGTATTACCTGTTTCAAAACTAACTCCATTGCTAAAGTATTTAACGGAATAATCTTTAGATAATAAAGTTAATAAATATTGAGTATGTGCTGCAGTAGTAAACGTTGGATTTAAATTATGAGAGTGTTTGTTTAATACATTATATAAGTATTTCCAATCATCAATATATCGGTTTTTTAATTCTAAATTTGGAATTCGTAATATTCCTACGTTATATACACCTCGTTTAGAATTTAACCAATATGATAAATTAATATCTATATTATTTTTTATATACTCAATGGTTTTAGAATATGCCCAATCCCAATTTAAAGTTTCAATTCCATCAAAAAATAAATCACTACTATCAAACTCAATTCGGTTTTTATAAATCACATCATTATCTGATAGGAAATAATCATCATTGGGTTCATTTTCTAAAACATATAATTTAAAACTATCCCATGAGTTATCATAATCATCATCTATATATCGTACATCAATATCAAACTTATTTCCGAATTCAATATCATTAGTATATAGTGTCGGAATATATCCCAATCCATCTATACTTTTTAAAGAACCCATTAACCATTTTTCTTGATTAGTGGGTTCTTTATATATTTCGAACTTAGGTTTTTTGTAAGTATATATTATACGATTTACATCCATTACTGATATGCATAAAGTAATTTTAGTAACTCATCTAACGCCTCATGTCTGTGGTTATCTTTTAAGTTAATTGAGTAGACAAACTTAGATGGAGTTACCTTTGGTACATCGTGTACTGCAGAATCATTTGAAAACTTTAAATCAATTTGTTGTGGGTCTCCTGTTAGAATCATAGTTGAGCCTTTACCCAATCTACCTAACACCATTCCAAGTTGCGGTTTAGTTAGATTTTGAAACTCATCCACAATAACTACTGCATTATCAAAGGTTCTTCCTCTAAAGTGAGCGAGGGATACTAACTCAATGTTTTCTTCTTTTTCCATTTTCTCTAAGATAATTGGTTTGTTATAAACCTTCCTCATGTTAGAACGAATTGGAACTAACCATGGTTCCATTTTCTCATCCAATGAACCAGGTAGATATCCATTATCCTCATTAGATACAGTTGGCCTTGTTATAATTATTTTGTTAACCTGTCGTGTAAAGTACATATCCAATGCCACTTGAACTGCGAGAAGGGTTTTACCACTACCGGCCTTTCCCATTATAAAATTGTAGGGATGATATAAAATGTTTGTCTTTGCCTCCTTCTGTTCTTCTGATAACGTAATGTTGAATTTAATTTTCCCACGCGGTGGATTTTTTTCAATGTTTTCTGGCATAATTAATATAGTTAAGTTAATAAATTTATAGAATGGATTTTGTATTGGTAGTATCCATTCTATACCAAATTACTAAAACATTTCGGTTACCCGAAATGAGTTCCGTAACTTCATGATAAGTCTTTCCTCCATTATAAAGTAAATACTCACCCTCTTCTTTAAATTCTATTTTCTTTTTATTAAATAAAAAATCACCTCCTTCTGAATTATTTTCTAACATAATAACACATGTTAAATCAGAATCATCAACATGCTCTCTAACCTTAGAACCTTTAGTATATTCTATTTTATGAATGGATGTTAAATACGTAGAATCCCAATTGGTTATTTCAGATATAAAATTATTTAATGGAGTGTGGTTTAATGTATATTTTATAGTATCCATATTATATGCACGGTTACTGTAATATATTCCAGGAGCTCTAAGTTTAAGTAGTTTTAATTCTGAATTACCCATTAGAGGTGTTGAACCTAATATGGATTTTAATTCTAATAATTTTTCTTTAGTTATTTTCATTTAAAAAATTATATTGAGTGAATCCACATTTATAGCAAAGTTGAGCTGATGCCCTATTCCAACTATCAGAATATAAATAAATTGTATGATACTTTAAATCAGTTAACCACGTATAAAATGAATAATTATAAAATTTAAATCCAGCAATTGGTGGAGTCTTTGATTTTCTTGATAAAAATGCACCACCCACGTAAAGTTCATTTGGATTTAGTTGTTGATAGAGATTTATCCAATCAATAGTTATATTAGAATTAAACCAAGTCCATCCTACAACCACATCATCATATAACCATAAAAAACATTCTGATTTATTTTGAAATCTTTTTATAATCTCATCTTTATTAGGGATACCATCCCATTCAAGGTCTATATGAAGTAGTTCCACAACATATAATAATTCACTTAAATATTCATCATAGTTAGCTTCCGTTAGATGAATCAATTTATATGAATCATTTATACTTATTTTTTTAAATTCAGATTTTAATAATCTAAATTGTACTATGTTATTTATATCCATAAAACATGTTTATAGGTATAAATATTATATTATGGTTTTTTGAATATTAGAAGTATCTTTATTAGATTTTAACTGAGAGGTTTTATTTATTAAATCATTCTTTATTTCAACAATACCCGAACATCGTTCATAGTATTCTCTTTTTTCAAACCACTTTAATGATAACTCCAACACATCCATATAATCTTTTTTTTCTATTAAGATTGCTGCTGGTGCGTTCTCGTGGATAACCATCACCAATGATTCTCTGTTCTTTCTATTTGCTCGTTGGATGTTTTGAGATATTTGCCATAAGACATCATCACCACGGGATTCTAAGAATCTTTTTACTTGTGGATTACCATTATTGATATCCAAATATTTTTTCCAATTAACTGTACTTAAAGCTTTTCCCATTCTGTACTCCAATTGTTTTTTAAAAATTAGTACCTATATTATAGTAATCTACAAAATCAATTCCCCTACCTCGTGTGAAAGGATTTGATATATCGTAACGTATGGGAATCTTAACTTCCGTTTTAACCGAACCACCCTCTGGTGTATTTGTTGTTAATTGAGTTGTAAGAACTTTACCAATTGAATCATCTTGTACCAATTGGGTAGCTGTGGTTTCATTTTCTGCAACATATTCTATACCACTTTGTACTGCATCTGAATACTCTAACCCTACACCCATATCCGATTCTACATCATAGGTACTTGTATTCAAATTCCAAGTACCATACTCACCAATATTACGTAAAGTTTGAGTTTCACTTACCAACCAATCAATGTGTTTAATTATATCTTCGGTTGTTTTTAAATTTTTGGTAATATTAACTTCCGCATACTTTTCACGAGTAGTAAATTTTTCCGCGTTTAATAACTCATCCTTTGAAAACTGAATACGTGTTACATTTGATTTTTGAATATATGGGTTACCCGATTTTAAACTATTTTCTAAAAAGGATTTGAATTGGGGTGAGGTATATTCTTGACCATCCAATTCTAAGATAAAATTAAATGAAGTACCACTAACCACAGAAACCCCACGTAAATCTTCTATTGTGAAGTTTAGGGAGTTTTCATTATAACGACCCTGGTAATCAATTGAGTTACCATTACTTTGATAACTTAACTCAACATTACGTTCGTCTGGATACTGATTTCTTAGTTGATTAATCCTTTTATAATCCATATCTATAAATATAGATTGAAACGAATTATGGTTTTAATTTGGAGTACGCAAGTTCGATAGAACTATGTAAATCCAACTTAGGATTTATTTCTCGTAATTCCTTTGCGAAGTTAATAACCTCATCGGTGATTCCGAGAGAATGTGCGTGGTGTAGTATTTCTTCTACCAATTCTGAATTTGTCATAACTTATTATAAGTATTATATTATTTTATAATCTATAAAGTTGATAATATCTTTTATGGAATTTTTTAATCGGGTTGTTCGCAATGTAGTTATACCATTCTCCAAATATATAATTATTTCTTTCTTTTCATCCGATGATAGATTTTTTATTGAATATTTTTTAGGATATGTTACAAAGTTATCAATGTGAAGTTCATTTTCATTATTTATCAAATTTAATTTAAATAATTGTTCTATAAATTCATATATATCTTTTACATTATATGTTCCAATTGTATAAGAGATGTGCGTTTTTATATTATTATCATGTAACGTTTTAATATTCTTTATAAGTGTGTTTGTATTTAATCCAACTCGTATAGCTTCACCCTTTTCATATAAACCATCTAAACTTACCTGTACAAGAACTTCTTTAAATTCTTTCCATAATAAAAATAAATCATTCATTTCATATTTTATTACGGATAAATTTGTATTATATATTATTGATATATTGTTATTGTGTTTATGTAAAAAATTTAAAATTTCAAAATGTTCTTTGGTAATTAATGGCTCTCCACCTGCAAAGTATATGTGCTTTATGTTTTTTATATATGGAATCAACTCATCTACAAACCCATCCTTTATATTTACTACTTTACTTATTCCAAGTTCTTTATGGTTATTTGTATAGTGCATGGATGAATATTCATGATTACACATTATACATTTAAAGTTACATAGGTTTGAAAATCTAACATCTATATACTCAAAGTTAGGAGTTATATATCCGTTGGCATCCATATCATATTCAGATGATAATTGTTTTTTCCAATTCTCTCGTAGTGATTCTATACCAACTCGTTCGGTATCCCAACATATGTTACATAGTTTATTTTGAACACCGTTTGTTAAATCTAATCTAAGTTGTCTAAATTCTTTACTATTGTAAGCTTCTTCTATTGTTTGGTTTTTTAAGCTAATTGGATTTTTAAAATATCCCGAAATACAACACGCTTTTAATGTACCATCCGTGTGTGTATATAGGTGTTTAAATGGTAATGGACAGAATACATCTTTCATTACATTCCACCGAATTCATCATCATAGAAACAAACTTTAACACCTGCTTCATCAAACATCTCCCAACTACGTTCTGCGGATTCAACCCATTTGATTCCTTGAGCCCCACCACCTTTTTCACAAAAGATACGAACAATCCCCGCATTTATGATTCCTCGTGCACAATCTGAACAAGGAACTCCACATGAAAGGTACATGGTTGTTCCTTTAGTTGATACTCCTATTCTTGCTGCATTGTAGATTGCATTTCTTTCAGCGTGTTCAAACCAATAATACTTTTCTGGTCTTTCTTGTCTTTTCAATACATCATCGTTTATACCACGAGGAAATGAGTTATAACCAGTTGAGATGATTTCTTTATCTTTACCAACAATCACTACACCGATTTGTGTATTGTTATCTTTCGATTTTTTCTTAATCGTGTGTGCAAGTTCCCTAAAGTATTCTACCCATCTCATATTATTAATTTTTATTTTATATCTTCCCATGAAATTTCTTCTATCTCATCACAGAAGATGTAGTTACCATTTCTATTATCTTTAAAAGCACTATCTACCCCTAACCAATCTTTAATGGCAGGTGCATCTAATACTCTAACTATTGGATAAACGGCATGAACCATATATGGGGTATTATTAATATACTGAATATATCTTTTATGGATTGGTAATCTACTCATCCTCATCTTCGTAATTGATACCATTGATTAATTCCAAGTAGCCAGAACGTAGTATTATAAATAACATTACACTTCCCCAACATTCCATAAAAGAAAAATGGTGATATGGATTAATCCAAACACCAAGAAAATATAATACAAGTGTTATTACTACAAACACCAATACTCCACTTAACCAATCTATAAAACTATCACTCATATTATTTAATTTAAGTTGCGGTCTGGACGAGACTCGAACTCGCGACCCCCTGCGTGACAGGCAGGTATTCTAACCAACTGAACTACCAGACCAATATTGCGGAAGATGAGGGATTCGAACCCCCGGACCTGTTACAGTCAACAGTTTTCAAGACTGCCGCATTCGACCACTCTGCCAATCTTCCTTTGAGCCTCCAACCGGATTCGAACCGATGACCTGCTGAGTACAAATCAGCTGCTCTAGCCAACTGAGCTATGGAGGCAATAAAATGAGATTGTATCGTTACCTATCATACAAAATCCCACGATTATTTTATTGATTCATTCTATATGTGTATGAATCTTTTTCAACTTTTTCTATTCTTTTTAATATCTCTTCATTCGTAGGAGGAATTTCAGAACGAAGTTTATCTACCGATTTAATAATTTGATTTGTCAATCTATCAAATCTTGATTGGGATGTGGATTTAATATCACTTTCCGTTTCTCTTAATAGTTGATGCAAATCTGTCAATTCAATTTTTAACTTTTGAAAATCAGAACGAATGTAATTAAACACATGTTGATTTTGTTCATATCTTTCTTGTAATTTAGTTTTTAATTTCCAAACTACAATTGATAAAATAATTACCGATACCGATAATAATACTATTGCTAATGTAACCATAATAAATAATTTTTGTAGCCCGTAGGAGAATCGAACTCCTCTCTCGTCCGTGAAAGGGACGTGTCCTAACCGATAGACGAACGGGCCATAATGAGTAAAGATATCTAATAACACTAAGTGGGTGGTTTTATTCCCATCTTCAACCTTTACTTGTATATAAATATATACCTTACAAAGATACGAAAATTAATTTAATCTTCTAAATCTTTTTCCCAATTTTTATATTTGGGTCTTTTGTAATCTTTTTTACTCTTATGTACCTTCTCGGTCATCTTCTTTCCAATATGGTGGGATACCTCACCATGAGTCATATCATCCCAATCCACTTTTTCTTTGTATCTATTCTTTGCCATTATTTCTAATCTAAAACTTCCCACGTAAATGGTTCTCGGTTACGTTGGTACTGATTCATAGACCACTCCAAATCATCAGTAGTAATTTCTAGCGTATCAGTACTACCATCTAAGTATGTTAATTTTATTTTATACATAATCTTATGTGTTATCTATTTTATTAAAACCCTTCGTATTCTTCCGGGTTATCAATTCTATCTTGTAGGTATTCTAAATAAACCACTTCTAACTCTTTTGTTAATTTATGAAGTCCATCGTGATAGTTTTCTAAGTAGAAATCATCTTCATCATATTCATCCCAATCAAATGGTTCATCATAATCTTCCATATCATCATAGTCAAACTTTCCATAAACGAAAGAACCACATGGGTCATAAGATTCATCTTCATAATCACCATAGAAGTAACATTCAGGGTCAATCTTCTGAAGTTCGTTTCTCAATACATTCAAAAATGCAGTAGGTACTGACCACGCAGTTCTCAAAACAATGTTACACATTTTTGGTTCATCATCCACGTGTTCATATTCTACATACAACCATTTTGGCCCAATCATTTCTTCCCACAACTCATCTGAAGGGAAATCCACATCTTTATCCCAATCTTCTTTTGTGGTTTCATTAGAGTAAGAATAATCAGTTCCTTTGATATTGTTGATAATATCCAATGCACTTGGTTCATACTTTCCATCAACTTTTTCAAACTTGAATATTTCTTGTAATCTTGTTGCTACTCGTGGTTCATCTGATACCACATTCACAAAGGTTCTCATTTCGTTTGCCATAACTTTAACTTATTTCGTTTATTTCATCCCACAATTTTGCAATTGCGTTTCTAATGTTTTCTATTGGTTCTCCTTTATCTTCTAACTCATCTACTAATTCCTCGATATCATCTAATTTCATTTCGATTAGTTGAAATATGTTTTCAATCGCTGTCATAACTTATTGGGTTTCTTTTATTTTATCCATTAAGGTTAAGATTTCTTCTTTCATATATTTGGTATGAACACCACTTATATAATTTAGTTCTTTTAAGATTTCTTCGGTACTCATAACTTATACTGTTTTATACAATTCACCATCTACGTAGATACGATACTCATCTACTACATTTCCATATCCATTTGGATTACCAATGGAATACAAATCTACATCAGTTTCAGGTACGATTTCCATTAGGGCATCATAGATTTGAGAATCATCTTGAGCGGATTGAATATCATTGTAAAGTGTTTCATCAAAGTAACCTTCACCAATAACATGAGTAGTTCCATACCCATCATCCATTAATCGTTGAACTTTTAATTTCATTTTAATAATCGTTTAGTTCTTCTAAATCTACTTC
>Ga0102945_1000009_pt1 | contig 87335 bp, 126 predicted proteins | sample SalPonred_H2O_MG_FD_78207 | JGI IMG/M metagenome (GOLD analysis project Ga0102945, IMG submission 78207) | Salt pond water microbial communities from South San Francisco under conditions of wetland restoration - Salt Pond MetaG R2_restored_H2O_MG ...
GCTCTTCATAATCCATCTCCATGCCTACCTACTATCTACATTAAAGAATATGAAGGTAGGGGTGTTGTCAAGGGTGGTATTAAGATAAAAGCTAAATGGAGATAGTTATTACTGCCAACGGTTGGGTATATATGTAGTGATTTAAATTAAACTTTATTAAAAGAAATGAATATAATATATAACAAACAAGGTTGGTTAAATGGTATGAAATCATTACATATACACCTTTGAACAATGCCATAATGCGCCCATGTGGTTTGTTTTATAGCTATTGTTAGGCGTAGTTAATTAGATTGAAATGGATTACTTTCTAACCGAAATGAGTTGCAGAATTGAACACGGTATTGAACACAGCTTTAAAACTGAACAACCAAAAATAACCCAACTGGTAAAAGCGACTGACAAGGCATCAGCAAGAAAAGCCGTTGAAAAAGAAGCCAAAGCTGAGTATGGTGAAAAGATAACCATTTATGGAATTAGGGTTAATGACACCATTGTGGGGGCTTAATTACGCCCAACGTTGAGTGTATGAAACGTTTCGATTTGAAATAAATAATTTACAAATAATTAAGAAGATGAATAAAAGTAAGAAACGTAAAAATTCATATAAACTAAGCAATGTTTTTATACACATTGTTAGGTTTAGCGACAAGACAATAACACTATGGACTAATAGAAAGCAAGGCGGTACAAAATATCAACTAATGATATGGAAAGACGAGAGTGGAGTTTGTTTTAAGTTTGGTAAAGAATATGGATTAGGTAGCTGTTGGGAAACCATACTACCTAAACAAAATACAGGACTTGTTCAACATAAAACAAACGCTAACCACAATACTTAAATAATAGCACTAACGTAACATAGCGCATTAATTTTGTACATTGTTATGCGCTTTTAAACAAATACAAAATGATTGACAAAATAATTGAAGAAAGCATCAAAATTGGAATACCAATAAAATGTGAATTTGTACCAAACAGGGGTTTTGTTTATGAGATTGATGATTTCTATAAAAGTGGAACAATATCTATTGAGGAAGAAAACGGAAAGTTAATTGCAACGGCAAGGTATAATGAAAAGACAGAAATAAAATCACCCAAAGATATTGTGAAATTAAATTACGAATGGTGGGATTTTTCAAAAGACCGCTTTGATGGTTGGAAAGAGCCGAACGATACTTGGAAAAATTTATTTGATATGTACGAACTTAATTGCGCATAACGGACGAGTGTATGGCAAGGTGGGTTTAAAAGTGCTGACCTATCGAGCCATAATAAACTAAATTAAATGCACTAAAGTAGCGATTTGGAACGATGCCCCACTTTGCTATATACATTGTTAGGCATATGTAAATTTTATGATTATGAGAAATACAAAATTTTTATTAGCAGTAGCCTTGATATTTGGAGTAATAGCAATAGCATTATGGACACTTAGATTTTTTTATGGAATTGGTATGATATACCCACTTTGTTGTAATATGATACAGGTTGTGGCTATTGCGTTTTTATACAAAGAAACTAAGTAAAATTTATTGTGCCTAACGGACACAGATATATTCAGTTCTGATTTTTAATATATATATATATATAAATAAATTTAGATTATGAAAAGATTAAAAAATATACAGACCTTTGAACAATATTCATCAGAATTGAATATATCTGATGTTATGAATAGTTTGACTATTGATTTTGTAACAGATATATTAAATTTTTTATTGGATTATGACATAACCACAAAACTGGTACAATCATATATATTAAGCAAAGACAATATTTCTGTTGGTGATAGTCAATTTCATCCAATTGAGGGAATGACTATTGATGATTTAACAAATATGGTTAATTATTTTTCAGAAGAAAAAGTATCAATGGATGATGTTAGTAAAGAGGTTTTAAATTACTTTTCAAATTATTCATAACGGCTGCGTGTATGAAACGTTGGGATTACGGGGCAGTAACCTTCCGAATTACTACACAGCTAATGCGAGATACAAACTTTGAATAACCACCACAGCCCCAATGTTTTTTATACACCGTGCGGTTTAATTAGGTAGAAATTTGATACGAAGCACTATAAAAAACTTTTTAAAAATGTGGGTGGGAAATTTAATTTCAAATATTTATATATAAATAAAACATAAAATTATGAGTGAGGATATTAGAAAAATGATTGATAAAGTTAAGAACTTTAAACAATTTGTAAATGAGAACGTAAATAAACTTGAAAGTTTTGAATATATTGATAGGGATTATGATTCGAAAATTGTTCAAGTTGGCATGTTTGAGAAAATAACAAGCAAAGACCAAATAAAAATTGGTGATAGATTTCTTTGTCCAAGAACTGATGAAAATACAAGAGGTATTATTGATTCAAATACAATGAAACCAATTTTATTGTATAAATCAACAGAATTACAAAGCGATTGGCATATTGGATACCAATACCACAAAGATAAGATTGGTAAGTCGGGTAATGCTGCTGTTGCTTGGGATTTATGTTATTTACTTAGAGACGATATTTAAAAAGCGTAGGAAATTTTTAAAAAGTTTTTACACGAATGTTAAATCGAGGCACTTTGGCAGCATTGTGTATAACGGTTGAGTGTATGAGAAGGTTTTTTATTTGGAAATTCCAAAATTTATATCTACCTTTATAAAAAAATTTCTTATACACCTTGTTATAAGTATGTATTATTTTTGTTTTACCTTTTTTAAAAAATAAATTATGGATAAAGGAACATTTGGTTCAACAACACAATATAAAATGTTGGAATTTTTAACTGAAAAAATATCATTAATGGAAGTTAAACATAAAAATTATTTATCTTCTGTAATTCAAGATATTAACCAAACGACAAAAAAATGTGAAATGATTAATGATATTTATTTCAGAAATTATGTACTTGGTTTGATACATAATGATTTAAGTTTAAGGATAGAAAACCACATTAAAGGGAAATATGAAGAAAAAATTACATCATATATGGAAAACTATCTAAATGCTAAAATAAAAAACTCAAAACAAAAATAATATTACTAATAACGGTTAGTATAAGAATAGTAGCGTTTAAATACGCTAAAGATTAAAATAGTAAATACATTAATTAACAAGTAATAGCCTTATAAACTGCACCTAAATAGCTATTATTTTTATACATTGTTAGGGTGCGTTATTTGATTATGAGAAAATTTATCTTTTTCGGTGAAAAACCAAAATATGAAGGACTTAGTTGGTGGGAAAATTTTATGAGTGGACACTTAACAATTGGTAGGATTACTTTTTATGGTGAAAATGCAATGCATTGGGCTGTAAATATTAGGCTTAACAAAACTTGGATGTGTTTTAGATTGCCTTTTAGATGCTTTGGTGAATGGATGCCATTGTATTTATATTTCAGCCCTGACGGAACACCAACTAAGGCTACTTGGAAGATAGGGAAAGCCTAATGCACCCTAACGGACAATAATATGAGTAGTGCCACCGCCAAAAAGCGAAAAAAGCATTGTACGGGCGGTGCGCTTAAAACAGAAATAAGCCAAGTAGATGTTGTGGCATTACTTATATTTATTGTTGTAAATCTGGTGGGCGATACCCGAAGACTATCGGGCGCATGGGAATAAGTGGCATGATGAGTAATATTTGAATGTGTGAAATACCATGTTTGTCGCCCACTTGTTTACAACGGTTGGGTATATACGAAGTACCCTAACACGAAACTTTAAATTTTAGTGCAAACCTTAATAGGGTATTTCGTATATACCTTGTTATAAACTGTTTATTATGAAAAAATTAGAAAAAGATTTAGAAATTTACGACATTTGGGAATCTCCAAACGGAAACCTTTTTATTAAAATTTGTGATGATTATTCGATTGGTATCGGAACTAAAGGAAATCACGAACCCAATGAAGAATGGGGTGAATTAAAAAGAACACAATATGTTAAATCGAATAATATCACACCCGTTAAAAAGGTTGGTAAAGTGGTGTTCGATTAAATTGTTTATAACGTTAAATGATATGAAAATGTAAAGTGGGCGGTTTAGGTGGAAACGCTTAAATGGATATTGCAAGGGGAAGTAGGATTAAGTTACCTACATCTTTGGGAGAGTTACCTGAAGGCACACCAAGTGAAAAAGTAATGCAGTACACGCCTTGAGATACTTGGTAGCCCACTTTATTTTTTATATCGTTGAATGTAAGGTGCGTTGCATCACAAATATTGATTAATAACTAATACTTAAATATTATGCAGAAAGATAACAAAAAAGATACTGAGCAATGCACTTTACATAGTGTTATGCCCAGTTTTGATTCTCCTTTAAATTGGAAGGAAGATTTTAAACATGAAAACGGAAACTATACGTGTAAATGTTACCAATGTGATAGATATTTTATAGGGCACAAACGTAGGCCAATGTGCAAAGAATGTTCAGATAAGTATGATGCTTCTTAAATTGGGCATAACGGTTTGGCTAAGATTAGTAGCCTAAGTAATGAACTAATCAATTAAGTAATTGGCTTGATAGGGCTATTAATTTTAGCCTTTGTTATAAGCCGTTTTTAAAACTTACAAAAATGAAATGAGGACTAATACAAGGAACAATAGCGGGTGTGCTTGCTTTAATACTTGGATTAACAATAACTTTATGTTACCCACCATTTAAAATGGCATTTGCACTTGGAACTGTTATTGGTACTTTTATAGGTAATTTTATAGTCTGTGTGTTGATAGAACTATTTGAATAGTGTATGGCTTATAACGATTGGGTGTATGAGAAGGTTTGCTTGTAGAAACTTTCAAATTACCACAACTGCTGATAGCAAACTTTCTTATACACCTTGTTATGCTCTCGTGTCGATTTATTAAGTACAAAACTTGATTTGAAAAATAAAAAGAATTTTAGGATGGGTTTTTAAATCTGACTATTTATATATAAACTATTATGAGCAAAGATATAAGAGAAATGATTGATAAAATTAAGAACTTTAAACAGTTTTTGAATGAAAATGAAGATAATTATTCATCATTTAAAGGAATGAAACCATATCACCAAAGGAAAGAAGATTTTATCAATTCAATTAAATCTTTGAAAGATATTGATGATGATAAAATTAGTGATATTTTTAATTTTTTCGGCACCGAAGGTTATAATGATGAAGATGATGCTTTTGAATTTTTTAAAGATAAAATTGAAGAATGGCGTAACTTTCCAAATCCAGTTAAATTATATAGGATTGTTGGTGTAAAAGATAAAAAACTGATAAGAAAAGACGAATTGGGTGAACATTGGACACCATATAAATGGAACTTAGGTGGTGATATGTTAATGTCAATTGGTTATGAATTGTGGGATGATGAAACAAAACCCTTTGTCGTTGAGGCATTAGTACCACTTTCGGAAATAGATGTTATTCAGACAATAATTCAGAATTTATCATTTCCAAATGAACACGAAATAAATTTGAAAAATAAGGGTAAAAATATTAAATTTGTGAAATCCTATAAATTAAAAGGGTTTTAAAAAAGTGCGTAGTAAAAAATTCTTTTTTTTCATCACAAATGTTAAATTGAAGAACTAAACTAAGGCATGAAGCATAACGGTTTGTATAAGATTAGTTGCGATTAAATAGTACTGAACTTAACAAAACAACTAAAGATTAATTAAAAGTAAAATATTAAATAACCCAACAAAGTAGCAATTAATTTTATACTTTGTTATAACCAGTACGGTAGTAGAATTTTAATATAAAATATAAAGATTATGAATAGAATAGAAGAAGCGAATAAGAATATTGAAGATTTAATTAGAATCATTCAAGAACAAGAAAATGAAATCAAACAATATAAACTTCAATCATCTAAATTGACTAAGGTTTTTAAATTGATGTGTATAGGTGATTTTGATGTATATAAACTTTCAGTTGATTTTGATTCTTGTGAAACAGAAAATGAAATTGAAAGTTTATATCAAAAATATATTACTAATGAACCACAAAAGTAGTATTGGTTATAACTATGTTATATATCTAATGCCACATAACTAATTGAATATGAATGGAAAGGGGGAATCAACTTTAAAGATTTGTAAACAAAAGCTTAATTATCTTAATTATTTAAAAACACCATTAAATGTTATTTACATTTGAATGTGCTGTGATTATTGGAAATGAAACTCATTCTTGTGCACCAAAACGTAAAGGAATTAGAACCTTGTAATATGGTAGTTAATTAAGAATGACAATAACTATTGATGAAATCGGTGACGGGACACCGGATATTGAAATAATCGAATCAACCCAATCAAACAGTAAAAATTCTGATTCCGAGTAATATATATACTCTATGGAAATAGATGAAAAATTAGAACTCAATAAGAAAATACGAAGTTATGATGGTGACAACTACTTTATACTCTCACTACAGAAGTCACTTCGTTCAAAATGGTGTGATAAGGTAAAGGTGGGGAATAAATCATATAAGATATTATCTGACAAACAGTACGAAGCAGCAAGAAGTAATTTTTGATCAACTGGTTATGTCAAGTATTTCACTTTTGATGTCTTTGTTCAGTTGTTTGTCATCTGTTGTGCCATAATCTGATAATCTTACATCTAAATAGCTATCTGCAATGGTATTACCAATGAACTCTATGAACATTTCTTCAATGTGGTGATCTTCCCAATCTTCCATTGAGCCACCAATAGTCTCTGCCCAATCATCAATATATTTAAATCTATAATAAAGGGTATCCTCCATATACACCTTTCGTTCTTTATTATCGTCTGGGCCTATATAATAAATTTTTTCCGTGGGCTCGGTGTATTTCTTGTCAATTTCTATACCATTATCATCAAGTATCTTATAGAATGCATCCATAATTTCTGTATAATTTTCTCTTGCATGTGCTTGTGCAGTTTCATATCCGATAAGCCGTTGGCATTCATCGAGTGTTTCAGAATCAAGATTTTCTAATTTCTCCCAATTTCCATAGTATCCACCACTACCGAAATAATTGAATATGTCTTCAAAAGTATCACCCTCAAGGTCATCTTCACCCACCTCAAGGTCAAGTTCTAACATGAAATCTTCAATTCCGCCTAATTCTTCTATTACTTCCTTTAATACCAACTTTTGTGTATCTTCTTCGAATGTGTATTTAAACATTGATTCTATATTAGGTGTGTAGTTTTCCATATAATTATAATAATTATCGTAATCAATTTTTTGGTTAATAACGACATCCTTATGACCTTCTCGATATGCCAAAACTTGTTCTGCAAAATATTCATGTGATGTTTCGTAATATATGTTACCCTCTTTGTCTTTGGTATTATACTCCCAATTATATTTCGTTGCCAATTGAAGGGGAGTTAATTTAATCACATTTGGGTCAAAGAAAACAAGATTATATTCTTGTAAGAATTTTTTTCGTATTTCTTTGTGTTCGTGTTCCCGGTGTACATATTCTGTATCTTTATCCCAGTTCAATATACCACCATCAACCAATCTAATATTTTTAAGTGGTTTGTAATACCAACTATATTTATCAGGAGTTATGAATTCCATGTGCATATCATCTGGAATTTCTTCTTCATCCACATCCATTAATGTGAGTCCAAAAGATTTGATTTCATCAATTGCCACCATTAGTTCATTTGTATTGTCTGTGGTGGTTTCTTTGATAAGTTGTGGTTTTATTTCTAAACAGTACATACAATAAGTACCTCGTGTCATTATCCACCCATCACCTTCTGTATCCCAATTAGATGTTATAACATCTCTTGGGTCACCCATAAAGAATTTATGTAGTTCAACATCATAACCATAATCTCCCAAAACAGTAAATGCATCCAAAATTTCATCATCGGTAAACTGAAAATAGTCACCAAAAGAATCTTCTTTATTTTCTTTACTTTCTCTGATAAATTCCCAATATTTAAGCAACATTATCTATATATTAAAAAGGGGAACTGTTATAGTTCCCCTTTCACTGTTCGATTTTCATTCTTTTATATTCTTGAAAGAAGTTCTTTCTTCTTCTCACAGAACTCATCTTCTGTGAGAACTCCCTTATCTCTCAACTCACCCAAAGAAGATAATAACTTGATGGCATCCGAAGTTGTATCAATGTTTGTTTTCTTCTTTTTGGTATTTACCTCCTTTGGTTTTTGTGATTCTGGAAGTATTTTATAAAGTACTGAGTGAATGTGAGTACTCTGAAAATCCATATCCACTTGTGTGAAGGTTTGGGATGAGTCTGAACCCTTTTCAACTCTACCTGTTTCTATTTCATTATTATTTGATACTTGGGTATTGTAGCAACTAGAATCACCTATCTGTGTACCGAAGTCTGTTCCCAAACTTCCCATTAGTGTTGAACCGAACACTTGTTTATTTGAATCACACGTTGTATTCGTACGAGTGAATGTATTATACCCAAATTGTTTATATGGGTCATACCAAGTGTATTCTCTTAGGTAATATGGTCGATATGTTTGAATACAACTTTGCCAATTATTGAACTTGAAAATATCCTCTTGGTAGAATATAACTTCAAGAACACCGTTATCGGAAATGGCATCTTTTGAATCTTTTGAATCTTCAACATTATATGTTTCGAATTTGAATTTGTGTCCATCCTCAATAAAGCAATCAAGGTATTCCCTCTTCCCTGGTCTTATTATCAGTCCAGTACTTGAAATAGGGTTCCCATTTAATCTTATGTCTGCAAGAATATTTACTTTGAGTGGGTTGAATATCTCAATTTCAAATTCATCCCCATCTTTTAGATAGACATTGCCACTCTTAATGGCTTTTCTTCCCCGATCGTTTGGATTTACTATCCATGCCCCGGGTTGGGCATTTTTTCTACTTTTTGTTATCATTTTACTATTCATTTATTTTTGTTCCTGTATCTTTGAATTCCGAATGAAATTCTCAAAGTATCATTAAAATACTCGACACAAGATGATCGAACAGTTTATAATCTATATATGTAATATCAACCTTCCCCTTTTGGGAATTTTTCATCGAACTCTTTTTTCATAGTTCCGTGGTTTATGTGGGGGTATTGCTTGGTTACTTTATTTATCCAAGTTGCAATTGATTTAACAAGATCCGTCCTATTACCATTGGCATATGCCTTTTGGTCATTGAGGTTCGACAATGCATATCTAAGTGTGGGTGTGTAATCATTGTGTTTTTTTGTTTCATCATCAACACCTGATTTCTCCACTTCTTTAATGGTTATAACTTTGTCACCAAATATGTTGGTGAAATTAAGTTCATTGAACTTTTCAAATCCTTCTAAATTATTCATAATGTGTATATATTATTTTAACGAATGACCTCACATTCAAAACAAAGGTCTATTATCCTCACTATATCGGATATTTCAGTATATGTCATATCAATTTTCCGATTACTCAATGATCCTAAGTTTCTCTTTTCTAAGAACTTGAAGTTTTTTAATTTTATTTCATCATTATATCTAAGTAATGGATATTCTTCTGCATCTACCAACCAATCAATAAGTTCTGATAATTCCTCTTTCTTCTTTGACCAAACCTTATCTTTTATGAATATCTGTATTCGAAAACCATCCTCAGATTCATAATATTCACCGGGTTCGACCCAAGTTGTCATAAGACCATCGTATATTTTCATACACGAAAGTATTTTCTGTTTATTAATTGGTTCATCTCCATAATAGTATAAGTTATGTTCGTCACATATCTCTTCTATTTTGTCTTCGATTGTGTCCATTTCAAATTCAACATCTTCGAACAAACGGAAATAATTAATGTGTTCCATATATTATATATTAAACTTTATTACATGGTTGTTGTATAACGTGTATGATAGATTGTGAAGTAAATAAGAATCTAAAAATCGGTGACCATATAAGTTTCCATTTAGGAACTGACCTCATTGATGGGTATATCAAAGAAAAAACCCCAATGGATTGTGGTGAAATAGGCTTTTTAATTGAAACAGAGGATGGGAAACTTTGTAGAAAACAACATCGGAAATTAGATCTACATTACATATACAATAAATAAAAACCAAAAATAAATTAACATTATGATCAAAGAAGGAAATACAGTAACAGTGCATTACACAGGCAAACACGAAAATGGTGATGTTTTTGACTCCTCAAAGGATAAGCAACCCATTTCATTCACCGTTGGTTCCGGGCAAGTGATCCCGGGATTCGAAAGTGCGGTTATCGGCATGAATAAAGGTGAAACGAAAACAGTTACTATTCAACCAAAGGATGGCTATGGAGAGAGAATGTCTGAAAGAGTTGATGAAGTTTCTAAGGATAAAGTACCCGAAAATGTCCAAGTTGGGGCACAATTACAAGGTGTTGATACAATGGGTAATCCAATGAATGTTGTTGTAACACAGATAAATGCATCAACAGTAACAGTTGATGCAAATCATTCATTGGCGGGTAAAGTTTTGGAGTTTGATATTGAAGTAGTAGATTTTAACTAACCACTTAAACAAAAATATATTGAGTAAACCAAAAATAATTATGACCATCGAACATAGTGATGGTGATAGAAAAATCTGTATCAGTGCAGATAGTATGAAGGAACTTATCGATGAAAAGTTACCTGTTTGGGTACCAAAACTTGAAGAAGAATTACCAATTTTTAAAGAAACTTCAAGGTTCAAAGCCAACCCGGAAAGGGAAGAGCGTATTGAACGTGAGAGTGGATGGTATTATGATTGCTAAAAAGTTTTGGTAATTGAATAATTATTCATAACTTTGTTTTGTCAGATGGGGGCCGAGAAATCCGCCTAACCAAATGACCTTGAAACAAAATAATACTCTGGATAATTACATCTTTCCCTAGAGGCGTTTGTAAACCAGAGTTCCACATGTAGGGGTGTGGTTTGGGCCAAATTATCCCTCTGGCACCGGAGGCATTGCTTGACACTCAGTGAAATCAAAGTGTTGGCCGAAAGTTTCTTCTCACACAAGAACTTTCGGCCTTTCATATTATATAAATCCCATGGTAGTATCACTGAACATATTATATGATATAAAGGGACTTGGTAATACAGGTTGTCTTAACAGACTACCATTTATATTCAAATTTAAAGATTCTCGTGATTTCACAAATTTCATAAGGAAAGATACACACCACATATTAGCATGGGCATATGACCATCGTGTACCAGTATCAAGTATGTGTATTGGTGTGTCCATATTAGAAGATGATCCAGATGATGAAGAAAACCCCTACTATTGGGATTTTTTAATACGAATGAAAAACATAAGAGAGTATCAGAAGTATAAAGGTTTGGTGAAAGAGGATTTTGAGAAGGTTGTTCGATCAGATAAAATTAATAAGATATTGCAATAATGGATATCAAGGGGTTTAAATTATCGACAGATTATAAGAAACTATGGGCTTGGATACAAGATGGACACATAATACCGGCTTGGATGCCCATACCTGATGTACCAGGTGATACACCTATATACCAACTAGTTGAAGTGAAGGTATTGGAAAGAATTGGGGAATATAGAATTGGTACAAAAGGCGTTGAGTATGCACAAGAATTTCAAACGGAAGAGAGTTTTGTTCAGGTATGTGAGTATTGGGGCATACAATATATTCCACCCACAAACAACATTTAATCAATAGAGATGAGATTAGTAGGTGAAAAAAGACCAAAACATTATACGGAATTTCTTAAAGAATTCTTGCCAAGTGATATAAAGGTATATGTAGAACCATTTGGTGGAACATTCAATATGAATAAATTCCTCGAAAAACGACCAGTGGTTTCGATTTATAATGACATAAATACATATGAATTCGAAATTGAATGTGATGTTGAATTACATAAGGATTATAAGGAGGTTATTGAGAAATATGATTCTCTGGATACAGTATTTTATATCGACCCCCCATACTTTGGTAAGGAATTTTGGTATGACCTACCAAAGAACAATAAAGAATTTCACATTGAACTTAAAGAATTGGTTGATCGATTAGAAGGTAAAGCATTCATCTCTTATTGTGAAAATCCGTTCATAGAGAAATTATATGAGGGTTTTCGTATAGAAAGGTACAAAGGTGATACATATTACCTTAAAAATGAAATACTTATTGTTGCTTAAAAGACTTGGTGATCTCAAGTAACATTTCATTTGCAACCCTTGGTCCAAGATAATCTCTTAATTCTCTGAAAAATTTACTATCTTTCCAAAGTCTTCGACATATAGTAGGTATTCTGTCAATATTTTTATTGGTTATTTTTTCACCACTTTTGTCTAAGAACTTTGTGAATCCATATTCTACATTCTCCATCAATTCATACATATAATCTCTGGATGTTATTTTACCTTCTATGATATCCTTTCCAAAGGATGTGATAAGATGACTCATGTATTTGACCGCAGTAATGACAACAAGTGCCTTAACATCAGGTTCAGATGGTTTGTAATTATCTATGAAAACTGAAAATTCCAACTTTTGTCTAGTCCATGGAATTGGTTTTATTGTACCCAACTTTTCAATATCCTCCAAGAAATCATCTCTATTTATGTTATCTTTCCCATTTTCTGCATCCCATTCCTCAATGGTTTCAACGCCCCATTCTTTTCCTAGAGAACGTCTTGAATAAAATTGACCAAGTGTTACTCTCCATTCAGTTTTATTTTTTTCGTTTCCTAATTGGAATCCCCCCTTTGATAAAAAATTATCACCCGGTTGCATATCTAAAACTGCAAGTCCGTAGTGGGCAAGTATATCATATACTTTTTCAACTTGATTTCTTACACTTGGGTCCATTTTATCAAGTTCAACCCATACTTTAGGTTTTTCCCAGCCTTCGACCTCTGACCACTTTACAAATTTTATATTAGATTCTTTTATGTGTTTCATAGAATAGGATGTTTTTCTATATATTAAATATTATTCGTATATTTGTTTCATCAAACACACAAAAACAGAAATATGAGATTGTATCAAGGAAAATCTAAGATACCAGTGACCAAAACCAAAAAGCCTAAGTTTTCAGATCACGGTGGTAGAACTTGGGATTTTGGACATGTTTATATTGATGGTGAAAAATACGATTTTCATTTAGATACAACATGGGGGGAATATGTTTATTTCCAATATGGGGAGAACAACCAATGGTATAAAGCAAAGATGTATTCAGACCATTTGAATGACTTTAAAGACAACCGATGGGATATTGACCCCTTCGGTCATACAAGATTAACAACCAAACCAATTGCCAATGAAACGAGTAATATCTGAAGATGGTGAAGTTTTCTATGCAGATATATTAGAAAACCCCCGGAAAATCATTATTTATAAAAAAGTTAAGAAGAAGAAGTTCTGTTGGCAGAAATCCAAGTATGAGTTTGTGGGCAAAGAACGATACAGTGACGCAAACTTATTGGAATTTAAAAGAATGTGTAACAGGATAATATCCCGTTACACATCAAGATGCGAAGAAAAAACCAAAATTGAAAATTGGGATGGTTTCTTAGGTGATGATGAAAGTCCGATCAAGAAAAAAATAATGAGAGATAAAAAACTAAAAAAACTCTTAAATGGGGACACATCCAAATTAGAGGAATTTTTAAACTCAGATACATGAGATTGTACAGTGTGGATGTATCAAACGGTCAAAGGAAAATAACTCATATAAGTGATCTGAGAAATCGATTTAACGATGAGTCTGACTATATGGTGGTACTCGAAATGATTGAGAAAGATGGGTTCTATAATGAGAATCCAACACTAATTGTGAATATTGATTTCAAAGCAAATGACCAATTACTCATAGATTTCATATCCGGTGTTAAAAGAGATGTTAGAAAATCATATATTGATGAAATTTTAAAATAAAAATTATTAGAATGAGTCGAACAACAGAAGAGGGTCGGGGAATTTTGGATGGATTATTAGTTGGTCTTTTGTTATTTGTATTTTTGGTATTCACTTTCACCAACATAATTATGCAATCAAACCCCGTTGAAGAGTGGGATGTTATTGTTTTAAGGGAAACTATGGTCGGTGGTGAGAAATGGGTAAGTAGGTATGTAATACCATCTGATTCTGAGTTAGAAAGGGATTTCAACAAAACTTGGGGCTATCATATCAAATATAAAAGAAAAGAATGCATAACATGCCCCAATGGAATGGAAGTACTGAAAACGGGTGTTTTTGACTTCGAGGTATTATCTAGGGAAAGAAAACATTATAAATGAAAATCAAAACCAATATTATGACAGAAACATTAGAAAAGGATTGCGAACAGTGTAGGAATATTATCATGGGAGATGATAGTCTATTCACAAACAAGACATTACTTGAATTGGAAATTGGTAAAATAAATGACCCAAGATTGAGAGATGGGTTGATATTCTGTATATCGTGTTTACCAGATGTTCCACTTGAAATTGAAAACCTTGCATATTTGATAACAGATACCAATGAAGATAGTATCCGAAAGACAATTAAGTTTTTCAATAAAGAATATCATTCATGGAAAAAAAGAGTAGAACCAAACCCACCAACAGTGGAGGGATTGGATGTTGTAAAAGAACTGGTCACTGAAATGCATAATAACAAAAAATGGCATTTGGAAAAAGATAATATTGATAAAATAAAATCAATTGATATTGGTGCATATGAGTTTTTTAAAGGAATACTTTTAGATGGTGAACATTTCGAACAGATAATTGAGGTGGAAAAAATCAGAAAATCTTAAATGATTGTGGTTACTTTCTATAACACCTATAATTATTCTAATTTAATATATGACCAATGACAACCATTAAAAGATTTAAAAATATGTCAGACTACCCGTCGAAAGAACAACTTGACCAAATGGATAAACCAGAAGTTCAGAATGTTCGACATAACATATTGTCGAAAAAATCATATAACGAAAATGGAACTGATAAACAATATGTATCTGAAGTAGAATTCTATATGAATACCCGGTTCAAGCAGGACAAAATAGACCAATTCAACCGATGGGGGGAACAGGCAAAAAAAGAGCCAAATGGACCAGAGAGTGTTGTTGGTGACCTCATAAATAAGAACGGTGTTGAGTGGTATTATAAATGGTATATGGAAACAAAACTTGAAGAAATTGGTGAATTCCAATATATCAAAGTTAATAGATAGGCTATGGGGAAATATAAAAATATAGAAGATCTCCCAAATAAAGAACAATTGGATTTGTTGTCGGAAGATGATATAGATAATATGAGAACTGATGTTCTTACTTTCCGAGAGTTTGTAGGTGATTGGAAGAGATATATGGATGAACTTGAAATATACAAAGATGTTAGGTTTAAGCAAAGTGTCATTGATATGTATAATGATTGGGGAGAAAAGGTCAAGGAAGATCCAAATAGTGATTTTAGAGTAGTTGGGAAAGTGGTTAATAGACTGGGTGCAGAGAAATTTTATAGTGTGAAGTTGAAAAGTGATTTAGAAGAAATGGGTGAATTTTTATACATAAAGGGAATCGAGCCACAATTCAATTGAACTCAAATTAAATAATCAAAAAATAAACTTTTTACTTGTTATTCCATAAATGATCCTTACCTTTGTTGAACAATCCAAAAAGAAGAGATATGTTAATTGAGATAGAATTTCAAAATGGTAACCCAGTAACCACTGAGTATGATAATATGTCCGATTTTTATGAGAAGAACCCTACGTTCAACGATTACCTAAGGAAGAATATTGAGAATACGGGTTATTCGTACTTGAAAAAAGGACGAATTATGATTGATACAAAACACAAATCTGGTCATTATTTTGAAAGCTTGAAAAATGATGCTATTAAATTAAATCGTGTATATAAACTCAACAAAATACTCAAAGGAAAATAAAATTTGAACTCAAATTCAAATAAATTCAAAAAAAAATAAACTTTTTACTTGTTATTCAATAAATAATCCATACCTTTGTTGAACAATCCAAAAAGGGAGAAAGAAAACATAATATATAGTAACTGAAATGGAAACTTTAAATCTAAATACAAATCTGAGGCTCACGTTGAGAAATAACGTGATTATGACCATGGTGTGTGGTCGAAGTTCGGGCAATTGTATTTGGTGATGAAGAATCATTAATAGAATATGAGAAACCCGAACTTGAAAAAGTTCGGGTTTTTTGTTTATATACAGCCCTGTGGCGAAATTGGTTGAAACGCATTGGACTTAAAATCCAATACCCACGAGGTTAAACGTTGTCGGTTCGAATCCGATCAGGGCTACAAGTCGAAAGACTATAAAAATAAAGATTAGGTTCTTTGACGTATTGTGAATTATGCCAGAATGGTGGAATCGGTAGACACGCAGGTTTAAGAAACCTGTATCCGTAAGGATGTCCGGGTTCAAATCCCGGTTCTGGTACAAATGCCTCGGTAGCCACGACCGTCTTCTAAACGGTTAAGTGTAATTGGAAGCTGCAAATATGGGTTCAAATCCCTTGCGAGGTACAATAAACCAACCTGTTCCGGTTGAATTCCGGAGTGTGTGGTCTTGTGGGTTTGATCTCACCTTGAACGAAAGTTCTTGAATGTCTGACGAAGATGGACAGCAGGTTAAGGTTTTGAAATATTGGCGGATTGCCGTAGCGGTCGAACGGTCCGGACTGTTAATCCGGTGACGAAAGTCCATCGTGGGTTCAAATCCCACTCCGCCAGCTTAACTATTCAAGTTAATAGTAGGTATTGGGTTCTAATATATAGAGGAAAACAATAACTACTATTATGTTGAAACAAAAAATTAAAATACTAAGGAACGAAGGAAAAACATATAATGAAATATCTGAAATGCTTGGGTGTTCAAAAGGCACAATATCCTATCACTGTAATAATCTCATACGAGATAGAAAAATTGTTAGAAAATACATTGATGGTGTTGATGAAGATATACAAGATAGCGTTATAGATTTGAGAATTAGTGGTGATATAATTAGAGACATATATGAAAAAATATCATGTTCAATAACCATAGAAAATATACGCTTGATATGTAGAAAAAATAAATTATCACACATGGATAGATTGTCAGATTCTGATATTGATAAGATTAGAGATGAATTTAAAAAGGTTGGTATGTATAAAATAGTTGCTAGAAAATTCAACACTACTTATGATACAGTGAAAAAACACACAACGGATTTGGATGAGTTTAGAATTAAAAAAACTAAAATTATAACCAAATCACAAGCTGTCATTAATTGGAGAAGACGAACAAAAATAAAACTTGTTGAGCATAAGGGTGGTGAATGTGAGAAATGTGGATATAGTAAATGTATAGATGCGTTGGAATTTCATCATAATGATCCAAGTGAAAAAGATTTTACAATTAGTGGCAAATCTTGGTCGTTTGAAAGACTACGGAATGAAGTTGAGAAATGTATTATGGTTTGTTCAAATTGTCATAAAGAAATACATTATGAATTAAAAAATAAAGAATAGCATTGGCGTGTATCTCCTCTGGCTGATAACCAGTAGAAAGAGTAGTTTGGTTACACGGGGGTTCAAATCCCTCCTCGCCAACAACATAAATTGCCTCTTTAGCTCAGTTGGTCAGAGCAGTTGATTTGTAATCAACAGGTCGTTGGTTCGAATCCAACAAGAGGCTCAAATGGTTCTGTAACTCAGTCCGGACAGAGTGCTTCTATACAGGGAAGTGGTCGTAGGTTCAAATCCTGCCAGAACTACAACATAAGGTCCCGTAACTCAGTTGGTTCAGAGTGCTTCCCTTACAAGGAAGAAGTCGTTGGTTCGAATCCAACCGGGACTACAAGACATATTCCGGTGTCGCATAGTCTGGTCGATTGCACCTACCTTGTAAGTAGGTTCCGAAAGGGCAACGGGGGTTCAAATCCCTCCATCGGATCAAATGGCATTGGAACTTATCTCCATTGAGGCTATTTTGTTCTCATCGATAGGTTTCCATTGCCTCCATGGTGAAGTGGTCGAGTTTGGTTAGGCAGCAGACTGCAAATCTGTTTCACGGGGGTTCAAATCCCTCCTTCACCTCAAATATTTGGCTAGATGCCTGAGTGGTCGAAAGGGTGGGTCTGCAAAACCCACAGGGAAACCTCACCGTTGGTTCGAATCCAACTCTAGCCTCAAACATATGCCGATGTAGTTCAGACTGGTAGAACGCTTCCTTGGTACGGAAGAGGTCGTGAGTTCAAATCTCACCTTCGGATCAAAAATGCAGGAGTGGCGGAACGGTGAGACGCACGGGTCTTAGGAACCCGTACCCAAGAGGTAAACATTGTGGGTTCGAATCCCACCTCCTGTACAAAACACTTACCGGTGTGGCCAGATGTGGTAATTGGGGTCGGCTCATATCCGACTGACGTAATGTCCATGTAGGTTCGAGTCCTACCACCGGTACTCTTCATAGTCTGTTGATATGCAACTTATATCCAAAGGTATATTAACTGAAAAAATATGGGAAAGGATATGATACCCATATACCCGCCGGGGTGGCGGAATTGGTAGACGCAGGGGTCTCAAAAACCCCTTCTCGAAAGAGAGTGTGGGTTCGAGTCCCACCCCCGGTACTTTTTAATTCACAGTACGTTTAACAAATATTTATTATATTTGCAATATGGTAATTTCCCCAGCAGTAACAAAACACGTATTGAATATGGTGGTTAAGGATATACTTAAAGATGGTAATGATTATTTAGATGTTATCGGTAATATTAAATTAAATTATCGAAAAGTTAATATGGGTGATCGATATTGCTATTATACAATAGATGATAATCATAAAATACCTGTTATTTTTTATAGAATAGACTTGAACACACCCGATTTAAATATAAACTTTAATTTTTTGGGTAAAGTAACGGGTTCTAAAATCCCTAAACAGTATCAAATAGTCAATTATGATGTTGTTTATGATGCCATAAAAGAAAATCGTACATCAATATTGGGTAGTTTATTGTCTGGTACGGATTAAACATCTAGGGGTTTGAGAAATTATAGGTTGGAGAACTTAGTACAGAGTTGACAAACTCACTTGATCATCCTACTCATTTTGGCATCATACATTGCCAAATGGTCATTTTTAATCCCCATATTATCAATTTTACAATCAATCAATTCAAATCCAAGTTTAATTGCTTCTTTTTTCATATTGAGTATGTCTTCGTATAGTTCTAATTGTGGTTCTGTCAATTTTTCATAAACCATGTCAATATCTATATTATCGAAGTTGTATTCATTATTGTGGTTTTTTGATAATTGTGATATTTCCCTTAACTCATTTACAACATCACTACTCAGTGGGTTTAGTCGTTCTGTTATTATTACCCACACACCATTAAGTTCATATACATCATACACATTTGCAAAGTATTCGGTGGAATTCTCCTTTATAATATCAGAAGTTGATACCTCTATGTCATCATATGTATATTTTAAAATTTGGTGTGGTTTGTTTTCTATCGAGAATGCAACTCCACCAAATCCAATTCCTATTATCTCACCAAGGTTATATCCCTTTGTTTTAGAAAATTCCCTCACAGAAATTTCTTCTTCTTTGGTGAAATCATTCGACCGATGCCATTCATCATCAGTGGTATTGAAGTGTGTATAATCCTCATGCAATGCATAACTATGGGTTTTAAATGATTTTAAATATTTCACAATGAGGATTTGTACTTTTCTTATATATTTCAAAAACATTTTGTATCTTTGGATAACAAAATAAGAACGATGGGTGATATACAGAAAAACCAAAAACAAAGAGACGAAAAATCCATGGAGGAGATTGCTAAAAAAATAATTTTAGAACTCGATGAGTATGGTAGAGAAGTCAGTAGTTATGAATATGGTCTGCCAATTGACCCTGATTCCAAATCATTTGATGATAGGCATGGGAAAATTATGCTATCTATTGTTAAGAGGTTGTTATAGTTTATTTAATTTTATACTACATCATATTGTATATTTAAAATATTTTCCATATCTTTGATATCACAAACAAAACAAACAAAAACAAACTATCATGGCAGTAAAATTCGACAAAAATTACGGTGAATATCGTGCCACCTATGATGATATGTCAAATGAATATATTATTGATGGTTACCAAAATCTTAATGAAAGAGAAGAAGAGTTTGATGGTTTGGAAGAAGAACTGAAAAGGGCAGAACTCGAAGTCCAAAGACTTAGATGTGAAGTCGATGATAAGAAAAGAGAACTGATGAAGTTCCGGGCGGTAACAGAGGTTATAAATGGTGTTCCCATATACGAAAAACTAGAAAATCGATACGTGTTCCATGACCTCAATGCCCATTTTGGTGTAAGGAAGTTAACGGCTTGGGAAAATGCACACATGTCAAATGAAGAAAGGGAGAACACTGAATATAAGTGGTGTTTCAGTTTGGAGAATGAACTTGATGATTCTAGTATGTTATTCTTGGCAAGTAACACAGAAATTATGGGTTCTGAGAATGGTTTCTCAATTAGTATGTTGAGATCCATTGCCATAGACTTCGTTGTAAATCACCATTCAGCATATGAGATAAAGGAGAAAATGAAATGCTATTTAAAAAAGTCAAGAAGGATTGATATATTGGAAGATTTACTTTCGTGATTTTTCCCCACCACTTTCAACAACAAATGGTACATTGAATTTTTTCATATACTTCATTTCATTCACCTCAAAGTTATCAACTTCTATATTGAACCAATCCCAAAAGAAACGTATCATTGCTAGGTCGACTAAATAGTAATCCTTACATATGAATACCATTTCTTCGTGTATTACATCTTCTATATCACCTTGACGAACCTCTGATATCAAGACATCCAATAGTTCAAAGAACTCTTGTTTCATTTCTTCTGCCTTTTCCTCTATCCATTCTTGTTTATCCGCCTCATCCAATTCGGGCTCACCATATATTTGATATAATATTCTTTCATCTTCCGTGATATAATACTCACCACTTGGCCACTCTCTTATCTCGTGCCAAAAATCTTGAACATTTTCGTGCCAAAAACATTTATATTCTCCTATCGGAAAGAATATATGAACCAGTCCATAGCCACTTGCCTGCCACATCTCCTTTGTTGTAAAAACCCCATTTGATCTGAGTCGGATATTATGAACTTCTTCAAATTTATCATCAAAATATAAGTGTATATCATTTGTAGTACTCAATGGTTTTCTATCATTCCTAACCTTTTTATATTTAAGGTGAGTGGCAATATCTTCACCACCATTTGTTCCTCTGAATATCAAATGTGAGTCTTTCATGTCTTCAATAAACTTGGAACAATCCCTTTTAAGTATCTTTTCTATTATCTTGAAATTGTGTTTTGCTTCCATATCATTAATGGAAAGTGCCTTTTGCCTTATTTTCTTTCTGTCGACATTACTCAAGAGTAATTTGTGTTGTGGTGATTCGAATAGTCTAAGGTGTTTCATAATGTATATATTATATAGATACTTCATATTCAGTCCCTAACCACTCACAAATAAGTTTGTTGAATTTACCATTTACTAAATAATATTCATCACATAATAACATTATCTCACATCCACCGGGTGCATTTTTGAAATCTTCGGTGCTATATGTTGATGTAGCTACTTTAATTTTTTCTTTGGCATTTCTCCTCAGTTCTTCTTCTGTCTCGGGATAATCATTTCTGAGTTCTTTGGTATCACCATGGGTTCTTTTTCTAGCAACATATCCTTCATATCTTGTGTTTGGTGTGTTAATATACAAATCTGGATATAAATAACTGAAAAGTGTTGTATAACTGCCCTTTGGAAAAACCATCCATGGAGAACATGTATTTGCATATGTTTTTGCTTCAGTTGGTCCATTAAACGTGAATACCCCACGTGTCCGAGGTCTTACGCCTTCGCCAAACTCTTCTTCAAAACAATCATCAAATAGTTCTCTCATTTCATCAGACATATTGAAGCCCCTTCTATCCTTTCTCGGAATTTTTGGTATGATGTTAGAATTACATGAGTAACCTGAACTGTTTGGCTTAATTATATATCCTCTCCACAATAACCGATTATCTAATTTATCAATATAATCACTGCAATTGTTTCCAAGGGTTTTCTTGATCACATCAAATTCTGCAAGTAATTTGTCATCAGTCGGTGTATTGAGTTCTTCGAAATATTTTAGGTGATGCATATAGTATATATTAATAATATTTGTACATTTGTACTATGGAAGAATTAGATTTAGATCAACTCATAGAAAAGTTACAGGAACTCCGAAAGGAACACGGCAATATTGCAGTACGTGCTGCTAAAAGTCACGATTATTGAGGAACTGTCTATAATAAAGTTATAGATAATTACACCTTACGAGTTGATGAGGAAACCAATACTAACCCAAAAAGATGCCATGATGTTAAAGCAGTTGTTTTCTGTGCAGGGTATGATTGTTAATAAATGAATATGAAAATAAACACAAGTGATATAAAAATAGCACCCCCGAAAATGGGGTTTAAGTTCTGTCAATTCGGTGATCTCACGGAAAATGTTTCCAAATGGGTAGAATTCCACGGTTTTAAAACCGAGAAGGTTGGTAATTTTACGAACATAATCATAAATGATGACACTAATATGTTCGACATATTTCACACACCGGAACCATTCGAATATGTGGATGGATTCAGCCCCAATTTGAACAAGAAATTACATGTTGGTCACCTTTCTAACCTTGTATTGGCTAATGCCTTTCAATCACTTGGGGTGGGTAAGAAATTCATTGCCATTTTAGGTGATACTCTGAGTACAGGTGATACGAATAAAGAAAATGCACTTGAACTTTATTTGAATTATTGTAAGGATTTTGGTTATCGAGTAGATGATATCTACTATGCATCGGGAATGGAGTTGAAAGATACTTCACTTTTGAGTGATGGTGATGGGAACTATGTTGGGACCAAGGTATTTGATATCGATGGTGAGAAGACAGTGGGAATTAAAAGTAATGGTGACACAAGTTATTTTTATCAGGATGTTGCACTTGCAGAAGATTTGGGTGAGTCAACACTCTACTTGACCGGATTTGAACAAGATGAACATTTCAAGAAGTTGAATAAGTTGTTTCCACACACTCAACATATGGGTCTTGGTTTGGTCATGTTGGATGGTAAAAAAATGTCTTCTTCGGAAGGAAATGTTATATATCTACATCAACTTATTTCAAATTTAGAAGATAGTTTTGATGACAATTTAGAACTTGTTTATAATATAATGGCGGGGCAGATATTGAATTCAAAACCCGGGCAGATAAAATCGATAGATTCTAAGTTGATAACCAATCCAAAGTTATCACTTGGACTTTATCTAAGTTATACAATGGCACATGTAAAGAGTTGTGGTGTGAATACTGAACTGATCACGAACTATTCCTCCAAAAAGTTACAATATGCACATATACGGTCAATGAACAACCTATCACCGAATATTTTATTCAAGGAATTGGTTGAACACTGCAAGTATATAAACAAATTGTATGAAACCCATTACATAAAAGACAACCCAAGAAATATTGAATTGTTCTCTGGTCTTATATCTGACCTTGAATTGGGAATGACCAACCTTGGAATGTTTTCAGTTGATAAAGTTTGACTTTATCACATAATGAGTGGTGTTAGAGTGGTCGGTTAAGAATTTTTTCATTTTCTTTCTGAAACCAATAGTTTTCTTTTGCCATATATTCCATCATTTCGTGTATTTTCATACATTCATCCTTGAAATTTCTAACGTCTTCTTCGTTCAGTTCAAACCACTCACCCCGTTTCTTTTGGTATGAGTATTTTCTATGTAATTGTGATTCTATCTTAGTTCCCCATTTAGATTCAAATGAACTTATAAGTGTGAGGTCATTTGAATTTCCGGTACTTAGTTCTTTTAAACGTTTTTTTGGATCACGTTTGGTTATACCTATTTTATAAGATGATTCATCTGATTGTATTAAATATACTGTATACACATAGTATATATAATTGACTTATTGTTCCCATGTCTAACTTCTATTTAGATGTTCCGTAAATATAGTCTACATGGTAAATCTGACCAGATGGTGGGTTTAATGGAGTCACCGGAATAAGTCCCTCATTATAATCTTTGTGGTCTGTTATTTTTTTCTCCACATATTCAGTTCCATCAAATAAATTTTCCAACTTTGAGTTTCTATTTTCTTGGCGGATATCGTTTTCAATCCTTTCCATTTGTTCGGGTGTGTTTCCTGCTAAAGTGGTGGAAAAAACACTTTTGACCAATGGGAATACTATTTCACCAAAACCCAAATTCGATTCAGTACCACTTTTTACTGAATTGGTCAGTCCTGTCAATTTCTCATTAAAATCATTCATATAAATTATATGATTATTTTAATTTAATGTTTATATAGACCCAAAAATTCTTAGCAGTTACTCCAATCATACACTTTTCAGTCCATTTGTACTTAGATAGATAATCCTTTATCTCATTTTTGATATTTTCCAGATCCTGTGGTGATATGTTTCCAGATGACCAAGTTCCATACCCATAATAACCAAATGTCATAATTCTCCCATTTATGAACGGTGGCATTTTTGTTTGAATTTTGCCAGGGTCGAAGTCGGACATTACTTGTTTTAATTTCAGAAATAAAACATTGTCATTATAATCCATATCAACCGTAAGTCGTTTGAACCCAGATAATGATTTTAATTCAGTGGTTTTAAATTTGTTGAAATCTCTTTTACCAAGTTTAAATTCACCGATTGGTTCCATTTCATTGATATATGTGCCATACTCCATCATGCCATCTGTTCTGAGTCCATAATAAAGGGAGTATGTTTTCCCTTCTTCAAGTTTTACTTTCTGTAATGATTTGTATCTATTGAACACTTGTTGCACTTCTGAGGCACTTTTACCAATAAAACGGAAGATGTATAGAAAATTCGATGGAGTATCACTAGACACCTTGTTATCCTTGAATCCGAGTGCCGTAAGGCATTTTAAAAAGGATGAAAACAAACCTTTACCACCATATGACTCATCTAATGGCTCAATATATTCAGTATCTACAGCGGGTTCATCAGTGGAAGATGTTGATACTTTAACTTCTGCTTCTTCATCATTTATATGTTTCTCAACATTTTTTAGCAATGATACTTTAATAGTATCACTTAAAACATCAATGGCGTTCACAATATCAACGGATTGATCGGTTTCTTTTGTGTATGATGCAACAATTTCGGCAACTCGTTCATCGGATTTTGCCAAGCCACCAATGTATTGCCCAAGTGTTCCATCATAATCTGAAAAATTTTCTGCAACAAATGTATTGAATTTAGATATCATATAGTATATATAAAATTAACCACTCTGAAAGTATGCATTATGAAGAACCACCACTGATAAAAATTGAAAATAGGGTTAATAATTTAGTAAATGATATGTATATTTCGGGATTTACGAGAAAACAAAACCGTATCCATAAACATAAAATGTCAGTTTCTATTGAAGTTCCACTTGATTTATATGAACCTTCTTATATTTCTCATTTGGCGAGTACATTATACCAAGATATTGTATGTACTATTATAGATATGGCATTTTCTGCGATAGATGAAAGGGAATTTGAAGTGCTTGATTTCACCACCGAGAAATACAAATCAAAGGTAATAGGTACAGAATACCAATCCCAACTGTTATCATATGGCATATCGGACATTTCTAGTGTAAATGATAAATTTTTTGTTCCTGCAAAAATAAATTCAGTAATTACATATAATAATACATTCCAACCCAGTATTTCCATAACACAAGTTAAACATGAAAGGCTTTTTTTGGTCGGTAAATTATTTGGGAGAGATATAATCAATGATAATAATCCGAATTTCACATCAAATAAATTGTATATGTGTAATGAAATATTTTTTGATATTTCCGGAGTTGTAGTAACGGAAAGACCGGGACAAAGAAATGTTTATGACTTTTCATTTTCATATGATGTTGAAGTGGGGGATGGAAAACCGGTGTATGTTTTCATGGACGGTCTTGACAAAAATGGTCAAATTTTGACCAAGTATAGAAGAAATAAAATGTTAAAAAATATAATCGGTAATGATATCAATTCCGGAATTTAAAACGAGGTTTTGAATCAAACCAATCACCAATACCTTCTGTATATTCTCCACTATCCTCATCAAAATTTTCTGCAAGGGCTTTATCCCATTCTTTCTTTGGCACTCGGATTATATTAGTATTGGTATTCGTGTCCGTATTCGTTTGTGCTGTTTCATCAACTACATAAACATAATTATCATTTGCACTAAATGCAGTGAGTCCTTCTGATGGAACAGAACCTTTTATAAAACCTTCCCAAAGTCCACCTGATATATACCCACCATCCCCATAATTATCAGAACACACTTTAATAGTTTGATCTAAGAGGTCATCTATCTTCCTACCGGGGTAATAACCATTTCCAAATATATCTTCGGCAGAATCATCCCAATGGAACATTAACCCATACTTGGCAAGTAATAAAAAGAATTTCTCGGCATCATATATAGTCTTAACTCGTTCTGGCAATTCGTGTGTTATTGGGTGTACATCATCACTCACAGAATTGTTTTCAGTAATAAAACTCTTGAAACTATGTATTTTTCTTTTCATTGTTATTTATATATTATCTAAGTTGTATTTCTTTCTCGTATCTAAATAATCTATAATTTCATCACTGTACCTATCATTTATGAAATATTTAGTCTTTATCCTATCCCACTCACGTGAATTCATCCTTACAACATTAGTAGAATTTTTTTCTTGGTATGAAATATATGAATAATGATCCTGGGCACTGAATGTAATAATACCACCAGCAGGAATAACATCTTTAACAAGACCCTCCCAAAGATCCTTACCCTCCCCAAAATACGTACTACACACATCAAAACATTCACTCATAAGCTTATCTATCTTTTTACCGGGATTTCCTGGTAAATCTTCGAAAATTTCTTCTGCACTCCCATCAAAATGGTATAACATATGATGTTTTGCCAAAATCAATAAAAGTCTTTCTGCATCATATACAGTTCTTATTCTATCGGGTAAGTCTTTTAATATGGGGTGTGGTTCGGAACCACCACTCTCATCATCATCATCATCTTTTTCTTCGGAAGATTCTTCTTCCTCAAATTGGTCTAATCGGTCTTGGATATCTGCCTCTCCAACATCATCCAATTTATGAGTAACCTTGTTATATTTCAACTTTCGTTCTTTCTGACCCACACTAAGGTCATTTTTCTTAAATGATTTCTTTACTTTTTTGAGTTCTTGTTTTTCATTAGGCAATTGCTGTATGAAATCCTTGAAATTGGAAACTTTTCGCTTCCCATCTTTGAATGTTGGTTGTTTATACGTCATAATAATCTATATATTATTTTTGGACATCGTAATTTTCATTTTACACTCATTCTCAAAATTATCAAATAGTTTAATGTATATCACTCCACATCGCCCAATTTTTCGTCTAATATATCAACAATACTCGAACCTATTATAAAGTGTATGTTGTCAAGTACATCAGATTCTTCTGTAACTATGTCATCCATGAATTTAAACTGAAACTTGTAATAAACTTCATCACGGTCTTTATCTACTTTGGATATAGATACAAAAAGGTCATGTGAGTTGTTTATGTTTATATCGAAATCAAATGTAGTTTGATCACACGGCTGTGTCTTGAATTTTGGGTCATACTTTACCTCAAATATCGAGTATTTTGTTACTTCTTCCTTTCTCATGTAATGATTTAAAAACATCGCAGGTGCTTCAATGAAGTCAGATAACTGCTTAATATCATTTCCGAAGTTGTTGGATTCTACGATATCTCGGACCTTATTCTTCATACTGGACAAGTCCGTGAATTCAACTATGTGGTAAATGCAGTTAATATCATACAAGTATGTAAAATTTTCATTAATTATAAGCCTTTTTTCCAAGTCGGTATGAAATATGAATTTCGTGTGTATTATTGTAGTATCTTCAACAGATAAGCCATGTATGGATATTACGAGTCTGTAGTGAGACTCGTCTTCTGCCATCTCATATACACTCTCTATCGATCTGACCAATCCCTCTTCTTCTTCAAAGATGGTTCTGAATGCTTCTTCTATTTCTCCTATTCCTATCATTTGAATTGATTGTCGTATGATTTTGTTTTAAGGTCTATTATTTTTTCAATGTATCCATTCCGCCTCAATAATTTGAATACAAGGTTACCCGTTCCATATTCTCCTTCCTTTTCCAAAGATTCTTCTCTCCCCTTCTTTATCTTTTTCCAAACCTTCTTCAATTTTTCACTCGCCTCCTCATAATCAGTACCATCCATTTCTTTTTCTATTTCATCGATTTCGGTCATATACTCTTTTCCAACCTTTTCTATTTCATCTTCATCGGGTGTTACATCTTTCTTTTCGGGTTCTTTTATCCATTTCTTATCCTTTATGGAATAAACTGCACCGATTTTCCCCTTTTCAACACCAAGTTTAAGGTCTTTCTCATTTTGTATCATCACCTCTACTTCATAACCAGCCACATAGATATCGTGTTGTGAGTTCCAAACTTTTTTAGATAGGTCACACAACATTTCAACAAATTCCTCATTTTCAGAAACATCCTTATAATCTATTATTATATGTAAGTCGAAGTCTGAATACTTTTCAGACCAGTTATAATTACACAATGAACCCACTAATGTATAATCGATAACATCTGCTTCGATATCAGTTCCTTCATAGAAATCTTTTGATATTTTTTCAAGTTGTTCCCGTACATCTTCTATCATTTCATCACCATCCCATATATTTTTATTCAATTCGTCTTGTATTCGAAATGATTTAATGGGTTCTAGGTCAGATTCTTTGAATTCTAAAAATCGTTTAAGCATTATTGGAAGATTTTTTAATATATATTAAAAATGGTATCGACTTTTGTGTTTCAATACCATATAACATAAAAACTAAGTAACTGAAATGAAGACACTTAACGATGTAGAAGACAAAAACATACTAAGTGATATTTTCGACAACGAACTTATCGTATTCGAAGATGTACAAGGATCAAAAATATGGGTAAATTGGGATGGTAAGGAATTCACAATAAAACCCAAAAAAATATCCAATGAGCCAATAAATCTTATTGATCTTGCGATGCAGAACTTTTATAATCCAGCAATGGATTATTTCAACACACTTCCCAAGAATGTAAAGAGTTTAATGCCAAAGAAATGGTGGTTCTGTTTTGAGTATTTCCCGGATGAACAACCGGCAAACATAGAATATTCAAGAATGCCCAAACATGGACTTGTATTAACTGCAATAAACAAGAATGGTAAATATGATTATAGTATGGAAGAGATTGAAGAATATTCCAGACTCTTCGATGTTGATCAATTACCCGTTATATACCAAGGTAAATTATCAGATGATATGAAACAAGGGATTGAATATTTTTTGAATACCTCAGAAGATGACCTTGATTATGTGTTTGGTGAAAAGAATTTTGCATTCTTCTTTTATAATATGTTAAACCCGGTAACGGATGGTTCTTTTCTTATGGATAACGAGTTCCAAGATAATGTTGAAAAACTCATACTTAGGATAAATGACCAAGATAAGAGTTTCCAAATACTGAATCCACTATATAAAAGGGTTAGTCAAGACAATTCAACAGACTTCGTTGAAATCTATACTCTGATATTGTTGAATTTCCTAACTTTTTGTCAAGGAGTAGACATCGATTCAATCAAATTAAAGGGAGAAACAAGAGAAGAGATGTACATATATTTAATATGTAAATTGTTCAATATGTATGTTTCTGATGTGAAAGAAGACCTTCTGAACTTTGAATTCACCTTACCTGAATTCTGGACACAAGATAAGTTCAAGATAAATAAAGAACTGATATCAAATAAATTGACCAATGAAACAATAAGTGAATCGGAAAAACTTGAATATTACTTTAAAATAATTCTGTCTTCATTCAAAAAGAAAAGGAAAAACCCAATTGGGATATTTAATGAGAACACAGTTAAATTATTCAATGGATTTGTTGATAGAATTGATATTATGATTGATAAGGAATTGAAAATGGTGAGGGATGTTCATTTGGCACAGACCGGACTGGTTGATTTCGGTGAATTTGTAGATTTTGATATAGATGTTGATGGTGAGGGGGGTGTTTACCCAAGTGTTTGGGATGAAATTGAGAATTCAAAAAGCAACAAAAAGAAAAAGAAGATGGTTCCCACTAAAAAGAAGAGGGATGATCAATCTTTCGGAGATGGGTTTGGTATATAAACCAACTAACCTAAAATTTCAGAATACATATACTACTCGTTAGTATAATAAAAACAATTTTAACATGAATGGTAATAGACAGAGTTACTGTACCGGATGAGGTATTGCTTAAAAAATTAGAATCAAAAGAATATTTTCTACATTTCGTTCCCGAAAAAATAAACCATCTTACTGAGGTTAAAAAAATAAAATATAAAGGTGAAAACTTAAAAACTTCATACCTCATTGATATAGTTCATGGAATGTTTATGAAGTATCACCAAAAAAACCAAAATTCGTGTTATTTGAATTCACTTGTATTGAAAGACCGATATGGTCATAAATACAATTACTACATCGATTACCTAAAGCAAATGAAAGTTATTTCTAAGGTGGGGAATTATTTGGTAGGAACTAAATCGAATAGGTATGAATTGTGTCCTGATGTTATAAGTGGAACAACCACTCGTTGGATAAATTCAGATAAGATTCTTTTGAGGAAATATTCAAAAAATGTGTTTTTGAATGAAATAAAGGGTGGTAATAAATACATACACACACACATAAAGAAAAAACTCGTTCTTGACCTATTCTCAGTTGATATCGATTATCGAAAATCAATGCAATATTTAGATAATATTAAAGATAAAGACAGTGATATCTATGTTAAAAATGCTTATTCAGTCGATTCAATAAGAAATGATCACATTTTCTTTCACTTTGATAAGTATGGTCGAATGCATACTAATTTCACCATACTGAAATCACATATAAGGAAAAATTTTCTTACCATTGATAATGAGCCAACATTTGAGGTAGATATACCAAACTCACAACCATCATTGTTGATGAAATTAATCGAAGATTCTGGAACAAAATGGGTAAACCAAGATGAGTTCGAATTATTCAAAGAGTTATTGATGTATGGGAGGTATTATCAATACGTGTGTGATGAGTTAAAATTATCAAATAAGAAAAGTGCAAAGAAACTTACATATAAAGTCTTATTTGGTAGAAATCACGAAAATTCAAAAGTGGATATGGCATTTAGAAAACTTTTTCCCACAATACACAATTACATAAAATTGTACAAAAAGGAAAAGGGTGATTATAAAGTTTTATCATACGACCTACAACAAACAGAATCAACGATGATATACAATACTATAATTGATAGAATAATCGACATTGACCCAAACATTAAAATGATAACTGTTCATGACTCCATAATGGGGAAAGAATCTGATAGAGGTATTATCGAGAAGGTATTCTATGAAGAAATGCAGAAATATTTAGGAATCTAACAAACATTCGAAACTATGAAATCCAATGACTATGTAGAACTTAGTATGTCTATTTATGATGGCAGTGATCCACTAAAACACTGCCCATTTTGTGGGAATGAGTCCTATCGTGTAGTGATAGAACTAAATGATGAGAAATATATTAGGAATTGTACTCAATGTTTTAAAAAGTCATATAAGTATAGTTGGTTAAGTTCCCAGGAACTAAGAAACCGAAAGATTGAGTCAGTCTTGGATGATGATATCAAATGTCATTGATGTCTTTATACATCACACTATTGCCACCGGAATTTCCTATAACCTCAAATCCAAGTCCTTCGTACCAACTATCAAGTTTAAACCCACTCACTTGTTCTTCACTTGAATCGGATTCCAATATGATACAAACTGCACCCATCTCTATACAAAAATCCTCAAATTTGTCAAATAATTCAAACCCATAACCATCTCCTCTCTTATTCACATCAACATTGATATTGTTTAAAAAAGCAATGGGTGTTTGTATATGGGCATCATACTCATTGGGATCAATGTTCCTTTTCAAAAACCAATTATTTATCTTGCCCATATCTGAATGGATGATTCCTTGGATAGAACCACCCTCATTGGATTTATCATAATAATGGGATTCGTCACTAGAATGCATTTCGAATGTTTTAACATATATCATATACTATATATCGGAAACCTGTTTTTAATATATAGTATATGTTCAATCTAAAAGACCCGAATATATCTTACATTATTCTATCTGGTGATATTAGTGCCCCTGCAAATTTCTTATATTCAAGGGATTATTACCATATTATAGAAATGAGTTCATACATGGGTGGGAATTTTAATAAGTCATTTATTGCAGTATCAAATTCAATTGATAGATCAACTATGAGGAATGATACTGTTCAGTTGATGCATCTTTTCAATGAGAGTGATGTTGTTCTAAAATATATGGGTGAAACCACACCTATTAAAATATTAGAAGATGGCAGTGAACAACCTATGGGACTTGTTATGTATAACACCGACTCAAATTTGAAATCATATATCTATGAAGGTATTTCATTTTCATTCACCGAAAAACAACTATACTATTTTCCCAAGAAAAAAGAAGATTTTAAAGAAGGAATGTTAATCGAATATCAAAACAACAATAAGTGGTGTGAGAAAAGAATATTCAACGTAGAAACGGAATATGAGAATATGTACAAATTGCTTATAAAGTATGGTCGTATTCGGATACCTGTTTAAGGACCTCATCAAATTCCATTCTTGGTTCATTCGAGGTAATTCCAAACCTTTTACATTGCCTTAAAACATATTCAGAGTAATCGATATATTTATCATTAACATGTCCAATTGTCAAGTGTAGTCCGAAATATGGATCTCTTGACAATCCAAGTAATTCTCTTATATTCTCTGAGTTTGGACACCACACCCTTAACCACCAGTGTTCTCCATTTGACCTTGGTTCATTCTCAACATAAAAATCTATAGGTTTTCCGTGAAAGACCACTGCAGCCTCTTCAAACGAATTCTTATCCATTTTATCATTAATTATGGTAACATGATTTCCTCTTAGGTTCTTGTTTAAAATAAGGTTGAATCTTTTTTTCAAAAACCACCCATAATACTTATCCATGTCACAATTTGTTCGAATTATGGCAGTACGTTTCCACGAAGCCTGTTTTTTGTGCTTCTTGGTAATATCCTTGGGGGAAAAATCCATATATCCAGTAACTTTGAATATCATATATAATTGTATTTAAAATGATGGAGAAGTTGTTAATGAATATATAAAATAAAGAATATGGTTATGAAAAAAGATAATATTATAAAAAACACACCACTATCACAACAGGAAATAAGTATGTTGAGAGAAAAATTCATATCTGAGTATTCCAAAGAACAAGGTTGGAATTCGAAAGAACTCACAACACACCAAATGTTGGAAATAGCAAGTCAAAAGGAATATAAGAACCCAGGTCTTATTTTGGGCTAATTATATTTGATATGAACATATCCCTTCTCAATGAAGTAATATAATTCCTCAGAGTATATGTTTCATCATTGACCAAATCATCAACTATGCATTTATCAAGTTTATCACTTTCATCATCATATATGTTTGAACGAAGAGATGAAACCGATGAAATCGGTGGTTCTTCCCTTCTGAAATTGAGTGCAAGTTCCCATTTTTTGAACTTCATTGGGTCATCTGTTTTTTTTATATAGATAATGGGAATGTCAATATCTTTTATTTCATTCAGTGTCCAATTTATATTATCTGGTTCTATCAGAATGAAGTCAAGCCGGAATTTATTCACATCAATAGACTCCAATAGGTAAATGTTTTGGTAGAAAACTTTATTACATACCATTGACATTGTGGCAGCAAATCGTGTCTTTTCGTTGTGCATATAAATGAAGTTCATATTGCATAAATCGAGAATTTTAATAAATTCTAACAAAGAATACACATCACCGTATAAAAATATGTTATTCTTTTTTAATTCAATCATGGATCATTGGACTTTATTTGTATATATGAAAAGTAAATATAAGTTTAAATCCATTTAAATTTTTATTATATACATAAACCATTGGACCGTATTTGTATATAATAAAAAAAAGAACAAATATACGCTTTGAAACAACCATACATTTTTACATATATAATACCGTTTAAATACAATCAAATAAGTTTAGTGAATCTCAAGAAGACACTTGAATGGCTATCTGGCTTCACACAACTTGAAATAATTGTTGTTGAACAGGACACCAAACCCAAATTACATGCCTATACATTAAAAGGATTCAAACATATCTTCACGAAAACAGACCTACCTATGAATAAGGGATGGGCTTATAATGTAGGTGTTAAAAATTCCACAACAAACACATTGATATTCGGTGACCACGTTACTCGTATGGAACCAAATAAGTTGATAAATTGCCTAAGACAATTACAAAGCAATGAGGTTGTAAGTGCAACATCAGAAATTTTGGAATTGACCCAACCAGAGTTTGAATTGGGGTTTGATATGTTGGAGGCAATAAATAGAGATAATAAGAAGAAACACTTCACTGAGGGAATATTGGTATCGAGAAAGGATACACATAACCGTATTGGTGGGTGGCCTGAGGAATTTCTTTCACAAAATGGTATAGATGAATTCCATTCAAAAAAAATCTTGGAAATGACATCTCATACACAATCCAATAATAAATGTTTCAGGTTTCCATCACCAAAAACAAACACAGATAAATTCATTGAAAAAAGGGATGTCAACCTCCTCGAAAATTTGATGGGTATGAAAAAACAGGATTTGCCTAAATATGTGAATAATACATCACCGAGAATCGGCTTAAAAATGAGATTTGCTGATAAGTAACGATGACATATAGTGTAGGTGTATCATTCAATCGAGAGTTTGGGATTGGTTTAGATTTAGAAGATGAACTTACCAAAATAATGAGTGATGGACTAGGTAAACATATAAATGCTGAAATTATCAAGTCATTGGGTTCAAATCCATTTGAAACAAAACTTAAGAACTTATTAGAAGAAATCGAAAACAATAAATAACATAGACATGATAGATTACAACGAATATTTAGAAGCGGCTATGTCGGGTAGTTTAACGGAAACAATAAATTATTCTAATTATTTAGCAGAAAATATTGATAAAAATATAAAGTATTCAAGTTACTTTGATGAACAGACTTTCGAAGAAAGGTTGGGGGATATGATAAAAAATATTGAAGAAAATGAAAAATAACACAGATAAAAAATACTTCGGAATAGTAGAACACATTAAAAAATATGGGCGTAAGAAGTCCGATAGAACAGGTACGGGGACAATATCAATATTTGGATACAATATGGAGTTTGATTTATCCGAGGGGTTTCCACTAATAACATCTAAGAAAATGCACTACAATGGAATCATATACGAACTTGTTTGGTTTCTTAATGGCGATACCAACATTAAATACTTGGTTGATAATGGTGTGAATATATGGAATGGTGATGCATATAAATATTACACAAACAATGTGCCAAAAGGAGAACAGGAATTATCAATGAAAGAATTCATTGAGAAAATGAAAACCGATAAACAATTTTGTAAGATCTGGGGGGAACTCGGACCAATATATGGAAAACAATGGAGAGATGCGGGTGGTAGAATCGAAACCACATTATCTGATAAGAAGAATGAAAAGGGATATTACCCCTTCATTGAAAAACACATAAAGGGTGTTGATCAAATGGCAAGGGTAATTGATAAATTGGAAAATGACCCGGATTCAAGAAGAATTATTTTGGATTCATGGAACGTAACTGATCTGGATGATATGAAATTACCACCTTGTCATTTTGGATTTCAATGCTATACATACGAACTCACTGAGGAAGAACGTGTCGGGAAATGGTGTGAGAGTATAGGGAAACACATTTCATATGGCGAGGATATGACACACGAGAAACTTGATGATAAGGAATTCCCAAGAAGAGTATTAGATTTACAATGGTTCCAAAGGTCAGTTGATACTGCACTTGGATTGCCCTATAACATTGCATCTTATGCAATATTAGTGCATCTATTGGCCAATCAGGTGAATATGATACCAGGTACTCTTAAATTCGTTGGTGGTGACTGTCATATATACTTAAACCAATTAGATGGTATAAATGAACAGATGAATTTAAGTGAAACTTATGACTTACCAACCATTGAAATTTCAAAAGGGACAACTATTGATAACTTCAAATTCGAAGATGTTAAAATACACAATTATAATTCTGCAAAACGGATAAATATGCCATTATCCAATTAAAAAAAAATCAAAATACGATGAAAGAAGATACTACTATAAAATCAATTTACGAAGAATTAATCGACCAAGTGAAGGAAATAGACACAGATGACCTAAACGATGATATAGACCAATCTCCCCAAACAGATATAGTTGAGGGTCAAAAAGTTTATTTTTGGATAAGATTGTATACAAAAGAAGAGGTCGATAATGTAAAAGAAGGTGATGAATTTAAAATCACATACAAGGGAGATGAAAGCCTTGAGGTGCAATTCATCGCATATGGTAAAAAGAACATTACACGTGATGTTCTTGATGATATTATAAACTATGACCCGGAAGATGATAGAAAATGCTTGTGTCTAATGGTAGATGAAGATAGAATCAAAAACCAATCAAGTGATATACCATTTATAAGAACACTTTTCAAAACATCGCCATTTTACGAACACCAAGTATACAAAAAGTCTGACCTAAAATTTTACAACAAACGGACCGGTGAATACTATACATATATTGATGTTGATTTTTAATAAAAGACGATAGAAATGAGGAAGAGATCAGATGAATTTTATTATTTTGAGTTATGGCACACCAAAGAATTAAGGAATAAAGTGATAAATGGTGTTCTTGACATTAATAAAAAAATACGACCTAAGTATTTTTGCGGTACTCCAAATTCACCAACTGTGGTAAATTTCTTCCAATTATCCAATGTATGGAAGTTGAGAGAAACTGCTGAAACCAACTTAAAGAACATCATAAAATACGGTAGATTAGATGAATACAAAGTTGTGATAAAAAACATGAATCGAGAGGAATTCATAAAAAGAATTCTCCTAACCAATGAGAATTTGGGTGCTCTGACATGGATTGCCAATAAGCAGATGCAACGAAATAGGGGGTTAGCACATAAAGAACATATGTATATTGAAAAATTAAAGAAAAGTAATAATCACCCAGTGTAAGTAGATATAACACTTTCAAGTTGATCAATTGATTGTGTTATCATTTCCTTTAAACCACTGTGTATATTGTCTTTTTTCAATAACTCTTCTAGTGTTACCCAAATTATTTGAGTAACTTCTATATGTTCAATATCACTCAGATCCAATTCGAATTCTTTATCAACAATGCCAATAAAATTGTAATATTTGAAGTCCGGTTTTTCGAATACATAACTTGGTATTAGTTCCACCTCACCATAAAACCCGGTTTCTTCACGTAATTCATCCATTGCATTTTCTTCGGGTGACTTTTCTTCAAGACTTTCACCATAATGTCCAAGTCCAATTGCACCACCAAAATTCCCCCAAGTATTTGGCTGGTTGACCCAATGGCTTCGCAACCCTATACCGATACGCCCCGTGGATTTACAAATGGGTAATATTCCAGATGCCTTTGATCCCCAATATTGAGATTCAATAAACCGTTTCCAATCAAAAATCATATTTTATATATTATATATAAACTATGAAAAGAGTTTCCAATTTTAGGGATTATGTTAAAATAAATGAATACAATTCAGAACCATCTGAACCATCTAATATGGATAAAGAGATATTTTGGAAATTCGTTAGAATTGCAGATTGGAAATCAGACCACGATTACGAAAGGATAAAGAAATTACTAAAAAGCAAATTCAGAGAAAGTTATATAAATAAACTCCAAAGTGTTTATGATTATTATTTAAATGAATTATCACATAGGTTTGAGTCTGATTGGTTGGGTGAACCGGGGATTCCCGTTGGTGAAGACTCTTGGATAGACCTAAGAGGAGATGTTATTGGTAGAGGCGAAGAATTCTATAAATCCATAACAGTTGAAAAACTCAGAAAAATGGCAATTGAAGATGATTATAAGGAGTGTTTTGGGTATTCATTCAATAATATATGACAAAATATAAAACCAGTTTAAACAATAAAGGATAAAGTGTCTATAACATTTAAAATGATCTAAATTCTATATGTTAATAGATACACAATATATTTCAAGCACAAATAAACTAGTATGTTCTTATGTTGATGGTACAGGTGGTATAAAAACAAAATACTTCAATTTCCCAAGTCCTATGAAATATATTTCATGTGATTCAAGTGACCCACAGAAAGACCCTGATTATAAATCATGGGATGGTAAGCCAGTCAAACTCATAGAATGCAAAAGACCTGATCGGTATGCAATTTATGAGTTTTTGGATAATCTACCAGAAGATGAGAAAAATGAAATATTCGAATTCCACACACCAAAGATATATTTTATCGATATTGAAACCGAATTAGACTTCAATACAGGTGCATATTCACCACCAGAAGAACCAAATGGTAGAGTTATATCAATATCAATCGTTTATGATGATAAGATAATCCTTTTGGGTCTTAAAGATATGCCCAAAGATATGCAAAGACGTATCGAGAAAAACACAAATGAGTATTTTAAAAAGGATGATGTCCAATACAAATTGAAATACGTTAAATATGACGAGGAATTTGACATGATGTATGATTTCTTCAAGAATGTAGCACCAAAAATGCCATTATTGACCGGTTGGAACTTCTTGAAATTCGACTGGATGTATTTAGTTAATCGTTCGAGAAAACTCACAAAGATTGTGAATGGGAAAGTTATCACAATTAACCCAAACCTAACATCACCAACAAGGTACTTAAAGAAATTATGGGGCACGGAAGTTGAAGTACCCGTGCATAGAATGATATTCGATTACATGCAATTATATGAAGTTGCAGATACATCAATAAAGGTTAAAGAATCCTCATCCCTTGATTTTGTTTCCTCGAAATTGGTTGGTGTTCCGAAAATCAAATACAATGGATCATTACAGAAGTTATACGAAGATGACTTTGAAACCTTTATGTATTATAATGCAGTTGACTCTGTGTTGGTACAAAAAATACACGAATCAAAAAACTATATATCCATCATATTTGCGATATCGTCATTGTCCAAAATAAAGGTAACTGATGTCGTGTCACAAATGAACAATGCACTTGCATCACTTGCAATTACCGAGGGAGTTCTTAGAGGACGTTTCCGAGAAATGGAAAATGTTGTCCTTTTTAAAGATGAAGGGTTCTCGTCCAATAGTGCCAAAGGTATTTCAGGTGGATGGGTAAGAAAGCCGGTCAAGGGCATGAATAAGTGGGTCTGCACGTATGACTTTGCCTCATTGTACCCAACTACCCAATTACAATTTTTCATTGCACCAGAAACATTTATAGGCGTTCAGGGTGAAGATAAGGAATATTGTTTTAAAAATGGACAGAGAACTAAAATTGATAAAGAAAGACACGTAGTATGTAATAATGGATGTGTATTCGAAAAGAGAATATCACCAACACTTAAAATGTTGGAAGATGTTTATGCCGATAGAAAGAAAAATAAAAAGATCATGATGAAGAAGAAGGAAGAATGGACTTCAGTTATGCACGAGATTGAGAGGCTTGAGGCTGAATTATGAGAGGACATATCTTACAAAAACGACCATCTGACCTTTTCAAGTATTTTCCACAACACTTCTTTTCAATTTCCTTCTTTCTCATATCACAAATATAGAAAATTATTTTAATATTTGTGGTATGTACTAATTTTTATTATAAAACACAATTACTAAATTATTTGGATCAGTGTGGCTCATCTGAAAACCATCAAATAGGTTGTGTTCCATAACTACACTACACGCATCTTGAATGTCTCTCATAAATTTTGAATAATTATCAATGATTTCTACATAATCATGTAATTCCTCTTTTCCAGATAACAAGCCGGGAAAATCTATTTTATAAATCTCTCTGCTTACTGTCATAGATATATTCCCTTTTCCACCAAAGGGATTTAGTATAAACTCACAGTCGGTGTACTCATCCATCATTTGTGTAAAAGCATCTTCTACTGTTTCCACATATTCACTCTTTGAAGACTCATCGAACCTCTTAATTCTCATATCTTCTCTATATAGTTTTAACAACAGTTTCTTTTTGAAATTCATATGTAACAAGCCGGTTATTATCCTCCAACACAACATCAATAAATTCCACAATATCTATCACTGCGCCATCATCATCCGAGAGCAGATCTAACATTTTCATATACCCAAATTCGTCTTCTGATATTTTTCGTGCAGTATCTTCATCAACATCTGATGCATTAAATGAGAAGATTAACTTGTCCGTGTCATTCACAACGGGTTCTTCAACCATCGAAACACTATATTTATTTTCTATATAATTTCGCATTTTCTTAATGTCTATTGTAATCACATTTTCATCAATTATTATAGGGGCTTTATCATTTATATTAACACCAATGTGGTAGAAGAAAAGGGTATATGTGTTATTATTTCCTTTGTTGAATTTAAAAGATTCAAATATACCGATCTCTATTGCAATACCACATGCTGCTTTTACTTCTTCAGTGAATCGTAATTCCTCTTTCATATATGTGATATACCTATCAAATTGGGTACTAGTTTCGATAGATATATTATCACTTACTTTGTTTATTTTCCTAGCTATGGTCAATGTAGTCAAATTGGTATTTGGGAAATCTTTAATTGAAAAATCACAATCAGAGAACTCATCCATCATTTGTATGAAAGCATCTTCTAATGTTTCCACATATTCACTCTTTGAAGACTCGCTAAACCTCTTAATTCTCATATTCTTTCAAAATCATTTTATAGTTATGATATCTTTCATCTATCACCATATTCAGTCCACCTTCATACCGTTCAATTTGGACTATTGGTGTGTTATAAACTTCCACAAACTCAAAAATCAACTTTTCCGAAACACCATCTTCCCAATCTATGCCCTCTGCTTCCATAACACCAATTACCCAAGAATCCCCCTCTACACTTTCATACAATTCCACACCACCAACTACCATATTCATTTTATCAAAGTACTTCAATAAAGTGGGTTGGTGGACTGTTAGTGTAGTATTGGTCAATTCAAATATACCATCGGGTGTTATCTCATTATATGCATCTGCATACTGAAATCCAATAGTAACAATGCTATTATCATAAAATGGAGTATCTGTATATTTTACATTAGATATTTCATTACTTTCTAACATCGTATTTATACACGCACCAACACCCTTTATAAGTTCGAGTCGCCTTGATACGAACCTAACGTGCCTATTAAAAGATTCATTGGAATATTCCACATCATCTTTAAACCCCCTTGTGTTTTTCACATGTGGTTTAATGGTAACCCAACCAGAAGAAAAACTTTCACCGAACACGAATTCATATTCAGTATATTCATCTTTCAATTCAATAAATACATCTTTCAGAAAGGAAATTCTTTCACTATCACCACTTTCATTAAACTTCTTAATTTTCATATTATCTTTATTTTAAAACCTTCATATCTAATATGGGATTGGAAAACCATCCCAATTGAATCACCACTACTCATATATATATCTTCCACTGAATATTTATTATCTGATATCTCATCACCCAAAAATTCTTCCACGTCTTCTAAATCAACATCCGACCCATTAAACCGCACCACTAAACTAAAATAAGTACCTTCTTCATCCGTTTCTAAATAAATGTGAGCAACATCTAACCCAAATCCCTTAAAGTATTTTTTAAGATTGGAAGTGAAGATATACAATATTTGACCACTCTCCTTAAATACTTCATCCAGTGTAACATCACCACCAGTTCCTGTATATTCAATACTAACTAAAATATTAGGATTGCCCAAAGATATATCATATGTATAATTTACACTCTTCACAAAATCACTATTTATCAAAGTTTCACCACATGACCCAACATCACTCAATAGTTTTGATATTCGTTCGATTTCCCTCATTTCCTTATCGAATAAGCCACTACTATACACTTCTGTGCCATACAATATATCACCATTATTATTACGTTTTGTAATATTGACCTGTATAGAATTTCCCCCATCTATAAAAAGAAACCCATATTCGGTAAAATCATCTCTTAGGTCAAGAAATACATCCTTCACAAACTCATGTTGATCATTCCCACTATTATGTTCATTGAATCTCTTTAAATTCTTCATTTCACCGATAATTTTTTATATAAATTGAAAAAATAAAACTCCACCATTAGATTATCTCCATCAAGTTCTCTATGTCGAATAAACCTAACGGGGGAACACCCCAGATCCCCTTTTATTTTATCCTCATTGAATTTCCCATCAAAATCAACGACATTTATTGTTAAAAAAGACTCACCATTACTATGAACAGACGTAGAATGGCTAAAAAATTCAAGACCTTGTGTAGTCAAATAATTTATAAGTTTCTGTTGGTCTATTATCACCTCTTCGCCCCTAGACTTGAAGATTTGTTCGGAAATAGATGTTCTTAGTGCTTGGATAGTTAAATTTACACTTAAAGAGTTTTTACCAACATTAATATAAATAGATTCAAATAACAAAGTATTTACTATATCACTCACCAAAGAATAAACTTCTTCCATGAGTTGCACAAACCTTTTACGTTTTTTTAATGTGGTTTTATATTCTTGTAAATCGTTTTTTATAGTATTTTCGTCTTTAAACCCGGGTGATATACGTACCACAACCCCATCTCGATTCTCATCAACTTTAACATCATACTCGGTAAATTCATCTGGGACAATTGTGAATATATCCTGTACAAGTTCGTATTCATAACTATTATCATATGCTTCTCTGAACTTCCTTATCCTCATTTGAAAAAAAAATACAATTTATAGTATATATTAAAAACCAATGGTAGAAATCTTCTTATAACTACTATGTCAATAAAGAAAGATATGGGTAAATTTACCCCAAGGAAAGAACAAACAGATTGTCTTAATTTCATAAAGAAATCATACAAAGAAAATAAATCAAATAGGATATTCTTATTAGATCTACCGGTTGGTGTTGGCAAAAGCCATTTGGCCATGATGATAAGTCAGTGGTATTTTAACAATGTCAATAGAATGGGTCGTACTGATATCATCACAAACTCGAAGATATTACAAAACCAATATTCAAGAACTTATGAATCAATAAATGATTTAAAGGGGAAAGAAAATTACGATTGTACTCAATATGGATGTTCTTGTGCCCAGGGATCGGAATTCAACAAACTGAACAACTCAAAATGTGATTGGTGTCCTCATTCAGATGCAAGAGATCAATTCCTTATGGGGAAGATATCACTGACAAACTTTTACCTATACACACTTTATGCACTTTATATGCCCAAAGTGTTGGAAAGTAGGAATTCATCTGTATTGATAGTTGATGAAGCACACCAATTTGATGATGTAGTTTCTAATTTCATCTCGGTAAAGGTAACTGAATCAAGTATCAAAAAACTCAAATTAAAATCCGGTGGAGAAATGGTCACTAAACTCAAAGGCATTTCGAAAATGGAGGATTACATAGATTTTCTGAAAGAACTGAGCAGAGAAATTGCCGAAAATGTTAAAAAGTTGAAGGGTTCTATGAATGCACGTTACCAATCACCCACACAAACAAGTAGAGATATAAAAGTTGGTACGGTAATTGGCAAGAAAAATAAGGACATTGATAAGATGAAACTTATCACCACTCACGAACAGTTATTGCTTAAAATAGAAATATTCTTGGATGAGTATAAGACAGATCCAAATAACTGGGTAATGGAGTCAAATTGGAATGATAAAACACGGAAAAAGGAATTATCCCTTGAACCCATATGGGCAAGTGATTATTTGGATAAATACATATTCTCACGTTATGATATGGTATTTCTAATGTCCGGTACAATACTCGACAAAAAAATGTTCTGTGATCTCAATGGATTGGATATAAACAAAGCAGTGTATTATTCAATAAGTTCACCATTCAGTATTAAAAACAGGCCCATCTATTATATGCCAATAGGTAAAATGTCATACCGATTCAAAGAACAGACATTTGAGAAATATGTCCCAATATTAAATAAAATACTCAAAAAGTATCAAAATGAAAAAGGACTCATCCACACAAACTCATTTGAGTTGGCAAATTGGATAAACAGAGATATGGATGATCCAAGGTTGGTGTTCCACGATTCATCAAATAAGGACCAGGTTCTTATGGAACACTACGAAACGGATAAACCGACAGTTATCGTTTCACCATCTATGGATACGGGTGTTAGTTTTGATGATGATAAGGCAAGGTTTCAAGTAATTGCCAAAGTGCCATACCCAACACTAACTTCACAAAAGAATAAAATGAGACAGAAAATGAATCCCGGTTGGTATACGTGGCGTACAGTTTGTGGCATAATACAAATGTCTGGTAGGGTGGTAAGATCTGATGTGGACCATGCCACTACTATCATAATTGATGGTGGTTTCACCGATGTTGTTAAATATAGTTCTCATCTTTTCCCCAAGTGGTTCCAAGATGCTATAAAAAGAGTGAATATCAAACAAAATGCATAAAGGAGAATAATTATGAATAATTATTGATCTGCTTCGGTTATTTCACGTTGTGTTTCTTCATCATCGTTCTCATCACCCTCTTCATTATCACCTGCTTCGAGTTCTTCCTCTTCAATTTTATCATCATCGATGTCCGGTGGTAGGTAGAAGTTCTCGAATCTACTGAGGTGTTTGAATTTCATAATGTATCAATAAGGGTGTTTAATTATATATTAACACCCATTTACAAAAACAGTGACTTTTTGAAAAAAAAATTAAAAAAAAAATTCACAAAAGTCATTATCCAATTATAACGTGTAATATATACATTATGTCAACAATCTTAAAGTACCAAAATTACGTCAGAATAAGTAGAATGTCTGATATATTTTTCACATCTCTTATTTCGGATGTAAGTGAAACTAATGATTCGTTTGACACACCAACCATTGAATCATCATTAAAGGGTCTTAATATAAGACCAACATTAACAGACAAATTCAAAGATGTAGTATCTGATATCACACCTACTATAAATGGATTAATGGATAATACACCATCCGATATGGAAGCCAACGAAGAAAATTTGATATTATTGACATTGACCGTGTTGGGTATAACAAACCTCGAAGAGATAGGCAATTCTGCCGGACACCCCGTTATAGAATGTCCAAAATGTAAAGGGACGGGGTGTGATAAGTGTAACAATAAAGGTGAGATGGAATCAGTTATTGATAAAAACGAAGCACAATCATTGCTTGAAGAATTGAGGATGAGAGGTGTTGGCAATGGAACTGTTAAAAAACTTGTTCAGGCAATGATAACTATTGGGGAATTCTCAAAAGAATTATTAAGTGATACTGAATACAGTGTGGATGGATTCATATCAATGTTGGATAAGAAGAATGTATTGAGTCCTATGATGAACTCGATGAAAGAATTCATTAAAGAATTTGGATTAAATGTGGATTCTCTACAGAACAATTTATCATCTTTAAAGAAATCAGTTAATTCATATGTTTCGAAAAAGGGAATCGACTGGCTCTTGGATAAATTGAAATCTGCCTTTGGTGAGGGCATCATAAAGGATAAAATAAGTGATGGGACTGACATCCTAAACTCAGATACTACAGATAATGTGGTAAATGGGAACAATCTTATTAAAGAACAGTAAACTTTACCTGTTCTAAATAGATATAACATAAAAATAATAGTAACAATTATATGACTGTTTCACTTGAGAAAGTCTACTTGAATTACATACTTGAAAACAAAAAATATTTCGGCCTTGTGCAGCCATATTTTTTTAAAAATTCTGAAATACAATTCGTATATAAGGTTTTACAGGAATACATGTTAAAGGGTGATGTTAAAAGACCATCACCTAAACAAATTCTTGATATGGTTTCAATCGAAGATCAAGCCGGACAAATAACCAAACCAATACTCAAATCAATGCTTGATGTTGATCTGAATGAATATGATGAAGAAATTTTCATCTTACCAAAATTTAATGGATGGGTACTTAGAAACCGAGTCAAAACAGGTACTGTTGATATCATTGACGAAACACGAAACTTTGACGAAAACTGTGACTTTGATGAAGCAGTGGAATCAGTAGAAAAAATCAGACGTATATTTGATGACATGTCATCTACCAATTTCGTAGAAGATGACGATCTAGGATCAGATTTCGATGATCCTGAACACCACGTACAAGATAACTCTTCATTGAAGATATCCACGGGGTTCGAAACAATAGATTTCATGTTAGGTGGTGGTTGGGATATCCAAACATTAAATGTGATCATGGCAGAAACCAGTAATGGTAAATCCCTATGGATGCAGAACTTTGCATGTCGTACAATGGAAATGGGTAAAAATGTCCTTTATATCACATTGGAAATGAGTGAAAGGAAAGTTTTCAAACGTATTGGTGCAATGAGTTTTAAACTCCCTATAAATGAATATGACGAATTGAGTAAAGATAGGGCACTTATAAATAAAAAGTTGGCAAATGTAGGGAAAATGAAAAAGGGCGGTGACCTATTCGATAATGAAAGAGGAAAGATATTCTCTAAGTTTTGGGCTGCCGGTACTGCAAATGTGAATGATTTCGACAACTACATAGAAAAATTACAACAACGAAAAGGTGTTAAAATAGACCTCGTAATAGTTGATTACATCACTCTCATTGCACCATTAAAGGGTACGGGTGATTCACTATACATAAAAGGGAAACACTTAGCAGAGGGATTAAGAGCACTTGGTGCAAAATATAATTGCCCCGTGGTTACCGGTGTACAAGTTGCAAAAGATGCATGGAATTCTGCAGATATAACACTTGAATCTGTACCCGAATCAAAGGCAATTGCCGAAACTGCTGATACATTTTGGGCAATTATAAGAACAGAAGAAATGAAAAGACAGAATCTATATAGATTCAAATTACTAAAACAGAGGGATGGTGATTTCTTGAAAAGTCAAATAAGGCTCGATTTAAATCCAAAGTTCCTCACACTGGAAAATGACAAATACATTGACAGCTAAAAACCAAATAAATCCAAATGGACAAAAATAACAAAGAAGAAAATGAAGAAATGGACAATGAATTCGATAACATTGAAGAAAATGAAGAAATGGAAGATGTGACTGATGAACCAAGTGATGGTGGTAATGTAGTCTTATCAAAACACCAAATGTCCGGAAAACACTCCCTTAAATATGATACTATATTCAAGGGTAAAAAAGACGAAGAAGTTTCTGAGGATGATACCATTGCACAAGACATATCTTATCAAAATGATAGTTTTGAAATTGATAGATCATCCATTTTGTATGAAGAATATAGAGATACTGAACAGTATATAAGGGAAAAGAAAGTCAAAGAGAAGGTTTATAATATATTAGCAACAAAAACAGATATAAACTTCATGAACAACAGAAGGAAACCATCCCGTGTTGATTTCAACAACTATTATTACCTGTTGATAACAGAGTTAAAAAACGAAAGGTTCTCAAATGTAGAACTTTTCAACGAACTAGCAGTATATTTTTCCGACAATTTGTTCAATATGTTTAAATTATTGGACAACAAATGGCGAACCGAAATTATAAATGAATTACAAAGCCACATTGGGAAGAATACTAAAAAAACCGAAATAACAAATAGAAACCTAAAATCAGGAACTGAAATTGAATTTATATACACTGATATGTTGGGTGAAGAACAGTTATACACTGGTGTAATATTTGATTGTGATTACGAGACACAAACATTTAAAGTCAATTCATATGAAAACATATATGAAGTCGCTATAGATGACATATCAAAAATACTTAAAAATGAATTTAAATTTAATTTAAATAGATTGAACAACATCGATTTTCTTTAAAAAATAGGGTTTTGGAAAAATCGAACTATACCAATGAATATATAAAAACCCATACAAAAAAAAATATTAAAAATATGTACCTAAAAAACAAAGATTTAAAAAAAAGATATTCAATTTTCCCAGTTACACATAATGACATTTGGGAGAAATACAAAAACGCAGAATCACAAACTTGGGTTGCAGAAGAGATTGATTTGAGCAAGGACAAATTCAACGAACTTACCGACAATGAGAAGATTTATTTGAAAAACATTCTTGGATTTTTTGCAATTTCCGATGGCTTGGTCATTGATAACCTCGCAACCAACTTCCTAAATGAAGTTGAGATATTGGAAGCACAATATTTCTATGGACATCAAACATTCATAGAACAAGTTCACGCAAACGGATATTCACTACTCATTGACACATACATTAAAGATCTAAATGAAAAAGATGAATTGTTTAGTGCAATGGAAACAAATCCTGCCGTGAGTAAAAAAGCAGCATGGGCAGAAAATTGGATAGATCACCCATCATTCCCACATAGATTAGTAGCATTTGCATGTGTAGAAGGAGTTTCTTTCGCAAGTGTGTTTTCAGGTGTTTTTTGGTTTAGATCAAGAAACAAAATGTCTGGACTTGGAAGCATGAACGAGTTGATTCTAAGAGATGAAACAGCACATTATGAATTTGCACTTATGTTATATAAAGATTATTTGAAAGATGAATATCGTCTCGATAAAGAAGAATTGAGAAAAATCATACTTGGATGCTATGAAGTAGAAAAAACTTTCGTTGAGGAGAGTATGCCAAGTGGTCTTAGGGGACTAACAAAAGAAGATATGGTGAAATACATCCAATACGTTACTGATATCGTACTTACTGATTTTGGATGTGGTCGAGAATTCAATGTAAATAACCCACTTGAATACATGGCAAGAATTGGATTATCTGCTAAAAATAATTTCTTTGAAAAGAGAGATGGTGAATACACCCGTGTAGAAATACCTTCAAGTATTGATGGTGTTTTTGATGATGATGACTTTTGAACATAAAAAGGATAAAGATAAAAATAAAAAAAAAAAGATTAGATAGATGAAAATAGTTAAAAGAGATGGAACAACACAAAAATTCGCCCCAAATAAAATTTTAACACGGATAAGGAAGCAAGCAAAGGGATTGAATGTAAATTGCGATACTTTATTCCAAGAAGTTATACCACTTATTACGGATAATATTACTACAACAGAAATTGACGAAGTTATTGCTTTCAAAGCAGCCGACAAGATAATACAAAACCCAGATTACTCACTATTAGGTGGTAGAATCCTAATGAGTCGTCAGTCCAAATTAATAGACAAGGAACTCCAAGAGGTTGATATGACATATGATTTCTTTGGTGCAACTACATTCCTAACAAAATATTCGAAAAGGGATGAAACAAATACCCCACTTGAACTACCATCGTGTATGTATAATAGAGTTGCAAGTTTTCTTTCTGAATCAACATACCAAAAATCAAAATTGCTAGAAGAACTCACAAGTAAAAGGGTTAATTTTGCAACACCTACATACACAAATGCAGGGATTGACAAAAGAGGTGGTATGATTTCATGTAACCTAACACACTTGGAATCAGATTCGATTGAGGGGATTGAACAAACACTCACAAAAATATCATATGCCTCCAAAGAAGGATCGGGAATAGGTCTTTTAATTGACCCTCTACGAAGTAAAGAAAGCTATGTTAGTTCGTTCAGTGGTCGTGCTGGGGGTGTGGTTAGATTGGCAGATATGGTACAAAGTAAAATGCGGTTCTATAAGCAGGGTTCTCGGTCAGGAAGTTGTGCATTATATCTGAGTTTGTGGCATAAAGATATCATAGATTTTCTCGAATTGACATTACCGGTTGGTGATGAACAAATGAGAACAAGAGATCTATTCACATCAGTTGTCGTGAATGACCTATTTATGGAAAAATTACAAAATGATGAGGATTGGTATCTATTTTGCCCAGATGACATTAAGAGAGTTGGACTAAGACCCCTACACGATTTAAGTGGTGAGGAATTCAACAAAGAATACCAAAAAGCAGTCGATCTTGGTATAGGTAAAAAGGTAAGCCCTAAGAAGATATTGGATTCCATAATAAAATCACAAGTCGAAAGTGGGAAACCATATGTAATGTTTAAAGACAATGCAAATAAAAGAAATATGCAAGATAACATAGGAACTATCAAACAAAGTAACCTATGTATTGAGATTTTCCAAGCATCAAAACCCAATTACACACCACAGTGTACATTAGCATCCATAAACCTATCAAAGCATTCAGACTTGAAAACCATTGCAAAAAGTACAAAAGTTCTTGTAAGGGCACTCAATAACGTCATAGACAAGAATAAATGGAGTGATGATTGGTCAGAAGCAGCAGGTGTCGATCAACGTGCCCTAGCAATCGGTGTGGCTGGTTTAGCAGACTTCTTTGCAAAAAAGAAAATATCATATGAATCAGAAGAAGCCAAAAAATGGAACAACGATATATTTGAAACAATGTACAAGGCAGCAATTAACGAATCAATGAAAATTGCCGAAGAAAAGGAAGAGAATTACCCTGCGTGGGAAGGTTCCAGATATTCAAAAGGTGAAACATACATTGAAGGGTGGTCACCAAAACCAAAAGGAGAACCTATCCCAATGTATAACTCATTATTATTAGGATTGATGCCAACTGCATCATCTGCTATTCTATTAGGTAGTTATGAATCATTTGAACCAGCAACTGCAAACTTATTTACTCGGAGAGTTGGTCAAGGAGAGTTTTTAGTAGTGAACAAATACCTTGTGAATGAATTGCTTGATCTTGGTTTATGGAATGATGATATGGTAGACAAAGTAATTGCCAATAAAGGAAGTATCCAAGATATTATGGAAATCCCCGAAGATATCAGATACCGATTTAAAGATGTTTGGGAAATCCCCCAAAAAGTATTGTTGGATCTATCAATTATTCGAAATAAATATGTAGATCAATCACAATCACTGAATGTGTATCACTCAGATGCAAAGTATTCTAAAATTGCAAGTGCGTTGATGTATGCGTGGAAAGGTGGTCTTAAAACCGGTGTATATTACACTCGAAGTAAATCAAAATTAGACTCTAATAAAAAATTAGCATCATCTAAAATATCATCTGATTCATTGCCAGAAAAGCCAAAAGATTCTCCTTTTGATTGTTTTGGTTGTTCAGCATAATGATATACCACATAAAATATAAGGGTGATAATGTATACGATGGAGTGGGTCAGATAAGATTAAAATCTGATTCATTCTATCGTATTGATTTTGGGTGGAGTGAAAACTTGGAGATGAATGGGTGGTGGGTTTTTTACATATATGATGAAATAGGCAAAAATACAAATGAATCATTTGGGTTTGAGTTGGAAATAAAAAACATTGAAAGCACAAGACAATATAACTTGAAGATGCTTCTACAAAGTGGAGAAACTTAATATATAAATCTATGGAAAAGAAAATATTACCTTATTTAATAATACTGATTGCATTGTTTGTGTCTGGATCAGCCATCTATTACTCTGTAACGGGTCTTAGTAAAATGTTCGCAGGTGCAGCCATACCCATTATGATAATGGCAACTGCTTTGGAAATTGCCAAACTTATAGCAGCCTCTGCTGTTTATAATTATTGGAATACTATGCGAAAAGCAGTTAGAAATTTCCTTGCCTTTTCAGTACTTACTCTTATGGTCATAACATCGAGTGGTATCTATGGATTCCTATCATCTGCATACTCCGAAACAAAGAATAAAATGAAGTTGATGGAATCTGAATTTGCTATTATGGACATCGATAAGAATGCATATATGGACCAATTGGAATTATACCAAAAAGAACAAGAACTTGTAAATGATAACATTAAACAATTAACTGAAGGACTTTCAAATAACAAAGTCCAATGGAAGGATAGGGAAACCGGACAGATAATGACATCTACATCATCAAAGAATCGAAAAGTATTTGAAGCACAGTTAAAAGAATCAAAAGAAAGGAGATCTTATTTAAGTGAGGAAATATCCGAACTGAACGAGAATATTAAAACAATCGAAAAAGACAAACTCAAAATTGAAGAAGAAAGTGATATTGCAGGTGAGATAGGACCACTTAAGGTCATAGCTGAAATATTTGGAATATCTATGGACCGGGTTGTGAATATATTTATGATTCTTATTATGGTAGTATTTGACCCATTGGCGGTTACACTCATCGTTGCGGGACAAATGGCATTTGCCATAAACCGGAAAGAACAAGGAAAAATTGATAAAGTCAATTCAATTGATGAAAGACTTGAAGAATTTGAAGAAAAGGAAAGGGATTTTTTAGAGAGAGAAGAAGGATTCATGAAGCGTTTGGAAGAAGTCGAAGAAAAAGAGAGGAAGATAAGTGATAAAGAAGCAAAGTTCTCTGAAAATCAACGATATAAAGAAATGCTGGCACAAAAAGAAATGAATGAAAAGCTAGAAAAGTTAGATAACGAGTTAGCTAAAAAGAAATCAGAAATAGAACGAATGGATATTGATATGAGAATATCCAACGATGAGGTAAAAGAAGAACTAAAAAAAGAGAAATCAAGAATTCAAGAAATTGAATATGAACTGACAGAGGAAAGAGCAAAACTCAAAGACCAAAAGGACGAAATAAATAAAAAAATCCAAAACATAGAGAATGAAGCCGAACAATTGAAACGAGATAAAGAAAAATTGGAGAAAGAGAAGGGACAAATAGAAAAAGATAAGAAATCTTTCACAGAAGAAAATGAACGGTTAATGAGAGAACGCCAAAAAATTGAAGATTGGAAGCGTATAAATTGGAGAGTTAGAAGAAAAAACGGTCAATGATATTAACCTAAATCATAGTAAGACTTAACTAGTTACTTCTGCCTTTTTAGTATTCTTAACAAATTGTTTATCTTTCCCTTTGTTCTTCTTTTTGGAAACAGTTGCTTTTCTTTCACTTTTAGATAAACTTTGTGCTTTCTTCTTTGGCAAACATCTTGATGGTCTTTTTTTGTTCTTCATAGTCCCACAATCACCCGAAATATTACCCTGAGTATCGATTCTTACCCATTCTTCTTTATGCCAATCCCTTAAATCTTCATTGGTTTTCCAACTACCACCCCACTGCTTATACATTTTAGCTGCATATGAATTGGCGTAAGCACTTGGGTACTTATCAAAACCCTTTCCCCCATTAGGTGCTTCGTATTCCTTACCATCTACACGTACTTTTGATGAACCACCATTTTTTGTTCCTTTGGCTAATCTAAGTGCCTTATCCCATAGCTTCTTATTGGTCGGTGAATTCTGTTCAAGTATGAACTCGCCAAATGTTTTAATATTTCCCATAAACTATATATTAAATAATTAAAATAATATTAATCCAAATCATAATATGACCTATACGCCCTTAACATCGAATCATGGTCGCTATCTTTATATCCAATATTATCATTAGCATCAAAGTATGCAACATCCAATAGGTCACCACCTGGAACCATTAATGCAATTGAAATATGACCACCCAACTCATCTTTAATGTAACCTATATCATTACCATTATAAACATTGGATCCCAATTTACCCTCTACATGTTCTTCGGACATACCCAAATCCTCAATAAGCCACCTTTCAACCTCTTCCATAAACTCTCTGTACTTACTCGGCTTAGAATGAAAATCATCTAATGCAATTTTAAATTCCTTAATGTTGTGTGGTTTGATAAGTCTTATATTAACTTGTAACTTACAATATTTACCACTATCAATAGGTGAATAATCAATGTATACCTTATCAACACTATATTCTGGGTGATCATTCAACATTCCAATATGCATTTTCACCTCATCAATATCTTCTGTCATTTCAGTTAATATGTTATGGTATATTTTAACCTTTTTGCCAATTTCATTATGTTGTATATTTCTATACTTCTTTTTGATAAAAAGGGATAATATGAAGTTATTCTCATCCATTTTATCGTGGGTCTCAATTGAAAATGAATTATCAGATAACCCAATTAAATATTCGCTTTTTATTTCATCTGCATCACTTATTAAATACTTATCACGTATAGATTTATACTTAGGGGTATCCATGAATTTGAATACGTATTCATTATCATTCCCTTCGTTTACATGCTCATTGAATTTATATATCTTCATATCAATTAACTGTCAGTGTCATATTTATTGCACTAAGGTCATTTAATGCTAGGTCTGAAATATTTAATGTCATAATATATGAACCGGTTCCAGATATATTGTCGAGTTCCGAACTTTGTGTAGATGTTCTTAGGTTTATAGAGGAAGCAGTAACAACCATAGAACCATCTCTATCATCACTTACTGTACCAATCAAAAGGTCAATTAATTGGGATTTTGAAACAACACCACTTGATACATAAGAACTGAAACTGAATGATGTGGAAAATGTTAAGCCATCATCGGTATCATACGGAACACCGGCTGTCGCCCCATTGAATTCTATAAATGAACCCGTTGCACCGACTCTTGGATTCCACTCAACCACAGGAGATGTTGTATCCTTCGATAATGTAGTAAGATTAACATTGGAATTGGACAATGTGTAATTTATTTTAGAATGTGCTTGGGCAGCCTCTTCTTCGGATGTGAATACAAGAATTATAGTACCTGCTGAATCATCATCGATTGTTACCATTGTACCCGATCTGGTTATAGAATTTATATTTGATAATTGGATATAAACCATTGCACTACCTTCCGAATCATTGATAACCATTGATTCATCAATGACAAATGATATTATGTCATCAGAAACCAAGCCCGTAAATGATGTCCCCATTTGACCCGTTGGATCATTGAAGTATGAATACTCATCATCTATTGAGGCAACAAGAATATCAAGTTTTACAGAATAGTTGGGGTTTGGGTTTGTGAGATATAATTGCTTTATTCTGTGTTCAGAATTACCGGTCAATATCATCACATCATCCATTGGAAATTGTGCATTGAAATTATCAGAATAATTCCAAAGTATATAGTTATCCTCTTCATTAACAGATGAAGCATCATACGATGCCTTAATTGCCAAAAAGGTTGCATTATCACCTAGACCAAGATGATTCAATAAGTAATTTACTTGCCCCGGCTTCAACACCACTCTGGATTTCAATGTTTGGTTATATGGTATTCGTAAATTTGATGTTATAAGTCGTTCTACAGTATTCGAACCATCAACAGCAATTATATCACCACCTTGAAATTTTATGTATTGGTTATTACCACCAAATAAAGAGTTACCACATAATGCCATAAGTTATTATTACAATTTAATGTATATATTAACCTGTAAATTCGATTATATCTAATACACCAACATCACAATTTTTCTTCAAAGAAACCTCTCTTTCCATTGGATATTCCATATTCTGAGCAATTGTTTGTAAAACATCAATACACGACTGATCAACCACACATTTCAAAAGCCAAGATGTGCCATCATCCGTATCACCCAATCCAATTTCTACGGGGTTTATATCTTCTTCTGATAAACAAAAATGAATACCTACATTATCAATATCAATATCATCCTTATTATCCGCAACAATAACTCTATATAATGTTATTTGTGGCACCTGTTTTTTTATCTCATCAAATATATCACACACATTCTCAATGATCTCATCTTCTTCATATGGCAATGATGGATCAATACCTGTTTTTAAAATAGCATCACGTATCATATCGTGGGTGACTGAGTAAGCAGTTGATTTTCGAATTTTATTAATGAATCTATTATAAGAATCTATATATTTATTGGTATCCATGTGATATATATATAAATATTTTTCATAGTTTTGTGAAAATAAATTATTATAATACCACATGAAAGTTGATATTAAAATAACAGTGTATATCTATTGGAAAGATGATGATGTTGAGCACCCCATCATAGAAGATGTTAAATATAACACTACGTGGAATTTAATTAACAAACACAAACCTGAATACTATTCCGATAACATGGCACAAACTGGTCAACACGAAATAACCATTATGACCAATTCTGATTGTGGAAGAGGGGCGATATTGATAAATGATATACAAAAGTTCGAGCAGTATTCCGTTGCTGTGAATATTTATAATTCTATTTTCAAAGAACTAGTACGTATAATGCGTAATGATCGGATATCTGAAATTATTAATTAATACCAAGATATATAAATATTTCGTATATTTGTAAAAACTTCTAATTATGAAAAACTTAATTTACATATTTTTAGGAATAACACTGACTTCGTGTTCGGGAGTATGTCTAAACCCCGATTGTGAATTCCCGGAACTAAAACCACCCATTATATTAACAAATAAATCATTTGAACAGGTAACATGTGTAGATTCCGAAGGAACTATATGGACAAGCCCAACAGGGTGGAACATAGCCAAAGGAATTATGCTAGAAGGACATTCCGTGGGGGACACTATCATTCATTAGTACTCCACATTCCTAACATCCACCATATACTTTTCAGATAACTGAACATCATCTTCGTTACTTATACGTGTGATACTTATCTTATATCCCTTATTCAATGATATATATGGGTTGTTCGATAAATTTGTCGATGTTGGTGAGTGCAGAGTAAATGGAAGAACTTGACTGTCGAGATATGATACAAATTCAGAATTTGAACTGATATCAAACCTCACAGTTGAACCGGTTACGTCATCTACCTCATATTGTCCCGAGAAATCAAAAACAGATTGTGTTCCAACAAATAAATTGTTAAGAACCAACTGATCACCCGGATTTATTGAGTTCTCTGTTATTAAAGAATTCGAATCCAATGACAATTCCAATAGGTTTCCACTCAACAAGGTCATATCTTGATTTAAGTTTATCGGAAAATTGAAATCAGACCACGTAGATGCCGAATTCGGTTGAGTAGTTTGAACATTATAGAACACGGGTAAATCTATATCACCTATTAACAATGTTTCTACTGGGGGTGTGGTTGTTTCCACATTATTCCCTGATTGTGTAGATGTTTGGATAGGGTTTACAGTTGTTATGAATATATCAAGTTTTTTATTCTCAGATGATGAATCTGAACTTGTTATTACCATATCTGCAGTTTGCCTATATGCAAGGTCTGTTGTGAACAAAACTGTTAATTTATCATTATCGGGGAGTGGTACATCAACTTCGTCATTATTGATTATATTAACAAGGAAATTCTTATTCTTCGGTGGTGTTATGTTTGAAGGAATTGCACCATTCGTATCATACATATCAGATGTCAATAATCTATTCACCGTATAATAATTTCTATCATTGTTATTCAACCTAAGTGATGATGGCGAATCTTGTGTAACCTCAACACTTATAGTATCAGAATCTACTATTTGCTGAGTTGAATACAACTTCAATAAATTATCAAGATTATTTATCCTTGAATTTATAGTGGATAAATCGGTCTGTGTGTATAAAAGTTGTTTAATGTTTGCCAATTCCGCCTTTACTTCATCATTCTCGGCAACTATGTTCAAAAATGAATCATTTACCGATGAAAGCCTCTTCATTGCCTCATTGAATAAGTTCATAGAAAACAATGAATTTATTGCCTCTGGGTTATAAGGCTCAATTGGATTCTCGTGTACGATATTATATATCATATTTATCCCAAATGAATATGCAGTACCATCTTGGTTCCCATTTGCAACATATTTCTCATAAACTGGAAACCTCACACCAACCTCTTCCGGATTTGGGTTGTTGTCGGGGTTATTTAAAAAAGACACACCATACAAATTACTAACTCTATTACCATCCATATCCTCGACAGTATAATACCAAAGGATTGCATTGAACTCAAAGTCAGATGGTGGTTGGTTATTTATTTCAAGTGCATTGAATTGATCAAAATTAGTAACTTCTCTGTCAGTGATATTCATTTTAGCATAATGATCAGTATTGAAATCGACAGTAACCCCATCAATCGTAGAACCATCAAATGATGGTTGGTTTATATCACCAGTAACCCCATAGAACCTACCAGAACGTCTTAATGAATCACCTGGCTCAACTGTATATGTAAAGTCAATTGTATCAAACTGCCCATAATAAGAACCAGGATAATTTGCAGGCTCTGAAACAATTGGAGAAGAGAATAACTCAGCACCCATTATCTCAGGTTGATATTGTGCAGGGATTATTGGAAATATAAGGTTTGGTCTATAATTATCATCTGGTTTTGTTCTAAACAAAATATCAGGGGTTTGACCGGTGTGATCGGGAATATTTGCATAAACCTCTGTATATGCCCTATTCGCCTCTTGTACATTGGAAACCCCATTAACTTCACCTACATACTGAACCAATTTATGATATTGTAACTGACTCACACCGTAATTTGATGCAGTTGATGAAGATATTGCAGTATTCGGATAATCTACAATTATGGTCTGTGTGTTCCCCGATGTAGTAATGTCCAAAATTTTTGTAGATACAGTTAGACCAGTAAGTGGACCATTCATATCTTGAAAATTTATAATATCACCCTCACGATAATTCGTTATTGTATTATAAACAAGTTCCAAGTGGTTTACGAAGTTGGGGGATGATGTTGTGTAATAGTTGATAATATCATAATCTGTAACTTCCCTCTCTTTCCAAAGGTATTCCGGGAAATAACTATCATCACTTTGATCAACACGTTCAAACTCAGTCAAATTCTCAAAATATTCATCTTGTGGTATTGCTGGTTCAAAACTTACTAGATTCAGTTTTTTACACCACTTCCAAAATATCTTCTCAGTCGTTGTTTCAAGTGAAGTTGTATCATAGTAATATTCAGTATTGTTCAGCCTTGATTCCCTTAATGTAGTTTCGTGATTTGCAACATAATTCCTAAGTGATTCCACCATCGCATCCTTGTAATCAATAGAACCTGAATTGTTTATAGTGGAAAATGTACTGAAATTGAAGTACTCTGGTGCGGCCTGTGTCCCACCCGGGTTATTTGTATTTTCGGTAGGTAGATTCAAGAGAACATACTTTGAAAAGTACATCTTATAATTATCATTCATTTGTGTGGCTGACACATCTTCTTCCGAACCAGGGAAAGCATAAAATGTTGTTCCGTTTTCTTTTAACTTCTTATATAGGGGACAATTCATATTAAATATGTACTTTTCACTTATATATTAAATTGATAGTTTACGTAGCAATTATTAGAGGGAATATACAAAGAGGAAATAAGTGTGTTGAAAGATATATGACTTTATTTATAATTATTTAGATTGAAGTTCCTATATTTGTTATTATGAAAGATAAAGAAATCAAAGATATACTGAAAAACTATGAACAATCATATACACCATGGGAATGTGATGATGGAAATTGTATTCCATACACTGAGGGTCATATGGTAGACTTCGGTAAAGAGATGTATGAAAGGGGTAGAGAAATATCAAAATCAACTACCCTAAAAGACCGTGATGGTGTAATTGCACTTGAAGGTGATGTGAGAGATTATAATGGTAAAAGTTATAACTTGTTAAATAGAGGCTTCCAGTGGGTACTTGATAGATCCTTGAGAGAACACGGTGAGAATGATACCATAGTTGTTGATGAAGATGTAATATGGGAATCACAATTGGTCACTAGAAAAGAATAATGATGGAATTTTTCGGAATACTATTCTATTGCATTGGACTCATTGTAGCAGCCTCTATATTCTTTAGACTATCAAAATATAAAAAATTTTCTAAAATATCACAATTTTTTGACACGTTCAAAAGGGTAAATGGCGATAGTCCCAAAAGGAAAGATTACAAGAGAGGTAATTACGAATTTATGGATGGTGTATTCTATATCTTGGTAATTGAATACACTTGGTATGTTTTTGGTCTTTTATCAGGTAATGTGTTGATATTCTCCCTACTACTGATAACCTCGTATTTATTTACACATATATCAAGAAAATTATCGTATATAGGAAAGCTTGTATTTGGGATCACTTTCAATGTTATAAAACTGATATTGGTTTTATTTATGGTATTGAATCATTTTCATTGGCATTTGAATCTATACCAATTACTCTTCGGATAATTTCTCCACGAACTTATTCACAGCCTCTTTTGTACCTGCTATAACATAATCATACAAACCGAAAACATTCAGTTCTTCGGCAGAATTTTTATAAAATTCAACTTCATTTAATATTTGATCAACTGCATTCCTATATTTCAAGTAAAATTCATATATATCCGAATCATTTATAAAGCCTTCTATCTTAGCATCTTCTGGTTCTCTTAAAATAGCCTCTATGAACTGGTTATATTCACCACCTGATTCTTGTATTGTATTCTCAATCATTTCTTTAAGATCATCCAATACCTCATCGTAATTACTCTGTGGTTCTTGTTCTTGGATTTCTTCACCAATATCAACATTTTCTGTAATATTGAATTTAATTTCCCGTTTAACATCATCACTCTTATCAACTACTTTATAAACGACCGGTCCAACCAAATAAGGTTTCATCTTACGTAGTTTATAAACTCTTTCCATATGCCTATCAATATCCCTATCAGATGGCATATTATGAACTACACTTGTTACATCGGAACCCATCATTTTTTTAAGTTCTCCATTATCATCATACCAAGTTTCGATATAATATTTTTCGTTGATGAATTTATCCCATTTAGTTATAACCATATACTATATATTAACTTAAATATATACTATATGCACCATTTAAAGAAATTTTTTGAATACAACGAAAATTCAGAAACTATATACCAAGAACTCAAAAGAATATCCAAAGAAATCTCAAAGGGTTTGATATGTGATAAATTTGGGTCATGTGTCCATTTTGCAGAATTATTCACATTGAAAGTGGGAGAAAAAAACACTGACCTTTTAAACCATTTCCAAGTTGTCGAAGGTTATGTAATAGATAGTGGTCAAAAATTTGAACATACTTGGGTTTTACTTGAAAATGGAGAGTTAATAGACCCAACATTTCAACAATTCAGTGAAAATGGTGAAAGGCAACCAATAACTAAAGAAGTACATGTATATAGTGGCAAAGAATATTTTGATGAGTGTGAAAATCCAAGTTGGTGGCATCAGGAAAGGATAGATGCACCCGAACATGTTTGGAAACCCGGTTATTATTAAACAGAATTAACCCCAATTTCCCTCAAAATAGCCATCATACCAAGTACCCCCACTAAAAACACCACCTTTGAACACACCATTATACCATATACCAGAATCCCATTGTGAATTATCGAAACTCGATACTGCCTTTAACGTAGAGGGGGTTCCACTCAAAGGAACTTTTTCAAAGAAAAATTCAACTTGTAACCCATTTGGATTCACGGCAGTCCCCTGTATCAAACTAAAAGTCATAGAAAGTCCACTCTGTCCATAAGTAACATCATAAATATCATTTGGTGAATTTATACTTGCAAATGAAGAAAGGTCTATTTGATTACTTGTATAGGTCACCGGTGTGGTACTTGTTACCGGAATCGTACTTGGTGGGGGAGTATTCGGTTGGTTGAAATAAATACTTTGATTCAATATTGTCCAACTAGAATCAATAAATTGTTCGTATGGTGTTTGCACACCAACTGAATCATATGTTGATATGGTATAAGTTGGAACAATTGCAAATGGATTAAGTTCAAAATTCTTTCTTATCGACACCAATCTCCAATTACCCTCAATAGGATTACTTGATAAACTCGTTAATAAATTCACAGATACATTAACATCTGTTTCATCGTTCGCCTCATTGTAATTGGTTGTCAGTACAGAGTACTTTTGTGGGTTCTGAACTGAGCCGTATAGAGAAAATGTCCCAAAGTTACCATTATCAACTATGTAAAATTCGTCACCGGCATTAAAATCATATTCACCATCAATAGTCACAACACTTGATGTTGCATTTATATACTTCACATCAACACATTCAGATACACCACCATGCCACGTAGTATTTTTAAAGTTTATGATCTTGGAAACACCACCGTAGAAATCCCCACCAGAGAACAATCCGGTCTTCCATGTACTGTATTTATGCACCTTTGAAACCTTTGGGCTTCCATCACTATCCTCATTTAAAAAGGAATGGAACTGTCCTCTTAAGAATTTACCACTTCTCCAAAGAGATGGTCTTGAATTTGTTGATTTTGTGCCAAATCTCGAAACCTTTTCATTCTTCTCATCAAAAACACCATTATACCAAGTACCATTTTCAAAATCACCACCATAGAATTTACCATCCAACCAATAAGATGGTCCATTTGTTTGATTGAAAGTACCATCATTCCATTGACCAAGTACCCAAATACCGGATTTGAATTCACCGTCTTCCCAAGTACCATCATTCCAAGTACCATCGAACCATCGCCCATTATCCCATTTTCCATCATACCATCTTCCATCATACCAAGTACCATTCTCCCATTCACCACCAAACCATCTACCACCATACCATATGGAATTATATAAATCTGTTTTCTGTTCATCTATATCAACTTTAATATACCCATCATTGATAAATTTACTGGTCCAAGTCCCTGAGTACCAATCACCACTTACCCATCGACCACTTACCCATCGACCACCAAACCATCTTCCACAGAACCAAATACCCTTATACCAAACAAGGTCACCAAAAGAGTCAATACCAATAATGGCATCTGTTATCTCTGCATCAAGTATCCAAGGAAATCTTGCACTTAGTGTGACTATATCAAGACCATCTATTAAACGGAATTTATATTTATTCAAATTAATACCAACAAGGTCGTACCTAGAACCACTTAAGTCATATTTCTCAATCGGGACTTCAATTGATTGTTTCACCTTTTTATCACCAACTCCCATATCAAATAGGTCAATAGGTTGGAAATTTAAAAAATCATCATCCTCAATATGGAATATTGTGAAGTTCTGTGTGGCAAAAAGGCCAACAGATAGAATAGGTAACTTTATAGAATAGGCATTAACCACTTCAATATGGTGAATACCTAATAATTCATTTGGATAATCAGTGGAAACTCCATCCAAACTCACAAATATTTGGTCATAATTACCAAGTCTATGTGGTTCAACAAAATTAAATTGGTAATAACCACCATTTACTGTAACACTCGAAACATTCAACAGATGCTCCCTTCTCAATTTTGTTATCTGTGTTGCAAGTTCATACTTATTATCTGTATATAACAAGCCAGTTACATCCGTTACCAATTTAGAATCAGATAACAATATCTTACAGTAGGAATCAGTTGGTACTTTGAAATCAACCTTAGTTTCATAATTCAACCAAGCACCTGTCTGTAGTGAAAGGGTTTTATCATATGAAATCTGTGATAACCACTCAGGTCGATGCATACGGTTAATATATTGTAAGTCATCCGATATCTGTTGCAATGTTCTTCTACTTGTTATATCGATGGTGTCTATATCACCTGATGTAGAATAATCGATCTTATCGTGGAACTTCACAACATACCAATTATTCACATCATCATAATACTTATCAATTATCAAAAGTCTTTCCGTTGTAACATTCGAATTAAGTGGACCATCCACATTCACATCCACAAATGTCCATTTCCAAAGAGAATCCCAAATGTGTTTCAAATTAGAACCAATTTTAAGTAAATTGGTTTCAAGACCAACATCAACGAATATTTGATCACTCAATGGCTGTGATGAATTAGGGCCGGGAACGGATTCATAATTAGGCATTATATAAAACTCCTTAGTGGGTAAATACTCACCCGGGTTCAGATAATTCAAATAACTCAAAAGGTTGTAAGTTGGTGTATAACCAAAATTCAAAAATCCACTTGGGTATTTCATTTCAGTTGATGCTGTTGCAGAACCCTGATCAATAAGGTCTATTTTTGTCTGTAAATTGTAATAAGCAGACCATTGTGAATATTTACCCCCAATCCTAAATGATTGTGTGTTACCTTGTACCAATTCACAATCATATGAAAGGTTAGCATAATGATCATTGAAGTTATCTACAAAATATTCAATATTCGATGTAGATAGACCGGTCGGGTACTTGTTCAAATTACGGACAATAGTATTTTGACTTGCTTGTGGTATGTTATTCAATACATTATTGTTAAAATCAGTGTAAAAATATGTATAGTAATCACATATTTCGACATTGACCCAATTGAATTGTTTAGTATTTGTTGTAGTTGATCGATTTGTTCTATCATATGAAATTGAGGAAACATAACTAGGTGCTTGTATATCTATGAACCAATTACCACCAACCTCATATATAGTTGAAGTATACCCATGACCAAGACCACCAACGGTGTTGGTATTTATGGCATCGTTCAATGCCGTTGCCCACTCACTTAATGATACAACCAATGATAGAGGAACATTGACTGGACCATCAGTTAAACTCACACCGGGGACTCTTATTTCTTGCGATACTAAAGAAGTTCCTATTTGAAATGTTTCCAAACCACCGGTTTGAACCGTTCTACAATTATCTTGAAAAACCTTATTTATAACAAACTTCCCATCAAACACATCATTACTAACTCTAAGAACATCTCCCTTTTCAGGTGGTAATTCCGAAGAAGGAACTTCAACCTTCCATATCCCCATATAATCCCAAAAGTAAAGGTCTGCAGACATAGTTGGTGCAGTTATTGGAGTACCGGCAATTGCACGGAACCTCGATACTTGATCAACATTTGGTTTTTGGTGCAAGGGTGTTGCCGATGGCATCAATGGAAGAATTGCATTATAATCAATCATTATAGATGCAGTGGAGTAACTATACGTTTTACCAATTGTATCAGATATTGAGAATGTGAAAGATGGCTCAACAATATCACTCTCGTCCAATGAGGTATAATATTCAAATGTTTTCTGTCTATCTTTCCAATAAGTTATCCAATTTGATTCAGAATATGTAGTTGTTACCAATGTATTTGAGTTAAATAATGTTTCCGTATTTGGATTCATACCAAGTGAACTCGGTGTACCCGACAACAATGAACTGACCGGAACTTCCACTCTATTAGGAAGTCTATACTGACCAAAATCATCGAACCAATACAATTTAGAACCTATATCGTAGTCCATAAATAAAAGTCTTGGTCTAAGTCTATTAAAATAGTCACTATCAAATACGGTCGATGTAGTGAATGATTGTGTAATTGATGATAACCAAGTAGATTCATTACCAGCAAACAACAACTCATCATTGTTATAGTTGAATACTGAGTTTATACCACTCTGTGTCACATAATTGGAAAATGTTGTCGATATAACATTGGAATTTGTACCATTTGTAGTATATGAAAAGGGATCAACACTGATAATACTTTCAAAATTGGACAGATATAGACCATCATTCTCAACATACGTAATAGAACTTATATCACCAAAACTATTTGTTCCCGTAATATCTTCTAGGTATATGAAAGATGATGTAAGACCAAAAGAAACACCTATATCATATAAGAATACATTATTCAATTCCGATCCTATGGCAACATATTCGTTACCACCCGTTGTGAAATGATCAATATCATTAATATCATCAACAAGTACATATTCATCGTCAAATCCATCAACATAACGTGAGATACGCCTTTTATATGCACCCCAGGATCCAAGTCTATATTCAAATTCAATGAAAACTCCGTTATCGCCACCAACATAAAACCTGTCTATATTCGAAAAAGATAATGTATTGAAGTTGAACCCATCAAAGTCGGAAAGGTATATTTGTTCCCAATTCTTACCACCATCCGAAGTAACCCATATTTGGTTGAATTTACCCACAACACACCCCCTCAATTCATTGTAAAATGAAATGGAATTCAATGTGGTTATAACTTGCCTTGAAGAAGATGTTTTTGGATCAAAATCCTTAAATTCAAGTTTAACCCTCTTAATAGAGTGGTCATATTTACTTATTCTAAGAACAACACCTTCATCACCACATACCCAATAATATTTCGGTGTTTCGGTTATGGAACGTAAAGTAACTTTGTATTTAGAATCTATTATATTTGTTATTCCTTGTTGATGATTGAATATTATACCAAATTCACCCACGGAAATTATTCTCTCAGGGACACTATATGTAAATGTACCTGTTTGTGTTCCAGATGTTATCTCAACTTGAAATGATTGTGTTCCATGTTTCAATGTATCATTGAGAACCAACTCATATAAGTTGTTATAATCCATTCTATTTCTCAGTACCCAGTTGTGTGTCTCAACAAATTCCATGGAATCACCTGTCGATGAAGAAGATGGATATGTTGGTGAAGTGGAATTCCAAATTGGGAAATAGCCCGTATTCAACCGTTGTAATTTAAATTGCTTTTCACGATTCACATTCCCCAATTTAGAACACACGGAGTATTTCATAATATCGTCATATTGATCAAGTTCATCCGTTCTGACCAATCTATTCTTATTATATGTATAGATACCATTCTCAGAACTTGGTATGTTATATGTTGTATTACCACCAGATGTGGAAACAGTTACATAACCACCAAAGAAATAAGTTGATGGGTCTATTGTGGAAGGTATTGTTACTTCTTCTACTTGGTCTTTCACAAGAACTCTATGACCCTCTTTGACACGAACACTATCAACAACTAGACTTTCAAATTTAGATGATGGATCATCAATACTCTCAGTAGTTGCAACATCAACATAATACAAATTCTCCTTTTGGTCATTAATCAATCTTTCTGGCGTGAATAAATTCTTCAGTGTGAAGTTATATTCACCACTATCCCTTGACATGGTATCCAATATGGATTGTGTAGTCCCAATAAGAACCGGGTCTTCCGGGAGAGGTGGTGTGAATTGTTGAATATACGGAATGTTAAGACCATCATAATAGAAACTCCGTGGATTGGAATAATCCAATATATCATAAACATTTTCGATATTTGCATTATCATCACTTCCAATAGCAGGTGAATTGAGTCCGACATATGTAGAGCCACTAAGACACTTTTGATAAAACCTCATCTTTTGTAGATCCACTCGAATAGAGTCATAATTACTCTTATCAAGTCTATCATTCACAGATACCCATTTACCGGAATCTTGATTCTTCTCCCATTTATTATTCAAGTGCATATTACTTCTTTACTTTTAATTTCCATATAACTGTTTTAGAATTAACATCGATTGAACTGTTCAATAATGTAACTTTGGACTTTCTCAAAATTTCCTTCACCTCACCAATAAAATGGTCATATTGATATATGTCTTTTATATAATTACCTACATCAATAGTGAACTCACCTTTCTCAGTGAATATCAATTCATATATGAGTTTATCCATTTCCTCCATAAGATATATATTTAATACCATGTTACCCACCGAATTTAATATATAGAATATGAATATCTGGAAATATAAATTGTTTGAAGAAATGTCAAGGGCTGACCTTTACCATGCAATAAAACCAGAATATGCCGTGGATGCATTGAAAAACAATAGATTACCATGCCATTCAATACAACGGAGTTGGGAAGGTGGTATAAGATTGAAAGATGACCACCCCGATTACAATTCTTCCGATTATCTAAGGGGGATATCACTAACAAGAGATATTAAATATGCAAAAAATTGGCAAATTGTTGTTTTCATATTCGACCAAGAAAAATTGAAAACCAAATGGAAGATCATTCCATACAATTGGGGGTATTCAATTGGTCGTGGTTATCGCCAAGGTATGAATGCCAAACGAGAACGTGAAGAGTTTCTTATAACGGGATTGACAAAAGGACCATTGGATGGTCAAGAATTCTTAAATGCAGTAGAAACACCGGAAGGGAATATAGAACCACTGAATAGATACTTAAAGGGATTTATAATTGAACCCGATTATATGAAAGATGAATATTATAAATTCCTATCAGAACACCCATTATATATGGGGACTTATGAAAGGGATAGGAAAAAATTTAAACTTGGTAAAAAGAAATAACAAAATATGGCAGGACGAAAACGTAACAAACGACAGGTAACACAAGATGCACTCAATGAGATGGATGACCTGAAAGCAGATGAGATGAGGGAACTTATGAAAATGAAATATCGAATCCGATGTAAGTTCAAATCCAAGAAACAAAAAGACCTCTCAAAAACCATTAAGGAAAATAGAATAACATTTGTAACTGGGAGTCCGGGTTCGGGTAAGACATTCATTGCATTGAAAACGGGTCTTGAACTGCTGAAATCAGATAATAGTCCAATCGGTGGAATGTTACTCACAACACCAATAATTGAAGTCTCCCCCAAATCAATTGGTGCATTACCCGGTGACCTCGAAATGAAGATAAACCATTACTTCGAACACTTCTATGATAATATGAACAAAATAGTTGATAAGAAAACAACATCCTTTTTAAGAGGTTCGGGAATTGTAGAAGATAAGATTGTTAATTTCATAAGAGGAGCAACTTTCGGGGATGTTGATGATAATGGTGACCCAATAGGTATATTCTGTATTCTTGATGAGGCACAGAACCTGACCAAAATGGAATTGAAAACATACATATCAAGACTTGGAGAGGGTTCTAAGATGGTCATATTGGGCGATATAGAACAATGTGATATCAGATTACCAAGAGGACAAAAGAATGGCTTAGAAGACTCTGTAGAACGTTTTAGGGATATGGAAGGTGTCGGTTTCATCGAATTCAATGAAGATGATATTGTCCGTGACCCATTCTTAATAGATATAATGAAAAGGTATAAAGAAGATTAAACATACTCTACACACATTAGAGTATTCAAAGTTTAAAATCTAATATATACCATATGGAATACATACTCGAGTGGAATAAATATTATAGTGAAGGAGATATTGTATTAATTGAATATTGGTACAATAATATGATAACCCCCGTTGAGATAATCGAAAGGGTGAACTCTCGAAAATTCCGCATATCACACAACTGTAAGGAATCAAAAATTCAAAATGCACCAAATGAGGTTATAAAGTCATCTGATGTAATCGATCACTACATATCCAATAAATAATTAACTTAAACCAAATTATTTACCTGAAATAGATTCAGAATAAGTAAATGATGTTGATGGAGTCCCAAGTGGGTCATCAATTTTATATTTATATTCAAGATTTGCAGACGAAAACACATCATCCGAATTGAATCGGTGTGTATATAATATTTGGGATGGTGAAGCACCCGAATTATCAGTAAATCTAAAATTGTAATTTTTTTTGGTGTATGACCGGGTAAGCGAAACATTCTCAATCAGTTCATTGTTAGTGGAAATTGTTCCATGATCATATGTAAATGGTGTGACAATAGGCACAGAAACTACACCAGTACCAAGTTGATTTTGATATAAATATATACCATTAGCAACTGCAATATTTGTATAACTGTTCACACCCCCCATACCATCATCAGTAGTTGTCGTAGATGATGTCAATTGACCCGTAAGTACACCGGATACAGTTGATGGCGAAAAGAAATCCGTATATTCCGTTAGTGATGCTGAAAAAGCATCAACATCATTAACCTTAAGGGAGGATATAAGAGAAACATTAAAGTCATAAGTGATTAAACTGTATGTGGTTGAGCCACCACTTAATATAGTTGCTTGTGAACCACCACTAGAAGGTGTACTGGATAGAGCAAGATCCTCAAGGTATCTGAAATTATCATCCATTTCAGTAGTTGTTAGCCTTCTATTAAGTTCTGATCGAAGTGTGAGTGAATGAGTAGCCATAGTATATTTTCTTTTGTTTTTAATATATCTATATATTAAATTTTAGAATAAAAAAGACCCTATTTTAAAATAGGGTCTTTTCCGAAAATTATAACATCTACCCTATTGTCGATATTAGACAATGGTGGTAGGTCAATTGGACCGGTCTGCCACCTTTCGATCTCAAGTGAAGGATTTTGCCTTGCCTTATGAAGTTTTGGGAGTTTATCCAATTCCTCCACAGTATATGGTCTTACAACTCGTTTCCTCTGAACATAAGTTCCTCTTTTAAAGAAATCCGGATAATCATTCCAATTTACACCTTTTTGAAACAACATTTCCTGTTTATCCTTACCATTCTTATACTCCAACTGATTGTGTGAATAATACTCAGATGCCGCCATGGTAATAGAGTTCTTAGTTGCATCCTGTTCTCTCCAAAGAAATACATTGGTTGCTTCGATAAGTGATGGTACATTCCATGCCCTTGCATCCAATCTAGGCATTTTGTCTACCTTCTCTGGCAAGTATTTCGGAAGTTCTCTATTGAAAAAAACCGAAGCCATCCCTGCTAAATCACCAATTATCTTGAAATACCTTCCGTTAAAGTATGTCTGTGATTCATAAGAATCAACATACCAAACTAAACTTATCTCATCCGATTGTGTGTATCCACAATTTGCATTTGTTTCTTTAACAAGATACTCAGTGGTTTTTATCATCAGATCTGATAATCTTTTATCATAGGGTCTTTCAAGTCCTTTTGTGAACTTGGAAAATCCTTTACCATCAAGTCTTGCTACAATTGGTAATTGTGGTAGAAGTTTAATACCACAAGTTTGGTTCTCGTAAAATTTCATACGATCACCGAAAGTGTCTTTTCCTTTTTTCATATCTTTTCTCTTTTTTTTATTTCAAATCTCTTTGAAATTTTTTATCCTCCTTTTGACAAAGAGAAGTGATATGGTTAATAATTTATTTTACTGTTACAAAGTTAAGAAGTTTATTTTAATTACCAAAATTATTTTAAACCAATGTTCCTTTGGTGATTGCAACCAATGTCGTAATTGGCCAAAATAAACTGTTCAATAAGAAGACAAGTGTAAGTCTCCACCACTCAACATGTTCTGGATACCGTTCATGTTGTCTTCTCAATGCCCATGCACCACTTAAAATACCCAATATTATATACATTCCCATAATATGTATATAGATTACTAGGAAAAAAGTTTATAGAACCCGGAGATTTTTCACTTCATTACTACCATCTTGTGTAGTAAATGACACATTGAACTTATCACCTGTGTTAGAATAAGGAATCTCATTCTTTCCTGATTTCCAAGAACGTGTTTTCCAAACATACTTATCACCATTATAAATGAAACACACACTGATAATATCAGTTGTGATAGGTTTAGCATATCGAATTGTTATTTGGCCTCGTAATCTCATAGTATCACAATTTCATTCTTCTTTAAATCCCCTGATACTTAGAAAGGTTATAAGTCTTGAAGTTCATTTGTTATTTTGTTTGTTCAACAAATATACGGATAATTATTTATATAAGAAATCTATTATTTGATTTATATAACCACTTTTAAAATATGGGTTTACGTCTTTGTGTTTTCTCATAAGTTTAAGAAAAGGCTTATATTCCTTTTCAATCTCCTCAAAGATATCCCACAATCCAATAAAATCACTGTGTTCATTGAATTTAAGTATTGATATATAATATATATTACTCAATGAAACACATTTTAGAATATAAGAATTACGAGAGGAATGGACTTGTAAATAGATCCATCCCTATAGAATTACCGGATGGTGTTTCTGTGATGGAATATATTAAGCAAGCCGTGCCATGGTATGTAGAGAATATAGATAACATAACACCAATATACAGAGGGTTGAGTGGACTTAACCATTTTGATGACATGGGTGATGCATTTCCTATCATGAAAGTCGAGCCAAACAAACACCAAAGATATGCAGCATATACAAGCAATTATTACATTGCAATGATGGATGGTTCAAAATATTGGAAAGAGTATCCAAAACGAAGTCAGTCGATAATATGTACATCCCATTTCAATAAGGCGGCAGGTTATGGTGCAGTTTATAGAGTAATACCATTAAAAGAAAATTCAAAAGTAGCAGTATGTCCTTCGGATGATATCTTTTTCTCGTGGAATTATCTATTTAAGCATTTGAAAGAACTTGGATTCCACTTTGACAGAAAATACATAAGATATCTAAATACTATAATTGAAGAGATAATCGGTACAGAAAATATACCAGAACAAGAAAACATATCCAAAGAACTAATATCATCACATATGAGAGAATTTATCGAATATCTGGATGAATTAGATGAATATGAGTGGGATGAATGGGAAAACTACGAAAGGAACCTTATATCGGGATTTGCGAAAAAGTATATCAACGGTGAAGTGAAAATAAATGACCTATATGAAGAAATCGAATATAGAATGAATCCTAAAGATAATGGATTTTCACTTATCGAATATGGGAAAGATACCAATATAAACGAAGAGACCGAGGTTTGGACTGATGTGGAGTGTATGTTGGTACACATAAACCATTGGAATCCAGATAAACTCTAAACACACTCAATATATATAGCATGAGATTCCTAAATAAATATTATAAGTTCATACTCGAAGAATATAACCCAAATAAAGATACCCGGAGTAAGCCAATATATGTGGAAAATGAAAAGATAGTGGATGTTATGAAAGAGAAAGCCCCTTGGTATCTCGGTTGTGTAAAAGATATAACACCAATATACAGAGGTATAGTTGGACACGAAAGATACAAAAATATGAAAGGTGATAGGTATAATAATGTATTCACAGTGAATCCTGCCAAACACGATAGACATGCAAGAAACACCGAAAGTTATTACATGGATATAATGAACATTTCAGAAGAATGGGATGAATACCCAAATAGGAAAAAATCAATTATCTGCACAACTGATTGGCATAAGGCAAAGGCATATGGTGTTCCATACAGAGTTATCCCATTTCGTGAAAACTCAAAATTTGGAATATGTCCGTCTGGTGATGTTTTCAATTCATTTGAATACCTATTTAAAAAATTAGAAGAGGTGGGATTTGATATCCAAAATCCCACAAATCCAGTCATACCCGATTTTAATTACTTACTTATGAATATTGGATTTCCAAGTGACTATGAAGAATTAGGGGAAGAGGATATGCATATGATATTCCATAACTTCATTCACCAATTCGAAGAATATGAAGATTATTGGGAAGAGGATTGGGAATATAATGATATAATAAAAGGATTTGCAAAAAAATACATAAATGGGCATATACACAGAGAAGACCTAATGGGCATGTTCCAAGAATGGATAGCACCAGATATGAATGGATTCAAGTTGGAAAAATATAATTGTTCATCCGTTATAAAAGGAAATAAAGAAGTTTGGACTGATTCCGAATGTCTTCTTATACTCGAAACCGAATTTCAAGAAATATTAGATAATATATAAGTCTATGGAATATATAAAACTATTTGAACAATTTACCCAACAGGCAATTGAAAAGTCTCTATCAGTTCTCAAAGCATATGATGTTCTTGAAGATGACACATATGATATCGACCAAGGTGAAATAACAATCTATATGATCAAAGATAAACAATTTGATTACTTTTTGGATAATCAAATAATCATAGAACTTGATATGGATGGGGAAATGGTAATATGGAACATCGAATATGAAGACCATGGGGATAAAGTAGACTTTGAAAGTAAAAAGGAAGTAAAGAAATATCTACTTGAACTCAGTGATAAAATAGCCAAAGAAAATATAATGGTGAATTGGGGAGAAACTGATGAAGATTATGAAATAACTGAAAAAGTATCACCTGATTTAAGTGATGTCGAATATACTATAAACAAAGATGAAAAAGGAAAGCCGGTTTCTATCACATGCCACACATGCAAAAAGACTAGTTATAGTGTGGGTGATATCAAACATAAGTATTGTGGAAAGTGCCACAAATACCACGACCAATAATTATCAATTACACGAAAGGACTTCCGATAATATGTGGTTTCTATTCAATTTTATAAATTTATCTTCCATCTTTAAAAGTGGTTCTATATGGTCAAAACTATTCAACATTCCACCAATAGAATCACCGAAATGATCCAAAAGTGAGTACTCCTGCCTCCAGTAGTCCAAATGCATTATCCACCGACCACTTGAATGTACCCACTCATAATCATATCCTCTTCCCCTATCCCATTTATAGAATCCCCATTTTTCTATAATATCAATAAATTCCTCAGTAGTCCTCATACAAGTTTCCGTTTATTTAATTCATTTAACAATGTCGATATCTATACCCATAGTATCCCACCACCATTCTTTACTTTTATCACTGTGTTTATTCTTCAATTTTAACCATCTTGAATATATCTTCTCTTGTCTTTTAACCTCGTCTTCATAGAAGTCGTGATTGATTACGATTTCTCTTTGGTAACAGATTCTCAATAATTTTCTAAGAACATAGCCCTGTTTAGTGTTAGATGGTCTATAACCACTATCAATTATCTTATGAATACTTTCCCTTAAAGTTTCTTCTTCTGATCGATTTTTATTAGAAATGAAACTTTCAAGTCTCTCAAGACCAAAACCAACATCAATACAAGTTCCCAATGGATTGACAATATTCCCAATTTCCACACCATCTTTGTAGAATTCAGTACAATATCCACCGATATCTCCATCCGACCACTTACACTCGTTATCGTATTTTAATGCAACATCATGATACTTATAGTATTTAATCCATTCTTGTTTATTTGGATGTATTGTTACTTCATCGGGTTTTACATCTATTTCTATTAAGAATTCCATAAAGAAGCTTATTGCCTCTTGAACTGTCATTTCTCGAAATGAGAATAAACCTATCATATTGAAATAAAGAAGGTGTTCTCCATCACCTATTTCATCAATGTCTTTGACCCTTAAACAAGATTGAACATTCGATAATGTTCCAGTATAATCAGTGTCCTTGAATTTATTCTTGAACTGTTGCATTCCAGCAGGACAGAAAAGTGAAGTATCATCATATGACCGAATACTATTATCCATCTGAAAGGGAATTCCCCTTTGCATACAGTATTGTCTATATTTCTCTATTACAAACATGTTGTGGTGGATATGGAATTCGAATCCATCTGATTTCCACTTTGCAAAAGTGGTGACCACCCCATGCAGTCCCATCCCCCATATATTGAGTCGGTAATGGGAATCGAACCCACTCTATTCCAGCATGGCAAGCTGGCGCACCACCATTTATGCGTCACCGACTTTTTGTGGAGCCAAGGACAAATCGAAGTCCTAACTGGAAGTTGCAAACCTCCTATTTTCGCCACTTAAACTATGGCCCCATTTTGAGCAGGTAGCCGGGATCGAACCGGCTCTATTCCAGCTTGGAAGGCTGGCGCACCACCACTTATGCGTTACCTGCGGCTTTTAACGTCTTGGTTGGACGGGTTTCGTAGTTTTCCTTCTCTCACCACTCCCCAAATGAATCTTCTGAACCGATGTTCAGTTAAGGGGCGAACCGATGGGGGTGATCCTCATCTATTCTATGAACTCAGTGACCGGTGGGAATAACACCTCAGATGTACGGTCCTTTCGCCAATTGGATTGACTACACCGGTTTGAGTTCTTATTTTGTAGGCGAGGTTGGATTCGAACCAACGTTTTCAACTTCCCGCTACGAATATCGAAGATATAAGCTTCGTTCGGTACACGCCCATAAAAACAAAAAACCCGATCATTTTGTAATGACCGGGTTTAGTAATCCTTGATTAAAATACAAAGTTACATAACACAGCCATTGACTGATGCTGCCGCACCGCCTCCGTTTGCCCCTATGGCCGCTATGTTAATAACTTTATTCATTTTAATCATTTACTTTATTATTATACGTCTATATATTAAAAAGGTTGTCTCTCTTTTAAATTTTTTTAAAGAAGTGTCTATGGTAAGCAGTTTCATCTACCTTCTATGTGTTTTATTTGATTACCACGAATACTTCGATACAAAGATATATATTATTTCCCAAAGTACCAAACCTTATTGGATATTAGTAGTTTCGGATAATACAATAGCCTCATAATCGACCGACTTACCTACTACGGTCATGTATTTACCATCTTCTTCATATTTGAATTCAACCTTACCATCACCCTCAACCAGATCACCCCAAATTTCCAACTGAACCAAAGAGTATAATCTTATCAGTTCTTTGGTTACTATACCATCCGAAATATATTTCTCACAGGTTTCCATATCCTTTTTCGGCATATACTTCGTATTACCACACATTTGAATAATATCTTTTTTATTTACTATTTCCTCCCTCATTTAATAATTTATTAACTTATAACCAATCACCCTTCCAAAGTTGGGACATTTTAGGTTTAGTCTTTGAATAATTACCATGTTCATAATAGAACATAACATAAACACCACTTAGGTCAATACCATCAAGTGCTTTAATTATCTTTTTCCATAACTCAAAATTATACCAATATACCTTACCATCAATTTTCCACCGTGTAGATGATTTCCCACAACAGACCTTAATTACCATATCAGATAAGTTTCGTTTGGTTATCTCATTCATACAACCACCGAACCATTCATCGTCAGACACTCCTTCCGTGAAACAAATTCCACCTTGATACATAGTGTATAAAGGCTGTCCATTGGGAAGGTTGTCCCAAGATGTCTTGGGGTCCATATATTCATAGTTGTGTTCAGTTAAAACTTCTTCTATTATAGATATTGCCTTTGGTGATGTTCCCTTCTTTATCCAAAATGTGAATCCATTACTTGCACTCATATTATATAACTTTTTCTTCTATTATTTTTACCTCTTCATTGTAATCAACTCCTAATAACTCAAACCAATCGAGAAAATAGTCATATAATATTTCTGAGTTTGGGTGTGTGTTTTTATGATATTTTAGGAAGTCTTTACAATTCTGCACTTTGTCTGCAACCAACATATCCTTGACCTCTTTACACGAGAAACCAATAAAGTCTTCGATGCTACCAGATGATAGATACGAATTTGCTGTATGTCGATATTCCATTGCAAGAAGTAAACATTCAGTACGAATTCCATTAAATGGCAATGTTTTATTCTTTTTGAAGTCGTTGTCCGACTGAAGAATTGGATGAAGACAGTATGCACCGATAACTACCGATGAACACCCATTTGCCTCCAATATCTTTATCCCTTCATCAATATGGTTAATGAGAGGAACACCACTTCTTTTGGTGGTGTCCTTCCCATAATATTCCTTTATGAGTTCGTATTCTTTCAAGTATATTTTGTTTTACCACCCATTATCTCACCCATAATACTACCAACCTCATAATATGGATCTACAAATTCAGATAGATCTACAACATTTTCATCAGTATCTAAGATACTGTTCAATTTCTCGTTACGAATATATTTTTCGTCCAATTCATAGTATTCATCAATATCTTCAATATTTTGACCAGGGAGTGGCTTTTCTTCACGCCCGTTCCAAGATATTATATAAGTAACGTTATTAGCAACAACCAATCCCCTAAGTGGTGAATCCGTTGACTTTCTTTTTATAATAGAACCTATTTTAAATTTTCCGTAGTGTGTTTCCATATTACATTCCAATTCCAAAAGATGCAAAACCAGAACCCATAGACCTTTGAAGCCCTCCCATATTTACACCACCATTTACAAAGATCTTGCCGCCAATCTCAGATTTTATCTCCTCGGCAGTTAGGCGGTATTGTTTTGTTCTTTTCCATCCGGTGAATTCAGTTCCCTCTTGGGCAGCCTCTGCCTTATCAACCATACGGAGATGACCATTGAAAAAACAACGGTTGTCATAAATGGTATGATACATCCCACCATCTTCGATGAAACGATTTCCCTCTTGCTTGGTATCTTTCAACCTTCGAGTTGCAAGTTTAATAGGAATTGTAACGAAACCCCACTCATCACTATTTTGATGTTTAGGTGAATACATGACAATCTGAGTCCCATCTGCCATAGAAAGACGGTCGTTATACACACTTTCACGATGAGTCTTGATATCTTCAAGTGTTGGAAATTGCTGTGGTTGTGTTGTTGCAAGATTTGCCACATGATTCATAAAATCCAAACCCCTCATAACACTCGGTGGGTTTGGTGAATTGTTTTTTGCAGAACCTTTTTTACCTGCCATTTTAAGGATTCTATCCATATTCCGAACAAATTTGTTCTCTTTTTTGATTTTTTGAATTTCTCTGTCCCAAGAATCTCTGACCATATCAGTGAATACCTCAGGCAACACATCCAACCCAACACTTGAACGTTTTTGGCCTTCTCTGACCATCAAAGAAACTCCATATTTTTGGTCTGCCTCATCGAGTGCCTGTTGTAGTGTTGTGGGTTGTGGTCCACCAAGTCGAACAGCATAATCATAAGACCAATTGAATTTCTCACGGTCGCACCCTTTACCGACCATCTGTGTAGTAAGTTCCTTATATTGTTCTGGATGACTTTTCTTTACTTGTGATTCTGTTAATTCAATTTTCATAATTGTTGTTTTAAATGTTTGTGATACAAAGATAAGTATTATTTATCAATTGACAACAATTTATTCAAATTTCTATTCCGGAGTGATATAGACGTAAGATTTCTACGTAATATATCAATAAACAATTTCAATTCATTCATATCATAAAAACGATACATGTTATGCTCACCATAACTTACGAACCAAACACCCTTTTCAACTTCATCATTCTCACAAGAGTAAATTTCATACTCATAATCTATGCCCATATCATAGGAATAGTAATAATATTTATATGAATTATCTGCCCACACTTTCTCGAACCCAAACTCTACTAATTGTTGCTCAGTCATTACTCCACAATAAAAGATTGTACCATTGTTACATTATCTGTATGTGAAATCTCCTCAACATCCACAATTTTTGAATTATCTACTTTCTCAACTTCTTTTCGGGCAACCAATTCAGAAACTGCTTCTACTACATAACTCGTAGGACAAATTTCCCATCTATCACCGGATGTTGTTCTAACTATGAATTTTTTCATCTTTTAATATTTTATTTAGTTTATAATTACGTTCTGATACCGAATGGTGATTCCTTTTGAATATATCGAGAATGGTCTTGACATCTTCAATATCATAGAATTTGAATTTATCAGACCCACCATACATCATATACCACTCATCTTTGGGAAGACCATTGTTGTGGGAATACATATACATTGTTTCTGCATTTTCGCAAATTTCTATGAAATAGAAACTCTCACCATCATCATATAATTCCTTGGTTGCACCAAGATCCACAATATCCTGTTCAGTCATTGAGACTTATATAAGTAAAATTGGATTTGTTGTTAGTCTTCTGAAGATTCTTCGCTATCACCACCTTTGACAAAACTATAATATGCTTCAATTTCTTCCTCAGAATAATCATCTTTGGAATCCACACAATCGACACATTCTTCATCTTTTGATGCCTTTTTAACAGAATCTGGGTAATCCTATGTGTTTTCATCACTATCCGGTTCAAAATAATAATATTCGAAGGTCTTTATATTTGACATTTTCTCATCCGTTCTTTCATCCACATTGAATTTCTTCAAATGTTTGGATACTTTCTCTGGTACTTTTTCTACCTCATCATCACTAGATAAGAATTTTTCACCATCAAGTTTGTTATTTGAAGGCTTTCTCGATGAACCCTCCTTTTCTGTCTTAGAAAGGGATTTTTCAGCATCCAACTTTTTATTTGATGGTTTTTGTGATTTCTTAGGGAGTTCATCCTTGGACAAATGTTTCTCACCATCAAGTTCTTTCCCTATTGATCTCGTCAATAATTCTTCTGCGGTTTTAGATATTTTTTTACCCTTTTCATCTCCACGTTCCAAACCCATATCTCTTGCAGACCTATACGTTGACCTATCCAATTCCTCATTTATAAAATGCTTTTTTAAATGTTTCATACAATATATATTAAATGACAATATTAATTTTCTAAAATATGTAATAAAATATAATAAGGACTTCTCCCCAATGATACTGGGTTCACTTTAACAAAGTCCATTTTATACCCATATGGTTCAATGAGGTCACTATTTTCTTTGAAATATCCAATCACATCATCAACATCTTTTTCGTAATACACTTCAACCCAAACAAGGTATGTTGGATTTGGGCTTACTATGCCCCAATCCATAAGATATGGCTTAACATCATAAGCACCAACAACACGGTCTACATCAATTAATAAATCAGACATCTCTACAAATTCCTCCATTATGATATCATATATAGATACCATATTGGGGTGACGTGGCAATTTAGTTACATATTGTGCATATTTCCAATATCTCATATATTTTATGATTGATGCACTCTCACCAATTTCTTTCTGTTTTTTTAGAAATTCTATAAATTCATCAGATAAATACTCACGTTGTTCTTCTCTACTCAAAAGACCAGTTTCATCAGGAATATCTATCACCTTAGATCCCTCTCCACAATCGACCAAATATTGAATATACTTATGTGATTCCACCGAATAATATGAGATACAATTGTCCAAAAGGTAATAATAAGTATCTATTAATTCACCTATGAGATTCCTACCATCTTCTTCACTTATACTAAGAAGGTCTTTATATGATTGCTCACGTGAAATAGACTCATTGAATTTAACCCAATTATTGATCATAATAGGATATATATTAACTAAATGAATCGACTACATTGGATTCAATAATTTCCCATATTGTGAATTTTCATCAGTAATCACTTTTATGCCCTTTACTCGGTAACCATTTATAATGAATTTCTTTTTACCCGTGAAAATAGAACCATTTGGATAACCATCGATCGAATAACTCAAATATTTATAATCAACATGATTACTTATGTATTCATCCACAAATGCACTGAACCTAGTTGATATCTCGTGGAATCGGCAAAAATATATTGAATCACTGTCCGTGTAAACGTGATGTCCTCCAAATTCTTGTTCTACTCTTAATAGAAAATTGTTCAATTTTAATACAATAGACCGAGGAGATATGATCGGCAAAAGGTATGAATCCGGTGATTTGGACATTAATACACCATACATAGAATTTATATATTTCTTGATTTTCATACTATTCGTTTTACGATATTCTTCAAAAACAGAAGCATACATATCCATACTCCCCTCATAATTAAAGAGTTCGCCCTCTTGTGATAAAAACATATTCGTTATAACATCACCGAAAAGTACCTTTGTTATATTTTCAATGTAACAATTCTTATAAATATTATTCAATTCAACTCTCATACCAATAGATTCCTCTATGGTCTTCCCCCCATCAATTTTTTTAACAACACCTTTTTGGTGTATCAATAATAATATTGTACGTATAAAATACGATTCATCGAACTTTTCATTCTCTATATGTATTTTAAATACATCATCTATACTAGTTGGATTTTCTTTGTGGTATAATACGTAAGATTCACGTATTATGTCTTCGTGATTTTTAAAATTCATTTGAAATTATCTTATTTTAGGACTTGAAATTATCTCTGTCTTCTCATTATATAGATAAAGTTAAGCATTGTTTAATAACATTGACCATGCTTTCCATACATATGTATCCATTTACGAATAGAATTATCAGATGTGCCATATTTCTTACCAACTCGTGTGTAATTAGTTTCTCCAATTTCTTTGAGTAGTTTGTTTATTGCTAAATATTAAATACACGAATAGTCTAGCGGACCATATGTCGTTGGTAGGGAGGGATTCGAACCCCCGTACTCCGAAGAGAGGGGATTTACAGTCCCCCGCTTTTAACCACTCAGCCACCTACCAATATTTGTAGCCCGTACCGGATTCGAACCGGCGATCTTTTGGTTGAAAACCAAACGTGTTAGGCCAACTACACCAACGGGCCATTATGTGGGGAGGGTGGGATTCGAACCCACTTACTGGAAGCCCACTACGACAATTTTTCTTCAGACCGGTTTTACAGACCGGTGCCGTTACCTCCCCATATTTTGTAGTCCATACGGGATTCGAACCCGTGTCTGCACCTTGAAAGGGTGCTATCCTAAAACCAACTAGACGAATGGACCATATTAAAACAAAAAACCCTCACCAACTTCTGTTGATGAGGGTTTGTGATTTAAAGTATATTCTACTTAACTAAAGCACATAGTTTCACCAACTACGAAGTTTCGTTCGTATTCATACACCTCATAATAAGAAGTAGATATGTTGTTAGTGTTTCTCATTTTAGTTAATTATTTCTTTCGTTTCTTTTTCGTTTCACAAAGTTAAGTATTAATTCTTAACCACCAAAACTTTTTTTAAATTTTTTGAAGCGGGAGTAGGATTCGAACCTACGACCTCAGGGTTATGAGCCCTGCGAGCTGACCAGACTGCTCCATCCCGCAATGTTTATGTTATACGTATATATAAAGTTAAAGTTGTCCCTTTTTTGTTTTTTTTTTCAATCAATTAGAATATTGGACAATTTTGCATTCCTTTCACTCTTTCTCAAAAAGGATTCCATGTCAGTTTTATCCGAAAATTCTATTACATAATACACATTAGAATTTATTATCATTCTAATTTTCTTATCCATTATAGATATTGAATGATATTGGTGAATATGAACACCATTAATTTGATGCCACCGACTATCATTGTTCAAATGTTCAGTTATCGAACATATACCATCTAATCCAATAATTAATTTCATATCATTCATACTTATTTCATTTAATTATTCCTTTTATAATAGATGCTCTTGATACTTTAATGAAATCTGAATTCTTTTTAATTTGATCCACCATACCTTTCAATTCACATATAACATATTCCTTATCCTTATATGTCGGGTTAAGATTAAAAGGTAAACCAATATTATATTCTACCATTTTGGGAGAAATATCATCAGAATGTGAGCAATCAAACCCTATAAGTCGATAATCATCTTGTATATCATCATAGGTTACCCCACCATGTACAGACAAATATGAAAAATCAATATAACAATCAATTGGTAATTTAACATAACCACACCAACTAAGGCTGTAATTTCTTTCCATAATACACTCCATTCCACGATACGTAAATTCATACGAATCCCCTTCTTCCTTTACTTTTAAAAATATTTTGTCAATGTCATTCATATTCCGTAAATTTACAAATAAATAATAATATAACAATGAATTTGACAAATTTCGACAAAGAAAAATCACGTTACAAACACACAGGAACTGAATTATCAATCGAAGACGTTGAAAAAATGAATATCCCAAAAGATATCATTGACATCATCAAAGATTGGGGCATTATATGGAAATCACCATACAGTGACACCCTTTACAATACCAAAGATGTATCTTGGGGAATTAAACCAGATAAATCACTTAGAGTTTCCGACCATTGGAACTTCCAAACAAGAGGTAGAAAACACTGCGTGAGTGATAAAAATGTACCAAACAAAACACATGTATCACTTGGGCTATATGATAAATCCAATAAGAGGTATGTGATCTTAAAAACTTCAACTGCACCAAGTCAAATAAAAATACATAAGAGAAAAGAGACATATAAGAAGTTTCTATTGAGCCCTGAAATACTTGCTGTAAAGAAAAAGTTCAAAGAAGATATTGCAAATGGTAATGTTAATGTCGAAGCAGAAACAAAAAATGGTGAGAAAATCCATGGAATCATACATAAATACACAAAATCAAAAATAATATTGAAAACACCGAATGGTGAAACTTGGACAAAACAACACATAAAAAGAGGAAGAGGTAATGCCACACCCACATTCAAATACCTTAAATTAATTGATAACAGAACCGGTGATGAAATATTAGACCCATTTGGAGAAGAATTTGAGAAACAATTCGAACACCCAACAACATTCGAACCCACTGAATTAGATTTATCTTAGCATGTTAGGAGAATTCACCAAGGTCTGTGAAAATAATTACTTATATTTGTTTTAATAAGCAGTTTTAAACACCAAAATATTATGGGTTATTCAAGACCAAGAAGACAATTAGTACATGAAAATATAATTAAATTACTTTCAATGGCCAAAAACATAGAAAGTGATCATAACCATTGGGCATTATGGTTAAGGTGTGTTGCTTCTTCTTTGTATTTAGAACATAAATTTAAAGACAGCTTTGATTTGGTTACTGGATTATCTAAGAAAGAAGTATTGGTTAATCTTGATGGGTTGTCAAATGTACCGGTAAATGAGTGGCAAAGAAATGATGCTTTACAATGGTGTAGTGATACTTATGACCCAAATCATAAGTTGAGATTTGCTGTAGAAACATTAGACTCAATAGAAAAAGTGAGGTTGTTTTTAGAACCATTGAAAAATAAAAACATAGGACTAAACAATTTGCTTACATTGAAGTACAAATATAAGTGGGAAGTTCGTGGCGAATAACAGTTTGGCTATGTGTAGTACTGACCTTGGATAAATCACCACACTAATTTAAAATACTGAACAAAAATGAGGAAATTGAAGAGAAGTCGTAAAAACTTAATGATCATAGAAGCTGGATATGTCTATTCTAAAAGACATGGATTGAACTATGAAACATTTATTGATGATATTTTTATGACTGAGCAATTTGAATCTGGTGAAGGTAGTGAATTTGATAATATTTGTAAGGACTTACGATTTTATAGATATTTTGATTCTCATAAGTTGATAGAAATTACTGATGATGAATATGAAATGTGTGTTGATAAGTTCGGTGAAAATTAACTATGACGATTTAGACTTTTAAATGTATACACCAAATTGATAAACAAAGATGAAGTGATATACACTATAATTTGTGGATGGAATATTGGCAGAGTGGTAAGGTAGAACAATCTGTTGGTTTTGGTAAATATACTGAAAACGAATTTAAAACTCTCTTAGGTGTTTTACTTCGTTAAAATTGCATCTAACGGTTGGTGTATAAAAATGTTTGTTTATATAGTTCCCTATCAGAATTACTGGATAAACAATAATACCGGATTTAATATATAGTAAAAACAATTACTTGAAATGAATCGAGCAGACATTAGAATTATTGATCAACAGAGTGAGGAAATTCATTCTTCTGAACCCAATATACCAGATTGGGAAAAAGAACAACTGTTACGTAAATATGGATATGATTCAACTCCAAGTGTTCAAGAAGATCCCAATATCACACCAAATCACGACCCAATGGGAGATATACCATATGGAGAACTTTGTCGTAGGGAAGATGAAAGGATTCGAAGAGAGGAATACGAGAAACGTAAGAGATTAAATGGACCCAAGCCAATAACATTTGATGGTAATTATGACTCTAACACCAATTATTCACAAGATGGTGATTCCGGATTCTCTTTTAAAGTAGATATAGTATCTGATATGAAGATACCCAAAGGTTAATCGAAACAAACCAATTTAGGTGCAGTGAACCCTGCGGTTTCGAAATCACTTTTACTTGGTAAAGTGGTTTTCCAATTCATCAATGCATATGGAAAATAAAGTCCAAACATCCCATCAACACTCATTGTAAGAAAAAGGAATGTCAATGGTACTAAAATTGGAGACATTGCAACACAAATAACCGAAAAATGGTTTCTTAAACCCACGATATTCAAACGAACAACCCAATGACCCAATTCATGTGTTCTGAACACAACGTCATTCAAATATGATAAAAATACCATAGATACCAACACATGACTTAGTTCGTGCATAATGAGTGCTGGTAGATTGAAGATGTTTTTGATTGTTTGCATACTTTAAAGTTAAGTATTTTTTCACAAACTACCAAAAATCACACAAATAAGTAGGAAAAAGAGTTTTGGGGATTAATATATAATAAAAAGAAATTCATATTTGATGAAGCATTTAAACACATTTGAAGGATTTGGACAACACGAAGTTAAGAATGAGGTGTTCGGTTGGAGTAAAAAAGAAAAAGAAGAGAAGTTTAGAAAAGAATTGGACAACTTCATCACTGCATATTCTAAAAGAATGGATACACCAACTTCAGAAGAGGTTGAAGAAGTAGTTGCAGCCGCCAAAGAAGATAAGTTTCAAGGAAAGCCAGGTGTTAAAAAAGTTGATGGGGAAATGAAAATAGATTACAGACCATCAAAAGACATTAAATGGCGATCAGGGGGGCATTCATTTGGTTCAGGCGAATAATATCAAGAAATGCCCTCTAAAACAGACCGATCAATATCTGTCAGTGAATCCATACCCAAGTCATTGATCTTATCAAGTATCATATCACTGGTAAGATTTTCTTTGATAAATTCATTTTTCATATATTCAAACTCACCATTATCAAATTTTATAGTTTGATATAGGATTTCCTCTGAAATATCTTTGGCATCAATGGTCATCCCCAAATCAACCATAAAAGAACACATTTCACGGATAGAGAAAATGTCTGCATATACATATGAGTGTATAAACCCACCCTGTATAGTATCAAAAACATCTATATCTATTTCACTTGCACGTTCTATTTGCTCACGTGTTAATGATTTTTCTAATTTTTTGACAACATCTGGGTTATCTTCTATCTTAATAACATAAAATAATTTTTTCATTAGTCTAAGTGTCTATTTGATTTATGTGGCTTTTTTAGGCTTTCCATTCTTTGACCAAAATCTTGCAAACGGTGTGGTGAAAAAGTCATTATATGCCATTGTATCATCCAAATGTAAATGAATGCCATGTTTTTCACAATAATCACCTTTAACTTTATCCCAATATCCATCAACAAATTTTTCTTGGGTTTTCCCATCAGGAAAGGTAACTGTCCCACACGTTGGTGTATCACTCTCAATTAAGTAGTCATATACAGAGAAATTATGTGTCCAAGTAATTCCCATTTCTTTTAACTCTTTTTCAAGTTGAGGTGTCCAATTTCCACCAGTAAGTATATGTAACTCACCACCTGAACCAACCACTGCCTTTGATAACCAAGCAAAAAACTCAGGGGTGGCATCAATTACTCCATGTACGTCAAGTGATACTTTAAACATATA